>Ga0070747_1000198_pt1 | contig 30391 bp, 37 predicted proteins | sample VirMetDEL_Mar_31_FD_77321 | JGI IMG/M metagenome (GOLD analysis project Ga0070747, IMG submission 77321) | Aqueous microbial communities from the Delaware River and Bay under freshwater to marine salinity gradient to study organic matter... | ecosystem: Environmental > Aquatic > Marine > Coastal... | reverse complement strand
CAATTCGTAAAGATAAAAATAGAATGGGTAAGGCCACAGACAAGATTTATGAAAGTATGTGTGAATGTTTAAATATTTGTAAAAAAGTCGGAAAAAAATATGATATAATTTTGGTAAAAAGATTAGATCAGTTTGAAAGATACGATGATTCTTTGTTTGATAATTTAGATGTAAATTGTTTTTATACTAAACCTTCAATGGATAGAAAATTTGATTTTTCTGATTTATTTTTCTTTGGTGGATTTAAACAAGTCACTCAGTTTATTGAAGAATTTTATAAAGAAACTTTAAATAATACGAAATATTTTGTACATACAGCACCGGCAAAGTATTTACATTACTCGGATATACCTGTTCGGGCATTTCCTACAAAGGTTTCTACTCATATTATCAGACCAACAATGGTTAATTTATTAAAAAAAATCAAATCACATGATGAACTAACAAAAAATATATTGAAATCAATTAGTCAGTTAGATGGTAAATGGTATAGTCAATTGAAATACACTATTAGTAAAGTATGAAAGTATGTATAGCACTTGTAGGTGGTATTTTTGTTGATAAAGTGTTGAAAGATTATCGATATATAGCACCATGCCATAAATATTTAAATAAAAATATTATTGATTGTAACGAAGATTGTGAGTTCGACATATACATGAATTGTTGGTATACCGATGATGATATTATTGATAAAATTAAAAATTTATACAATCCTATTGCATCAAGATTTGAAAAACCCTATGTGAAAAAACCGATGCCTTCACGAGTAATAACTCACAAAAGGGCATGGGAATTAATCGACCATGATAAAAAATATGACTTATACTTATTTTTAAGGACAGACATTATGTATATGTCAAAAATAATATTAAAGAATTTAAACCAAGATATGATTTATCATAATGATGGTGAGGTTCATTCTGGTGATTTCTTTTACATAATGAATTATGAGAATGGACGTAAGTTCGTTCAGGCAACCGATAGTGGTATGATTATTGACGCAAATGCGTTGGAAGATTATTGTTCGGAGTTTTCACAGATGGTAAATTACCATAGGTCAGGTATCGGAGTTGAAGTGTATAGAAAGTTATGGAATCCTAATAACAACACAAAGATTAAAAAAGAAATTTTGGAAGATGTAATTTATGAATAAGAAACAATGGTTATCACGAATAGAAAGAAAATTTGATACTGATGATAAATCCCAATATGATTATGTTTTAAATCAAAGTGAAAGAACCACATATATACCTGGATTTCAAAAATTTTTACAAAGTATTAATCAAGAAGATTTTTTTTACTATCCAAATACACAAAAATTTAAAGAAAAATTATGTAACTTTTACAAAGTAAATAGTGATGAGGTTTTTTTATGTGCAGGTTCTGATGTGGGTATAAAATCAATATTCGAATCATTTACCGATGGTGGTAAGGTGATAACTTCAACTCCATCATTTCCTATGTATAAAGTATATAGTGAATTATACCGATGTGATTATATTGAAATACCTTATGAAAAAGACTACACAATATCAACAGAAAAAATATTATCCAACATAACACCTGACACGGATTTAGTCATACTTGCAAACCCAAATAGTCCTATAGGTGATTATAAATCATTTGATGAAATACAAAAAATATTAGAACAGAATGTATCTGTATTAATTGATGAGGCATATATAGAGTTTAGTGATTACAATAGCGTAATAAATGAGTTAAAAAACTATTCTAATCTATTTATTACAAGAACCTTTAGTAAAGGGTTTGGTGCAGCAGGTTGTAGAGTTGGAATGGTTTTTTCAAATAAAGAAAATATTGAATTGGTATCTAAGTTTAGACAGATGTATGAAATATCAGGTGTATCAATGAAGTATTGTGAATTTTTAATTGATAACTATTCTATTGTAGATGATTATATTAACAATGTTAAAAAAGAAAAAAATAAAATCATATCTTTATTAAGTGATGATTTTGATGTTATAGATTCTGATTGTAATTGGATACATTTTAATAACGATGTTGATAATATAGATACAATTAGAACTTTTAATCATTATAAAGTTTTAGTTAAGTATTGTAGCATTCCACACGATGATAGAAAAAATTGGTGTAGATTGACGATACAGCCTGATATTCATAAGAAATTGTTCGTTAAGAGGTTAGTAAATGGCAGACAGAATAATAAATACTGATTCAATTCCTTTTTTGGAAAAATTCTTTGATAATCATAAATTATTTTATGTTACAGATTTCCCTTGGCAAATTTTTAATGCAGAAAGTCAAAATGCATTTAGTACGATTAACAATACTTCAAGTAATTTAACAGAAAGTATTTGGAATTCAGATGATAATTCTAAACTAAGATATAAATGGTTGTGTGAAGAATATGGACTTTTTAATACAATACGAAACGAAAAAAATCATTTTTTTAGAATATTAGAGTATGCATTAAACAAAGATAATCCTTATACTTTAAGACAGAGAAGATATTTAACACAACAATTAGTAGAGTTTAATGGTGTAAGTAATAATCCAATACATTTTTCTATAAAACCTAAAATTAAAAATGCAGTTTTTGATTTAGATAATTATGTTTCATGTAGAAATTTTGAAATGGTGTGTCATCCAGGTGGTACAAGGGGAGCTGCTCATACATTTTTAAGAAGTAATGCAAAGAAATTATTTTTATATATAAACAAAAAATATTTTGATGATATGAAATTTAAATATAGTGATAATGTAATAGAAATAAAAAAAATAGATAATTTGACTGATTATTTTACGCCAAATTTTAAAACTGATGTTGAATTAATGTATAACTTTACAAGTAACGATCCCGATGATTCATACAAAAATAATATGAAATATCATACACAAACCGAATGTAATGTTTTAAAATTATTTGAGATTAAAAAGATTGCCAGAGATAGAATTGCTCGTAATCAAAAACAAAAATTTTTAAAAACAGAAACATTTCAGTCAGACGCCCTTTCTGATAATTACAATATATCTAATATTTTAACAAATGCACCATTGACCGTATATTCTAATCACGAAGAGAAAGGTAGGGTAGAATCTTATTTACTTAAAAATAGAAATAAATTATTAGATAAAAACTTTAAAGACCGACACGGAGTACACAGTCCAGTTGATTTAGTTGCCATCCATGATTATATGTATGCACACAGGCCAAAGTTTCACAATGAAAGTGAAGAAATATTATATGGTAAAATTGAACAATTTTTTGGTAAGTTAAGAGACCTCGATGTAGATGTTCTAAAAAATAATCTTTTTGATGAGTATAGATTTGATTTAAATGATAAATACATTGAGATAAAAAATGATTTTAGTAAAATAGTTGAAACAAATGACTATAAAGGTTATGCAATTTGGATTGATAAAGATGTAGTTCGAAACATGGATAGAGAGGTTTTTGAATTTTTATATCTTGTTAGAAATGATATTGCAATAACTAAAACTAAAAATAATAAAGTTGCTATTATCAATTGTGAACATGAAGATTGGAAAACAGATGAATTAAATTCAAAATCAATATGGATAATAGAAGATAGTTTTGCATGTAAGGAAGAAGAATGATATTATTGACAAATGGAGATAGTTGGACACAAGGTGATTCACCAGCACAAACTTTAAATTGGAAAGCAAAAAAAACTTTAGATTGGTATGATATAATACCTAATTTTGGTAGAGTAAATGTAAACACTCAAAAGGATAAGTGGTATAAGTTTTATGATAGTCAAGTATGGCCAAAGGTATTAGGAGAGAAACTTGGTTGGGAAACTTGGAATTGTGGTAAGTCAGGAATAAGTAATGATAGAATTTTTAGAACCACCATCAACTCTATCGAGTATTTAGAATCTTTGGGGAAAAAAGATTTATTTGTTGTTATAGGTCTATCTTCGGTATTGAGATATGAAACTTGGAATGAATATAATCCAAATCATTGGGAAGATAAGAGGGTAACTGCAGAAGAGTTTATAGATGTAGATAAATGTTCTGACGGATTGATATACAAAACGATTATTAATATAATAAATCTTCAAAATTTTTGTAAAAGTAAAAATATACCTTATTTAATTTTTAGTGCCTTTGATGATATGGATAAAGATTTAAAAACTTCAAAATTGTATAATTATATTGATTTAAAAAATATTTACAATGATAATTTTAAAGGACATTTTAAAGAGTATATTTTAGATAAACATAACTTACCATCGTGGAATATAAAACCATATTTTGTTGGTAGTCACCCTACTGATATTTCACACATCGAATGGGGAAATCATCTGTATGATTATATTCTGAAAAATAAAATAATATGAAAAAGATAGTTAGGAGATAGTAATGACTAAAATAATATCAGAAATAGGTTGGAATCATATGGGAGATATGAATCTTGCAAAAGAAATGATTCACGCCTCAAAAGAAAATGGAGCCGATTTCGTAAAATTTCAAACTTGGTCAGTCGATAGACTTAAAAAAGGTCCGTGGGATAAAGATGGTAGGTTAGAAATTTATAAAAAGGCCGAGTTATCATTAGACCAACATTTTGAATTGTATGAATATTCTAAGAAAGTAGAAATAGATTTTTTTTCCACTCCATTTTCAATTGAAGATTGTGAAATATTAAAGTCAGTTCAAACTGAATTTGTTAAGATAGCAAGTTTTGAATCAGCTAATCGTGAACTATTAGAATATTGTGATGACAACTTTGAAACCTTATTTATATCAACTGGTACAAAGTCTATAGCTGAAGTGGAAGAGTCCTTGAGATATTTGAATAAGTCGGACTATTATTTACTCCATTGTGTTTCTTCTTATCCTACTGAACCAAAGAATTGTAATTTACCAAGAATTAATTCATTGAAGAAAATATGTGACAAGGTTGGATTTAGTGACCACACAAAAGGTGCCGAAGTTACAAAAATATCATTAGAATATGATTTAGATGTTATAGAAAAACACTTTACTCTCGACCAAAGTTTACCTGGTCGTGATAATAAATTTGCATTACTACCACATGAATTAAAGGATTTGTCAGATTATATCAAACTAAGGGAGCAAGTTAATATAAGTCACGGTGATGGTTACTTGGAAGTAGAAAGGGAATCAAGAAAATGGATGACTGGAAGATTTTCTAAGTGAACTATTTTGAATTTATAAAAAATAACGATAAATCAAAAGATGAAATACAAGGATATTACCAAAGTCAGTATCCTAAATATTATGATTTGTGGTATTATGGTTTTTGGGAAGCATGTGATAAAAATAATATAGGGCCTTTAGGAAGGAGTGGTGAACCAAAAAGTAGATGTACAAGTGTAGGTATGACAATCTCCCTTTACTTAACTGCATATATAATTGATAAAAAACCTAAGAGTGTAATTGAGTATGGGAGTGGATTTACTACATTATTAATATCAACATTATTAGAAGATTTAGATTATGGTGGGAGTTTAACAACACTTGAGGATAGTGAAGATTTTTATAAAATGACCGAATCTATTGGATTCTATGAAAAAATGAGTGGTGATAACCAAGTAAAATTAGTACCTTTAAAATTTGAAACCATTTCAGATAAAAAATGTTGTTATTATGATTATGACTTAAACAAAATAGAGTCTGTTGATTTTGTATTAGATGATGGACCTGATTTATTAAAACATTCGGTTAATGTTGCGTCAAGTATGTTAAAACTCAAAGAACATTTCAACACACCTTTTGAATATTTGATAGATGGTAGAATTGGAACTACTGAGTTCTATAAAAAAATCTATCCAAATACTGCAAAATCATCGTGGTTAGGTTTAGATAAAAATACACCACATGAAAGAGAAGATGGATACCAATGTGGAATAGGAAGTTTACAATGATTATAAATGAAAATGATATAGAGAATATTTTTACTGAATTAGATTCCAAATGGGAAAAAGTTGAAGATTCTTCAAAGTGGAGATGGCCGGTAGAAATACACCGTCCCAATCAACATACTTTACTAAACAATCCTGATATATTTCAATATGCATACGATACCAATTACAACCCAAGATTTTGGGGAATGATTGAGTGTATTAATAATCTCAAAGATGTTTCCGATTTTACATTGTTAGATATGGGATGTGATGTTGGTTTACACTCGATGGTTGCAACACAAAAATTTAAAAAAGTTATTGGTTTAGATAGACATGAATTATCATGTAAACGAGCATCTACTACACAAGAAGTATTTACAGAAAATGGTTATGGTGTTTCTAACTTCTCAATTAGAAATAGGGACTACTCTGATTATTGTATTGGTGAACATTTACATGATGGTGTCGATGCAATTTTATGGAGCACAGGTAGTGGTCTATTTAGAGAAGAATATGATGGTCATGGAATATTAAAAGAATTAAAAGTTTTTATTGAGAATCTAAAGTTTGTAATTATTGAACCAGGTAAACCCAAAAATAATGTTGATAATGGTTTGAAATATTTACAGGATTGTAAGTTTGATAATATTGAAGTTTTGGTTTACAGAGAAAGAACTTTTTTAATAGGTAGGAAGTAGTGAAAATTGTAACGATAATTCCAGCAAGAGGTGGTTCAAAAAGACTACCGAGAAAGGCCTTATATCCAGTAAATGGTGTACCGATGATAAAAAAAGTTTTAGATGAAACCAAAAAATCAAAGTATGTTAATAGGATAGTTGTTTCAACAGAAGATAATGAAATCAAAGATTTGTGTGTCCAAAACAAAATTGAGGTTCAAGATAGACCATTGGAGTTATCTGATGACCATACTGAAAAAATGGATGTAATTGAATACACGGTAAAAAAATTAATTGACAATGGGTATGAACCAGATATTGTAATATCACTTCAATCAAATAGTCCTGAATTCAAAGGAACTGATTTGGACAAAGGTATTGAATTTTTCTTAGAAGAACTATACAATGACCACCCAATTTGAGAAGTCATGTCAATTAATCCTGATATGTTACAAAATGGATGTTTTAGAATTATGACTACAAAAACTGTATTTCAAAAAACATTAAGTATTCATGTTGGTGTATATATGACGGATTATATAGATGTACATAATATTGAAGATGTAGGAAAAGTCGAAGGTAGGTTATTAAATGAAAGAAATTAATATAAGCAAAGATAGAGAAATTGTGAATTGTGATTTATGTGGATCAAATAATTTTAAATTGTGGGATAAAAAAGAACCAAGAATAGTAAAGTGTAATTCTTGTGATTTGGTGTATCAAAATGATAGACCAGTTTATAAAGTTCTTGAAAACTTTTATGATCTTTCATATGTAAAAAATCGTAAAATTGAAGAAAATGGAAAGCGATATCGTGATAGGTTGAAAATGTATGATATCGAAATAAATGACATTGTTAAGGAATTAACCAAAAGATATAAAAATTTTCAAAATAAAAATTTAAGTTTTCTTGATGTTGGTTCAGGAGATGGTGGTTTTTTACAGGCATTACCAAATTACTTTGAAAAGTTTGGTGTGGAATTTAATAAAGAGGTCATACCACTAACAAAACAACATGCAAAAAAGGTTTGGTGTGGTGATTTTTGTAATGGATTAGACTTTGGAGATAAAAAATTTGACATTATACACATACGAGGAACAATAGAACATTTACCAAGTCCACATAAATTCTTTAAAAGGTCTTGGAATTTACTTTCTGAAAACGGAATGTTAATAATAAGCACAATACCGAATGTAAATAGTATCTCAGCAAAAGTATATAAAAGAAGATGGAGATTAAATCTAATAGATGAGCACATATATCACTTTAGTAGAGAAACAATAAATAAGTATTTATTAAAATACAACTTTAAAATGATATGCTACAAATATCCATACTTTGGTACTCCTTATTCAAGTTTTTTAAAGGATAATTTTTATTTTTTGAAAAATCTTTTTAATAAAAAGTCACCATCATATTTTGGTTCAGTCATAAATGTTTTTGCAATCAAAAAAGGAAAATAGTGAAAGAATACAAATATAGTGGAGTTAATTTTTTAACCAATGCATGGAGTAATTTAAAACCATTTCAAATAATTACCAAAGACCAATATTGGAAAAGGTATCTTGAAAATTATGAGAATATATCAAAAGATAAAATTAATTGGTCATATAAAACTCAACTAATCGAAATGAAAAACACATTAATCCCACCAACAAAACCAACAAGAAATTTAGATGTTGTAGAGTGTAACGAATTATTATACATTCCACTACCATATAAATTCTTTGATGATTACATGACCTCTTGGAGTGAGGAAGTATGTTACAAATACTCAAAAACTTGTGAGAATAAGGAGAGGTGTGATTGTCAAAATTGTTACCCACAAGGTTATCCTGAACATCTTGGATTCTTACAAACCAAAAAACTAATTCAACAAAATAAAACTTGGGAGTCAGATAGTAATTTTAGGGCTTGGTCATATGCCAATTTTAGTTCTATTAGGGATATTGGACTTGTAAAACCAATTCAAAATTCAGGAACAAATTTTCCACAAGGTGGGACTCATAGAATTTTATTTATGGTCATGTCACAAAGTGATGTACCTTGTTTTTTTAATGCAACACCACCTTCGAAATACATACAGGAAGATGATTATATCTTTAATGGATTTTCACCTTACTTTTCAGATGGAAAGTATTGTACTTTGGTTTTAAATTCCAAATTAAAAAAGATAGAATTTTATTTAAGTTTTTATTATTCATCTTTTGATAAAAATAGAGATGAAAAAGTAGGAGAAATTATTTATGAATAAAAACTCATACAAACCATTAAAAAAATATCCGAAATATTATGATTTTTTGCAATCTTTTAATGATGGTTATAATCAGTTGAAAGATGAGAAGAAGCATAAAGGTGAGGGTATGGCTGGATGTGATGATGATGATTATATATATATTATAGAATATATTAATGAAAAAAGACCTAAACATATTGTTGAATACGGAAGTGGATGGTCAACAATGATAATAGATAAAGTTATTACTGATTTAGATTATGGTGCAGAGTTTATTTCCTTTGAAGAAGATGAATATTGGTATAATCATATTAAGGAATATAATTTTGATGTTAATGATAGAGTCAATTTAGTACCCATTGAAAAATCTTATCCTAATGGGAAACCATCGTGGGATGTAAATGGTCATAAATTACCACCTATAAAACCTATAGGTAAAGAACTTTCAGATGGTCCTTGGGTAAGTTATATTCATGACTTCGAAAAAATTAAAGATGTTGATTGGGTAATACTGGACGGACCTTATTTACATAATTATGGTGATACTGAAGGTGATACAGCAAATGGAACTTTAAATTTAGAATTACTATTAAAAGAGTTTGGTGGTCCTATGGATGTTTGGATTGACCAGAGATTTGGAACTCAAGAGTATTATAATGCCATAGGCTACGAAATAATCCGTACCGAAAGTGGAGATGGTATAGGAACGAATTTAATCAAAAATGAAGATTAAAGTATATTTATCTGATGAAGGTTATGGTCATGTTGTAAGACAAGAGGCTATAATAAAAGAGTTATTTAAGTTAAGAAGTGATTTGGATATTACAATTCAGACTCAAGAAAAAATAGATGTTGTAAAAGAAAAGTTTGGAGATTCGGTTACCTATGTAGAAAAATTTAACAATATAAAAACGACTAAAACTTTGACTGGATATTTGGATTTAGATGAAACAAAAAAATGTTTTGAAAACTACTCAAAAATATTTAACAGAGTGGTTGAAGAGGAATGTGATAACTTTGATTATGATTTTGTCATATCGGATACCGTACCAGAGGCACACGAAGTTGCAAGATTAAATAATGTTCCATCATTTGGAATTTTTCACTTTGATTGGGGTTGGTTTTGTTCACGAGTTTATCCTGAACTAACCGAAACTATTAATTTATTTGAAAAATGTTATTCATCATCAACTAAAATTTATATGCCTCCATTTTCACCACCTGATATTACAGCAAAGTATTCAACAAATTTGATAAATGTTCCTTGTATTATAAATGATTTTAATAATGTAGATATTCCAAAAACAAATAAAGTCAATGTATTGATAATGGATAATGGAACTTCCACTTTATCTGAAATAATTTTACATAATTTTTCAAATTTTTTATCATTGAGTAATTATCATTTTTTTATGTCGGATAAATTAGCACCACCACAGGCAGGAAAGAGTAATAAGAACATAACTTTAGTAAGTGGATTAAAAAATGTTCATTCTCTTATTCCCAAAGTAGATGTTATTGTTGCAAGAGCAGGATACAACACAATAACAGAATCTTTAATTACAGGTGTTCCTTTGTTATTGGTAAATGAGGGAGATAATCCTGAAGTTAATTTTAATGTAAAGGAAGTTTGTAGTAAGGGGTTATCATTTTCAATTTCTACAGATGAATATAGAGATGAATTTATTGTTATGTTTGAAGATTTTATGAAAAACCATTACAACAATGTAAAAGAAAATTTATTAGTTTTAGCCAATCAAGGTAAAAGACCAATAATAAAATCAGGAGCTAAAGTAATTGCTAAAGATATTTTAAAGGAGAGTATAATATGAAATGGTTAAAAAGGATGTGGTTTAAGATTAAACTACATATTCAATATAAAAAAAGATTACGAGAAATAAAAAAACGTGATCCGTTTATATACAAATGAAAATATTAGGAATAAATGGACTAAATCACGACGCATCTATCTCACTTATAGAAGATGGAGAAGTATTATTTGCTGGTCATAGTGAGAGATATAGTGGGATTAAAAACGATTCTGATTTAAATAACGAGTTGATGTCTGATTGTTATAGTTATGGTAGGCCTGATAAAATAGCGTACTTTGAAAGACCATATTTAAAAAAGTTAAGACAATTAAAGGCAGGTCAATATAGTGAAGTCCTATCTACAAAAAATATACCATCTAATTATTTAAAACAATGGATAGGTGATACTCCAATCGAATATGTTCAGCACCATCAATCTCATGCAGCAGCAGGATATTATACAAGTCCATATGATGAGGCATGTATTGTGGTTATTGATGCAATAGGTGAGTTTGAGACTTGTACGATTTGGTATGCAAATGGAAGTAACTTTGAAAAAAGGTTAAGTATTAAATATCCAAATTCACTTGGATTGTGGTATAGTGCAATGACACAACGACTTGGATTAAAACCACAAGAAGATGAATACATCCTTATGGGAATGGCTGGTTGGGGTGAGGTAAATCCAAAAATAAAAAACGGAATAAAGAGAGATTTTTTTAAAAAGAGTAAATTACCATTACAGATGAAACATAATCTTCATCGAGGTTGTATGTGGTGGAGTCCCAAATACTATCCTGATGATGGTAGTGATGATTGGAAATTTAACATAGCAGCAAATGTTCAAGCAGTATGTGAGGATGAGATTTACAATGTATTCAATTTAGCAAAAACATTAGTTCCTGAAACGAATAATTGTGTATACATGGGTGGAGTGGCACTTAATTGTGTCGCTAATAGTATGATAGCAAAGGAATTGTATCCTAAATTGTGGATTTTACCTAATCCTGGTGATGCAGGTTCGTCATTGGGTTCAGCATCTTATGTATATGGAAAACATATAAATTGGACTTCACCATTTACGGGTTATGACATCAAGGGAAAATATCCAACAGGACAAGTTTTATATGAATTATTGAATGGTAACATAGTAGGGATAGCAAACGGAAGAGCTGAATATGGGCCGAGAGCACTTGGTAATCGTTCTTTGATAGCAGATCCAAGAGGTGATGATATAAAAGATAAGGTTAATGAGATAAAACATAGACAGAAGTTTCGTCCTTTTGCTCCAAGTGTATTAGAGGAATATGCACACGAAATATTTGATATGCCTGTTAGAAAGTCTCAGTTTATGCAATTTACAGCACCTTGTAAGTTTCCTGATAAATATCCGGCAATATGTCATGTTGATAATACCTCAAGGGTTCAAACCGTAAGTAAGGAAGATAATCCAGGTTACTATAATTTGATAAAAAGGTTTTATGAAGAAACGGGATGTCCAATGGTATTGAACACAAGTTTGAACATAAAGGGACAACCAATAGTAAATTCACACCAAGATGGAATAGAGTTTAGTAAGAAATATGGGGTAAAGGTTTACTAACATATATTATCCCGCTCACTCATAAAGTCTATCTTTATATATCGCAAAAAAAACTGAAAAACATATATTTCTTGCACTCTTTATATTTATAGTTGAGATATTCTACATAAACGCAGAATGCATATAATTTACTTAAAAAAAGACTTGACTTTTAGGAAAAATGATGATAGTGATTGGACGCATAAATGATTAAACTTTTACCTTTACTTTCAGAAGTATCAAGTAATATAACTTCTTATGGAAGTGATGTTGCGGAAGGTGAGCCTGATACCGGATTTGTTCAAGCAAATCAACTTAGAATTTTGGGTATTGATGAGAATAAACCTGAGCCTTGGTTTACCAAAGGTCATTATGAACAACTTGCTTTTCCAAAGGCCGATTATGTTTACGGAAGGGGTAAAGGTAAGGATACCAAAAGTCAACAAATGGTGGTGGTGAAAAAAATTGTTAATACTGGTGAAAAATATGAAAACTATGAAGAAGAAATAGCAAGTTGGGATAAATATGGAAATGAAGATTACTCATTAGATTATGATGATTAAGTTAAAAGATTTACTAAACGAAGGAGTTCGAGATCCAGGTATCTTTAAAGGTATCTTTTTGGCTGGAGGTCCTGGTAGTGGCAAATCTTATGTTGCAAAAGGTTTATTCGGTATTCCTGAAAAAATAAATGTTTCCAAGTATGGATTAAAAATGGTTAATCAAGACCAAGAATTGGAGTCACTTTTAAAAAAATATTATGGACAAGATTCATCCGTAGATTACCTTAACATTCAGAAATATCCAGATGAATTATTTAAACAACTTACAGATCCTGACTTCAATGATTATAGCGGTTTACGAGGTTATGCAAAATCACTAAATAAACAGAGAATGGCACAATACCTAAAAGGTCGTTTGGGTGTTATCATTGATGGAACTGGTCATAAATTTAAATCCGTAAAAAAGAAAAGAAAAGAATTAATTGATTTGGGTTATGATACTTACATGGTTTTCGTGACAACCTCATTAGAAGTTGCACAACAAAGAAACGAAACAAGACCAAGAGTATTACCAGTAGATGTAGTGGAGGATAGTTGGAAAGATGTTCAGAAAAACATGGCATTCTTTCAAGGGTTGTTTGGTGGTAGTAATTTTTTAATTGTGGATAACAATAAACACTTAGAACCCGAACAGGCAAAAAAGAAATTTAAAATGTTAGTTGGTCAAGGAATTGATAAGTTTATGAAAAAACCAGTTAAAAATAAAATAGCAAAAAAATGGATTAAACAGCAAAATTTAGTTCCAAAACAAGATTTAAAAAAGATGTTAAAAAAATGATAAAGCATCTAAAAGAACAAGATTTAGGATACTTTCAACATTGGTGGAGAGCCATGAAAATAAGTGGTGCACTTTTTATTCACGCTTTCCTACCTGATGTATTGAGTGATTATGCCAGTAAAGAGATATGTGATGATTAAACTAAAGGAATTATTACACGAAAGTGTTTACCTTGGTCGGTTGAAAGACGAATGGTATCCAGCACACACAAAGGATGCCCTATCTTGGACACTTACACAAGACTATGTTCCACTTTACCCAAAGACGATGGAAAAGGTGATTGGTAAGATACCGATAAACTCATTTCATGTTACAGGACCAAGTTATATAAAAACCTTAAAGGATGTATTGGGTAAGAAAAAATCAATCTCTACATTTACCAAGGCAAATAAATCCTCTCCGTTGGCGAAAGGTCGTGGTGTTCAAACGAAAAGTGGTGGTGTTATATTTCATGTATCGGGTGAGTTGCTAGCACGAAAGTATATGGATTTTGATACGGTACCCGATAGAACTGGTAGAAGATGGGTAAGGGGGTTTCATATATTTGATGGAGACCATATGATTGTAAAGACTGCCATTAAAAAGGCAAAATTACACGATTATGATTCGTGGAGAAGCTTAGAACGAAAGATTCAAGATGAGGTTGAAAATAATCCTAAGTATGAAGATTTAAGATATACTGAACAGATGAAAATTATCAAACAGAACTTAGGCCCATACGCTCAAAAACAAATAAAAAAATATATCGATACCACCAATAAACTATTAAAGAAGCATAAAGATGATGTTAAGAAAAGTATTACACAGCCATCTGAACAAACATCAGCTTGGTGGAACGAAATAATTGTTTATAATACTAAGGTAATAGATGTATTTGTATTGAAAAGGGTTTGGGATGATTATTATTTTCAAAAAGATACACAAATATCAACTATTGATAAACCTGTGGACTCTCATAAAAAAGAATTATTTAAGTTTGTACCTGAAAGTAAAGTTACAATAGGAACACCTGCACAATTTCGTAAATGGTATTTAAAACGAGAAGGTGAGATAACTATCTAATGATTTATCTTTCTAATTTAATTCCGTTGAATGAGTATTCTAAATTTAGGCTCAACATCCCTTCCGACATCAAGAAGATACATAAGCTTTTTAAGAAAAACAAGAAAAAACTTTTTGTTGTGGGTGGTGCAGTTAGGGATGCAATATTAGGAAAGAGTCCAAAAGATTTTGATTTAGCCACCGATGCTAAACCCGATGAGGTATTACAAATAGCAAAAAAGGGTGGATTGAAAACCGTAGAAGTTGGAAAACAATTCGGTGTCGTGATAGTTGGTGGACATGAAATAGCAACATTCAGAAAGGATATTGGTAAAGGGAGACGCCCAAGTTCAGTTGACTATACCGACATAGAGGGTGATGTAAAAAGACGAGATTTGACCATAAATGCACTCTTCTACGATATGGATAGGGGAGAGATTGTAGACTTGGTTGGTGGTATAGCAGATTTAAAAAAGAAGAAGATTCGAACCGTTGGAAACGCTGTCGAAAGATTTGATGAAGATCCGTTAAGAAAGATGAGAGCACTAAGATTTCAAGGTGCACTCGGTGGTAAGTTAGGTAAGGAAACCGAAAACGCACTTAGACAGAACCCAAGTCTAAAGGGTGTGAGTGGAGAAAGAATCAGAGATGAGTTTGTCAAATCCATAATGAAAGCAAAATCACCCAAGAAGTATTTACAACTCTGTGATGAGTTAGGATTTACCAAACAGATACTTCCTAAGTTTCAAGTAAGTATTCCTTACATAAATGAAAACGATTATATTTTATTTTTAGCTTGGATTTTACGAAAAAATGATGTAAATTCTATAAGGAAATTAAATGGTTTGGCTTATCCTAATCAGGAAATAATTGATATTCAGTTTTTAAATTCTTTACAAAACTTTAAATCTGAAAACATTTTTATAATTAAGAAGTTTCAAGAAAAGACTAAATTGAGTAAAGGTCAAATTATTAAATGGGGTAAATACATTGGAAAAGATTTCAAAAAATTAGTTAGATTTAAACTATCGGTAAAAGGTAGTGATGTATCAAAAGATTTAAAAGGAAAGGATATCGGTAAAGCTATACAAAAAATGGAAACCGAAAAATATCTGAATGAGATGACTAACTATCCTAATTACATTAGAAACCAGGCACCAGTACCTGCAATACAAAAGGATGGTGAGCACAGATATTATAATCCTGATGTTAAAAAGAAAAAAACAGATGAGGCAAATGCCGTAAAGGGTAGTAAAGTAGAAAAGTTTATTACAGGTCATAACCTTAAAATGAAAGGTAAGAGATACAAAGAAATTGAATTTGAAACCTTGAAGGTTGATAATAGTAGAAAGATGATTACATTGAGAATTTTAGCACCAAAGAAATTATTCGGTATTGAGACACCTGTAAGATTTTCAACATTAAGGAGAGGCCCATTCTTGAAAACAGATACAAAGAAAAAAATAAAAGAAATAGCAGTTCGTCCAAAACCAAAGAAGTTTAAAGATATTTATAATGCGTTACCAAGTGACTTGAAGAAACGCGTGTATAATCTAAAAAACTACGACCAGAGGAGAGATGCACATCCTGAAGGTAATGTGTTGAAACATACGATAGCCGTTACGAATAGGGCACTTAAAACTGGTGATATAGACTTTGCACTTGCAGCACTATTTCACGATATAGGAAAAGACTCTACTGCTAAACTACATCCGAAAAAAGGATTTTGGACACACTACGGACATGAAAATGTTTCAGCCAAGTTGGTTAAGAAATATGCCAAATGGATAAAATCAATGGGTGGTAATGTTCTTGATATTTATTACATAGTAAAACAACACATGAGAATGAAAGTCTTTGACAAAATGAAATGGACAAAACAAGATAAAATGAAACAGTTTAGGGCATTCGACAAGTTAAAGAAATTTACTACCTTTGATAAGGGTGGACGAAGATGAAAAAATTAGTAGAATCAATCGTAAGAGACTTATTACCTGAAGATTGGTGGACAGATATGAGTGGTGATGCTCAAAAACAATATCTAAAAGACTATCCTAATAGTCCCAAGTCAATAGAGTTATCTAATCCATCAGGTAAAAAAGAAAAAGGTGAAAATGTCGTAAAGACAAAACCATATTCAAGAGAACAGGCTCAAGATGAAACTGGTGAATATTTTGAAAACGATGTGGCATCTCAAGCAATGCCTAATCTAGCAAAAGACGAAAATGATTTAACACAAAAAATACTTGATGCACCTGAAGAAACACTATCTGATGATGATTTAAGAAAGTTAAATAATAGTGATGCCGGTGATGTATTGGATTCTAAAAATCCAATGAAACATGCTAAAAAAATGGCAATCGAATATGATAAGAGTTGGGATTACATAACTAAAAATATAAAAAGTGGTGAGGCACAAGAATCACCAATTGCTGTTAGAGATAAAAATGGTGAGATGTGGTTGTTAGCTGGAAACACGAGATTAATGGCACAAACTGGTCATGGAAATAAAATACCTGTTAAGGTAATAAACTATGATGGTGAGATAAAGCAACCCACAGAAAGTATTAAGGAAATAACTGAAGTCAAAAAAATAAAAAAAATCGTAGGAATCTATGGTGGTAGATATCAACCATTCGGGCCACATCATTTTAAAACATATAAATGGTTAAAATCAAAAGTAGATGATGCATACATCACCACTACAAATATAAAAAAACCACCAAGACATCCTATGAACTTTAAAGAAAAAGTTAGACATATGGTTAAGATGGGTGTTCCTAAGAATCGTATCATAGAGGAGAAGATTCCCTACGTGGCAAAAAATGTGCTAAAAAAATACGATTCTGAGACTACCGCTGTGATATATATATTTGGAGCTAAAGATGCGGGTAGATTGGCAGGTGGAAAGAAAAAAGATGGAAGTCCGTCTTATTATCAGGAATTTAAGAAAAATAAAAATAATTTAAAAGGGTATGAAGAACACGGATATATCTTAACTGCACCTCATGTTTCTATCAGAGTAGGTGGTAAGGAAGTTAGTGGAACGGTAATGAGAGATTTATTGGGTTCACCTAAAATTAAAGATGAGGAAAGACCAAAGTTATTTAAAGATGCGTTTGGTTACTTTGATAAGGGTGTATTCACCATGATGACTAATAAGTTCAGAAAGTTATATGAATATTATGAAACTTTTTTAAAACAAACTGATATAAATAAAGTAATATTAGAAAGTTCTAATGTTTCAGCTCCAAATTTAGCAGATGAAGGGTTATACGATTTCTTCGAAGATTTTGAAGATTACAAAAGAATTTCACCAAGATGGGCAGAAAAACATGGATATGAAATAGTAAATTTTATATTGGGAGATGGTGCAGTAGATCCTACATTTGATTATACATTCGAATATCAAAGAGTTCCAAGTGTAACATATGGTAGAACTGTAAATCAAAATGGTAAAAATTGGCAAAGTGTAGATGAACCATTTAAAAAATATGCTAAACGACAAAAAGAAATAAATGATGCTTTAGGTTGGGAATTGATAAAGTTCATGATGAATCCAAAAGATGGTATAGATATTAAAGATACTTGGAAAGTAGAAGAAGAAGATATTACTAAATCAAAAAAACTATCTGATATAAATAAAGATAAAGATGATAGACTACATGAGGGTAAAGAAATGTTAAATGAGGGTAAATTAATAGCTGCAAGAAACAAAGGACATTTAAAGAATAAGGGAAAAACTGCACTCGATGTAAATGGTATGAAAAGTAAGTTTGAAGGTCGTGGTGATATAGCAGATGCTTTTATATTTGCAATGAAAGATATGGAAAGTGCTATAGGTAAACTATCTGATAAACAAAGAGATAAAGTTTTTATGAATGGCAGTTCATTTATGAATCTTGAAGTAATGTGGCCAAAGTCAGCAAATGTTATCGATTATGATAAAGCTGAAATAGTATTTCACGGAGCACTTGAGTATGATGATGATGGTAATGTTGTAGGACAGGTTTCGGATAGTGGAAGAATGTTAGCTGGAATGATTAAACAAGTTAACCAAAACATTCAAAGACATTATAAGATAGGAAAACCTAACTTCCTAACAGTTCCAAAACATCAAGATTTTGGTAAAATGAAAAAGAAATACTTTACGAGATTACAAAAACTACAAAAAGAGTTTAATTTAAAAGACAACGATTCACTTTCACTTTATCATCAAAAATGGTGGGAAAGATTTATTTTACAAAATGCTAAAAAGTTTAAAGTTAAGTTGAAACCAACTCAATTAAAGAATTTGACTATGAGGTGGGCCTTCTTTAATAAAAAATATACCGTTCCAATGATTAGAAAGGATTATGAAAAATATCCAAAGTTTAAAGAATGGGTATTGGGATATGATAAGAACAACCATCAAAAACAAATGAAACAGAATATGAAACCATTTGAGGTTTTATTTTTTGATGTTGGTTCTGAAATAATGAAAAATGTTAGTGGTTGGTTAGCTGCAAGTCCTGATAAAGCAGTTCAAGGTATAAAGAAAAGATTAGATAAATCAATATCAAGTGTAAGAAGTGGTGGTGATTTAAAGAAACTAAACACATTAAAAATACAGATGGATAGATTAAATGCTATAGGTGGACTAAAGGCAATAGTTCCAAGTGAAGGAATTGTATTTAAGTATAAAGGTAACACATATAAGTTTACAGGAGCATTTGCACCTATCAACCAAATAACAGGATTATTAGCATTCTAATGAGTGATGATTGGGAGGATGATTTATTAGAATGGGCTGGTGATAAACAGGTAAAAAAGTTAAAAGCAAACAACTTAATTAAGTTTGTGATAAGTATTGTTACAGCTATTGGTGGTTTTGGTGGTGGTTGGTATAAGATGGAAGATAGAGTTAGTAGATTAGAACAACAAATGGCAGAAGAACAGAAGATAAAATTAATCAAAATGGAAATATCCACATTAAGAAGAGACCAAGAACTTGAAGAGTTGAGGTTTAAGTGGAAGTTAGATTCATTAAAAAGGAGTAATTAGGTTATGGGTGATTCATTGTTAAGTAATAATCCACAAGAAAGAGCTAGACAAGTAAAAACTATTCGTCAGATAGCACGTGGAGAAACGCCAGATAAAAGAATTTTTCTTCCAATGGAAGATTTAGAAGAGAAGCAGGCTAGACAAGAACAAATTAAACAGGAACGAGAAGAAAGAAATGAACGTTCTGATGCTCTACGAGAAGCTAGAATGCCTTGGTTTTGTCCTAATTGTAAAAAGATAATGAAAAAAAGATTAGATGATAAAATGTATCGTCTATTCAATCATTGCTTTGATTGTCAAGTTGATTTTGAAAACAAGCTTCGTATCGAAGGTAAGTATGAAGAATGGGAAAAGACAAAGGTATTAAAAAATAAATTATCTTGGATTGATGAACAAATTAAAAGTGTTTCTAATTGGGAAGAGGAAGCTACTAAACAACCTAACTTTTTACAACAAGTTGGTGTGAATAGTGTTGAGATAGAGAAAGAGAAGTGGAATGTCGATACTAAAAAGATTAAAACTATGGCAACAGAGGCAATAGAAGAATATGAAAAGATGAAAGTAGAAACAGAAGCAGAATTAGAAAGTATTAATATTTAATGGATGACTATTTATTATTATGAAAAAGTATAAGCCTTTGACAAAAGAATGGTGGGATGAAGAAATTAAAAGAGAAATCTTAAACGAAGGTGGTGCCTATGGACACATGGCACATCCCTTTGACGATAAAGACCTAACCTTCAAAGATTTAAAAAATATAATTGAAATGGGATTGGGCGGTCAGTTAAATCGTGAGGATAACGTAACTGAAAAACTCGATGGTCAAAACCTTATGATAAGTTGGAGAGATTAATGGCAATCACTATTGATATAAATGTTGGAGATACCATATTAGGTGGTAAGTTTAAAAATAAAAAAATTAAAGTAAAAGAGATTGGTAAAGATGATTATGGAATGCCAACTATTAACGGAAGAAAAGTTGTAAACTTTAGAATTGCAAAAGTGGAAGAAAAGATAACTCGTGATAAAGATGGATATGGTAAATATGAAAAACCAAAGGAAAGTGATTTTGACGAACCACATAAAACTGAAAAGAATGAATCAACCTATAAAAGAATGATGGAGATATTATAATGTGGTTAATTGATAAAGTCAAGTCTTTTTTTAAGACGACACCTAATGAAATTTTAGAACTTAAAAAGATTATAGAAAAGGTCGTATCCGAAAGAGAACAACTTCAAAAAGATTTAGATGTATTGTTAGCAAGAAAAAGAACCAATAAAAGAACTCTAGCTAATGCAAGAAGAAAATTAACAAGAACTAAGAACGAAGTAAAGAAGATGGAAACGGCATTTAAAAATGAAGATGTAGATGATGCTGTCAAGTTTCTTCGTAAGTTTTCAAAACTTAAATAATTATTATATAAAGGAGAAATAAAATGGCAGGACCAGCATATCCTAACACTTATAGAAATGTTAGTGGTTCAACACCGAACACCAGTAAAAGTAATGCAAAATTTAGTCGTACAATAAATACGACAGGTATAACTTTTTATGCTACGAGTTCTACTACAAATGGAAATAGAGGATTGATAGTCAACTCATCAAGAGCCGTATCTGATGACAGCACAATATACTTTCAAGGTGGTGGGACTATAATGGCTTCAAATTTGACTACTGGATCAGTCTATCCATTTTCTGTAAGTAAAATAAGTGGTAGTGCAGACATAAACTTATTATATTAATATGGCGAAAGCGGACATCAAAGATGTAATTAAACAAGAATACTTAAAGTGTGCACAAGATCCTGTATACTTCTTAAAAAAGTATGCTGTTATCCAACATCCAATGAAAGGAAAAGTTCCTTTTGCTTTATATCCGTTTCAAGAAGATTCTATAAGAGATTTTAAACACAATAAATATAATATTATTCTAAAGGCTCGTCAGTTGGGTATATCCACGTTAACTGCTGGATACTCATTATGGATGATGACATTTCAAACAGATAAGAATATATTAGTTATTGCAACAAAACAAGATACTGCTAAAAATTTAGTCACTAAGATTCGTGTTATGCACTCAAACCTACCAAGTTGGGTAAGGTCAAAGTGTGTTGAAGATAATAAACTATCACTACGATATTCAAATGGTTCTCAAGTAAAGGCCGTATCATCTACTGATGATGCTGGTCGTTCAGAGGCACTATCTTTACTCGTTATTGATGAGGCAGCATTTGTAGATAAAATTGATACAATATGGACTGCAGCTCAGGCCACCTTAACAACAGGTGGTCAATGTATAGCACTGTCCACACCAAATGGTGTTGGTAATTGGTTTCACAAAACTTGGGTAGGTGCAGAAGAAGGAAGTAATGATTGGAACTTTATCAAACTTCATTGGACTTGTCATCCTGATAGAGAACAAGATTGGAGAGATGAACAGGATAAACTTTTAGGACCGAGTGGAGCCGCACAAGAGTGTGATTGTGATTTTATCACTTCAGGTCAAGGTGTTGTTGATCCAAGAATATTAGAAGAGTATAAAACTACTCAAATAGAAGAGCCTATTGAAAAAAGAGGAATCGATAGTAATCTGTGGATATACAGACAACCAAATTACAACAAAGATTATGTAGTTGCCGCTGATGTTGCTCGTGGTGATGGACAAGACTTTTCAGCATTTCATGTATTGGATGTTGAAAATATGGAACAAGTTGCAGAATACAAAGGAAAGATTTCTACCAAAGATTTTGGTAATTTATGTATGAATACTGCTACAGAATATAACAACGCACTACTTGTGATTGAGAACTCAAGTATTGGTTGGGCAGCAATTCAACAAGTTATTGATAGACAATACGATAATCTATTTTATACAAGTAAAGATTTACATTATGTAGATGTCGCAAGACAAGTAACAAACCGATATAGAAATTCAGAAAGACAAATGGTTCCTGGATTTTCAATGACGATGAAAACAAGACCATTAGTAATAGCAAAACTTGAAGAATACTTTAGGGAAAAATCAGTAATAATACACTCATCAAGATTAGTAGATGAATTATTTGTATTTATATGGAACAATAATAGAGCAGAGGCAATGTCAGGATATAATGATGATTTAGCAATGTCACTATCTATTGGACTATGGGTAAGAGATACCGCCCTAAGATTAAAATCAGAGGGTATCGCACTACAAAAAACCGTGTTAGATAAAATGTTAGCATATGACTCAGTATATACTCCATCAGAAGGTTCTACCGATGATTGGAAAATGAAAATTGGTCAAGGTGAGGCAGAAGATTTAACTTGGTTAATAAAATAATAAGAGGATAAAATGGCCGAATCAAAATTAAGAGCAAGACTAAAAAGATTATTTTCCACAAATGTAATCGTAAGACATGCAGGTGGAAAAAGATTAAAGATTGCTGATACTCAGAGAATTCAATCAGCTACTAAAGATAATTTAGTTGATAGATATGGAAGATTGTATACCAATCTTGCTACTGGTGGTTATGGAAAATCACAGGCGACAAGTTTTCAGGCACAAAGACTTGGGTTGTTTAGAGATTATGAAGAAATGGATAATGATTCCATAATATCTTCTGCACTTGATATCTACGCTGATGAATCGACAATGAGGTCTGAGTATGGTAAGGTGTTAGATATAAGAACTGAAAATTCAAATATACATGATATTCTTCATAATTTATATTATGATGTCATGAATATTGAATTCAACCTATGGCCTTGGATTCGTAATATGTGTAAGTATGGAGATTTTTATCTTTATTTAGATATAAAAGATAAATATGGTGTTACAAATGTAGTTCCAATGTCAACATATGATGTAACAAGAATTGATGGTTTAGATCCTGAAAATCCTTATATGACTAAATTTATGGTAGAAGATGCTGACCATAGACACTCATACAATCGAAGTGAAAAGGAATTTGACTCATACGAAATAGCACATTTTAGATTATTGAGTGATTCAAACTTCTTACCTTATGGTAAAGGTATGATTGAAGGTGGTCGTAAGATTTGGAAACAACTTTCACTTATGGAAGATGCCATGTTGATTCATAGAATCATGAGGGCACCTGAAAAAAGAGTGTTTAAGATTGATATTGGAAACATACCACCAACAGAAGTTGAAAATTTTATGCAAAAAATTGTAAGTAAAATGAAAAAGGTTCCTGTTATCGATAACGCTACTGGTGATTACAACTTAAAATATAATATGCAAAACTTAACGGAGGATTTTTTCCTACCTGTTCGTGGTGGAGATAGTGGAACACAGATTGATAGTTTGGCTGGATTGAATTATGACTCGGTTGATGATATAGAATATCTAAGAAACAAATTATTTGCAGCACTAAAAGTTCCAAAAGCCTTTATGGGTTATGAGGAATCACTTGGTAGTAAAGCTACATTAGCAGCTGAAGATGTTCGTTTTGCTAGAACGATAGAAAGAATACAAAGAATTACAATTAGTGAATTAACTAAAATTGGTATAGTTCATTTATATTCACAAGGTTATACTGATGCAGATTTAGTAGATTTTGAGTTGATGCTTACGAATCCGTCAAAAATCTATGAAGAAGAAAAAGTAGAGTTGTGGAATTCTAAACAGAGTTTAGCACAATCCTTTATGGATTCTAAGATAGCGGATTCGGAGTGGATATATAATAATATTTTTAAATTTACAGAAGATGAAAAAGAAAAAATAAGACTTGGTATTATTAAAGACCAAAAGAGAAAGTTTAGGTGGGATCAAATAGAACAAGAAGGTAATGATCCTGTTAAAAGTGGTGAAGCTGTTGGAACACAAGGAGCTATGATGGGTGGTGAGACGGGTGGTGAACCTGAAATAAATCCTGAAGATGCAGCTGAACTTGGAAATGTAGGTAGGAGCGGTGATGAAATCGGTGGTAGACCAAAAGAACCGAATAAGTTTGGAAAAGATAGTGGAGCTCGTGGTAGAGACCCGTTGGGAAGTCATGATAGACGGAAACAATACGGAATAGCACTTGCACACTATAACGCAATGGAAAAAGACTTAAAAAAATTAGGAACTCATGACAGAAAATTGTTAGAAGAAACGATGGATGTTGAAAAAGAATATACCGATGAGGTAAATTCTTTAAATAATGATGCAAACGACTAATTATTAGAAGTTTTTATATTTATATAAGAGATATTATACAGTATTGGAGTATAGAATGAATAAACGAGTAAAACACTCAAAGATTAAAAATACGGGTATTCTTTTCGAGTTGTTATCCCGTCAGATAACACAGGATGTCATCAACGATGACAATAAGAGTAAATCCATTTCGTTGCTAAAAAGGTTTTTCAACGAAAATACACAGATTGGTAAAGAAAATCAATTATATCAGATTTTAATTAAAACCAATTACAACTCTTCTGCAAAGGCACAGAAATTAGTTGAGGCTGTTGGTAAGTCTCGTTCAAAATTAAGTTCTAAGACTTTAAAGAGGGAAAAGTATAATCTAATAAAGGCTATTAGTGAAAATTACAAGATTGATGACTTTTTTCAATCAAGAATTCCAAACTACAAAGTTTACGCATCAATATATAAAATGTTTGCAAATAATTCTAATCCAATTGACGAGGTTGATAGTAACTTTACTATAATTGAACATATTATTGGTAAAAAAATAATCAAAGAGGATGTTCAAACAGATGCAAAACAAGAATTTGAAAAACAAGATAAAGATTTAAGATTACTTTCCTATCAACTAATGGTTGATAATTTTAATGGTAAGTATAAATCTCTAAGTAGTGAACAAAAGAATCTCTTAAAAGAATATATTAATAATATCTCCAATACTAATTCTTTGAGGGAATTTGTCGACAATGAAGTGTCCAAAATAAAAACAATTCTAAGTAAAGAGTTGAATAGGATTGATGATGATATAACTCGTATAAAGTTATCTGAGGCAGTCAATCAAATAACTAATATTAAAAAAGGACGAATCGTAAAAGACAAACAAGTTGTTTCATTGATGAGATATTATGAACTCATTAAGGAGCTCAAAAATGTCAAACGAAAGTAACCTTCGTGATATAATTCGTGAGCTAATTCGTAATGAATTAGAAGAGGCAACATCTAATGCCTCTGTGGGAAATGCTTCCTACAAAACACCTCATAGTTTCGCTGGAAATAACAAAAAAGGTAAAAGAAAAAAGAAGGCTGGATATAGTGGTGGACATACAAATCCTACAGTATCTACCGACAATTTTCATGCCAAGGACCCAAAGTTAAGAAAAGAGGGAAAGTATCATGATTACAGAAATGATGATACTCTAAGTGCGAAACAAAAAATTGGTAGTTCAATGAGAGAAGTTCGTGATAGTTTAACACAACTTGAAGGACTTGTTAAAATGAATGTAAAGTTAAAAAATGAATTAAATGTTGATTCAAGGGATTATTGGAAAAATACACATAAAGCGCTGAGAAAAATAAGCGAAAGGCTAGTAAAGTTAGCAAATAAAGTCGGACAGCTTCAGTAGTAATTCCTATGACATTTGATAAAAACAAAAAATCCTATATGGATTCTTTGTATGGCATCTCTACCATGTTAAAGAGATGGCATACCGAGACACATAAAAAGGATGTAGATAAAAACTATATGATTAAACGTCTTGATGAGTGGATAAAGAAACTCGAAGATTTAAGACATGAAATTATGATGAGGAAAAGTTGATGAAACTGAAAGACCTTCTGAGTGAAGATATAAAAGATAGAGCACAGGCAGCAAAGAGAACTCAGAGGTTGCAAAAAATAGAAACTCGGTTCAGAACTGCTATGATAAAATTAGCTGAAACCTATGGTAAAGATGAAAAGAATAAAGCATTGGTTCAACAATTAAAATCTTCGTATAAAAGTGGGGTAACAAAATTTATGAAAGACAGCATCGCAATGTTAAAGAAGGTGAAGTAAAATGAACAGAAAATTAATAGTAGATTATATACCGTTTGAAATAACATCCGAACAGATTAACGAATCAATTTCACAGAATGGTGGTAAGTTGATAGTTCATGGTGTATTACAAAGGGCTAATGCAAAGAATCAAAATGGTAGGGTGTATCCGAGAGAAATATTAGAAAGAGAATCTGATAAATACACCGCTAGTTTTGTAAAACAAAAACGTGCTATGGGTGAGTTAGACCATCCTGAAAGTTCTGTTGTTAATTTACAGAATGTTTCCCATAATGTTACTGAAATGCATTGGGAAGGTCAAAACTTGGTTGGAACGGTTGAAGTTCTTGGAACACCAAGTGGTAATATATTAAAAGAATTATTTAAAGCTGGTATCAAGTTAGGTATTAGTTCTCGTGGTATGGGTTCAGTTGAACCTATGCAAGAGGGTGATGGGCAACAAGTTGGACAAGACTTTGAATTGATAGCATTTGACTTCGTATCTAATCCATCTACACACGGAGCTTTCTTATATCCATTGAAAGAGAGTGTTGGGAATGAAGTTATTCCAGAAGGTAGAACCTGTGGAAAATACTGTAAGGTGGAATCAATTATTAACAATATAATTAGAGAGGGATAATGAAAAAATTAAAAGATTTATTAAAAGAGAGTAAATATCTTGAACGAGGTTTTGGTGAGTCATTACCCACATTAGATAGTGTGATGAAACAACATCAAGATTCTAAAGAACCTATCAAAGAAGTTTCGATACCTCAGTTTAAAACACCAGATGATGTGTCCTATTATGATAGAGATTGGGGAAAAATATTTGACCAATTGGAAAGATTTGATGATTACGGCCCAAGAGAATCCGATATGTATGATTGGAATGATAGAAGTCTTTATGATAAAGTTGTAAAAGAATTTCACTCACATATGGAAAAAGTAGGAAAGAAACTTAATTCTGCAGTAAAGGACATGGAGAATTCTTATAAAGTATGGGATAAAATTTTAAAGAAATATCGTAGTAAAGATAGAAGTTAATGATTAGTTTAAAGTCATTATTAAGAAATGTCCGTGAGGCAAAATTAACTCTACCCAAAAAAGGAGTGGAAACACCATTAGATGCTAAAATTCAGATTCAAGGGTATGGTGTGATGACGAGAAAACAACTACAGAAAAGTATTGAAAGAATTGCCTATGAGGTTTATAAAGATGCCAAAAAAGGTAATGTAAGAAATATATTAGGTTCACTTTACAATAGAAGTGTTCTAAAAAGATTTTTGGAAACAGAAATCCAACATAGTGGAGAATAAAATGGGAATGAGTCCAAAACAACAAATGGAAATGAATAGAAAGTTTAGAGAGTTTCGACTTGAAGAAGATATAAATGAAGAAGAGAAGGATGCATTTGATGCTCCAATTCCTGGTCAAATCAAAAGATTCATGACAAAATTTACAGATTCTCTACAGAAAGGTAATTTAAATAGAAAACGAAAATTGGCTATCTTGGGTAAGGTAATCTCCAATCTTGGTATTGAGCCAAATGAGTTAATGAAGTATGTTCGTATAGTTAAAAAAGGATTATAGGAGAGAAAAGATGGCTTATAGTGAAAAAGTAATGAATATCTTTAAGAAGATAACCATTAAAAGTCCTAAAACAAATCAGAATATAAAACTGAGTTCTGCTCTCACGAGTGATGATCCAATAACAAAGAAGATGGGTGAGAAAAAAGCAAAGGACATTATTAATAAGGCCAAGGCTTCCAAACAAGAACCTCAAGATAAACCAAATACAGATGATATGGATGATAGAGAGTTTGAAGATAAATATAGATATGAACGGGATGCTCATATCAGATCTTTTAATGATGAAGAAAGAGAAACGATAATAAACAAAATGGCTGACGATTCAGGTGTATCTATTGACGATCCAATAGAATTAGTAAAAGTTGTTAGGGATAAAGATGAATATGGAAACGCAAGTCTCGGTGATATACATAAACATATAAAAGATATGGCTGATAAAGATGAAAGTGATGATTCTAAGAAAATGACTAAAAAAGAGGCAAAACAATATGTCAAGGAGAACAAAAAGCAAGTTTTCGAATATGTAATAAAAAAAATTATTAATGAAGAAAGTCAAAACCTTATTAATGAGGGAACTCGTTGGTTAGTTGGTATTGAACAACCAAATGGTAAAATTCTATCCACATACGGACATTACGATGGTTATCCTGAATGGGCAGGAAAACATTTAAAAAAGTATTATAACAACCCTGCTAAGGCAAAAGAACTTTTAAAACTTGGTAAGTCAGGAATTTCTACAATCGGCCCTAAAATTAAAGGTAGTAAAGACCATTCCTTTGAAAAACCTGATAAAGGTGTTACCGTATTTTATGGTAGGGATAGAGGTGAAAAAAGTAAAATGACAAGTAATTGGAGAAATAGAGACGCCGTAAAATTTGATAGTGGTGAAGAATTTGGATACATTTACAATTTAAAAGATAAGAAATGGTATTATAAATCAGATTACGGTAATCCACAGAATTGGACAGAGTTAAAATAGTGAAGTCTGGCCACCATACTTGACCATATAGTGGTGAAGAACATCCAGTTTGGATGAAACATGAGGAAGAACCTATGAACGATTATAGAAGTCGTATGAAAGAATATCTTTCAAACTTGGTAAAGCAAGAAATTATTTCACTTGGTGAAGAAACGAAACGAGATTACAAGGCCGAATATAAAAAATTTCAATCATCTACCAAGTCTAAAAAATACAGAGCAGAATTAAATCAATATAATCGTAAGAAGGGAACTTATGGTAATGGTGATGGTAAAGACGCTTCACACAAAGGGGGAAAAATAGTGGGATTTGAATCACAATCTAAAAACAGAGGAAGAGCTGAAAAAAGTCGTTTAAAGAAAGAGGTAACCCTAAATGAAAATCCTGTAGCCATAGCAGCAACTCAAGGTGCTATACGAGCTATGAAGAATGTTAAAGTTCAAGGTAAGAGTGGTAACAAAATATCAGCCGTAACGGCCCTCAAAGATAAAACTCAACCATCTCATAATAGGGCAAAAAGTGTATTTTCAAAATTATTTAAAAAATTTAAAAAAAGTAAAAAACAAGAACCTAAAAAACAATCTCAATCAGATATAGATTTTTACAAAAAACAATTCACTGGTGAATCCATAAATGAAGAAATGTATTTCGATCCTAAAAGTGAATTTAAAAAATATATGGATAAAACTTTTAAGAAAGTTGGTATAAAAGTATTAAAATATGATCCTATGAAACAGAGTTTTCATAATGGTGCTTGGGGTGGATTCTATACAGTTAAGTCAAGTAACAAAGTAGACATGGGTGGTAAACCAGTCAAAAGAGGTTCAGCTGTTCTACCAGTATACATTAGTAGAAAAGGTGAAATTGAGTTAGGAATTAAAGCTGGTGGTTTTCATATAGGTAAAGCTGGTAGTTCACAAGTAGTAAAGAACTTAAAAGATTTTAAGAAAGGTGATTTAGAAGAATCCTACAAAACTTTAACTGAGGGTATTAGAGTAAGAATGGGTGAGATTGCTAAACAAGGTGAGTGGGAAGTTTATAATCCTCAAAATGGTAAGTCAATTAAAGTAGTTAAAAGTAGTGGAGCTGCTACAAGATTAATGAATAGATTAATGAATAGTGGTAAGTATGATGAGATTGGCTCACGGCATGTTGAGACTCATAAAAATGAAAACAAATCTGTAACCGAGAAAAAAGGTGTTCCAGGTAGTGTATTCACAATAGATACTGCTAAAAAAACAACAGAACTTATGACCAAAGTATT
>Ga0070747_1000197_pt1 | contig 30411 bp, 33 predicted proteins | sample VirMetDEL_Mar_31_FD_77321 | JGI IMG/M metagenome (GOLD analysis project Ga0070747, IMG submission 77321) | Aqueous microbial communities from the Delaware River and Bay under freshwater to marine salinity gradient to study organic matter... | ecosystem: Environmental > Aquatic > Marine > Coastal... | reverse complement strand
ATATCTGTAGCCACAGTTCCAATATCTGTAGCATCTCCTGCAACAGCAGTTACATCTGAAGATATACCGGCAACTGTAGTTACATTAGCTGATATTCCTGAAACATTTGTGATGTTTGCATTATTACCCGCAACTGTAGAAATATTTGTATTGTTACCTGCAACAGTATTTATGTTTGTACTGTTTGCATTAACTGCATTTATGTTTGTTGAATTTGAATTTACTGCTGATACTGCACTTGAGATACCTGCAACCGAAGTTACATCTGTGTCTATACCTGCAACTGTATTAATGTTAGCTGAATTAGCATTTACAGCATTAATGTTTGTGCTATTTGAGTTAACATTAGTTACAGCAGTTGAAATTCCTGCTACCGAAGTTACATCAGCACTAATTCCTGCAACTGTAGTAACATTGGCATCTATACCTGCTACTGTGTTTACGTTAGCTATGTTAGTACCAACTGTGTCTACATTAGTTATACTTGTAGCAACTGTGTCAATTTCTGACGTTGCTTCATTTAAATCATTTGCAACAGTTTCTACTTCACTTACTGCTTCAGCTAAATCGTTAGCTACAGCAATTACTTTTGTAATATCTGCGGCAACTGTATTAACTGAACCTATGTTAGTAGCAACTAAACCTATATCTGTAGCATCATTTGCAACTGAAGTTACATCTGCTGAAATACCTGCAACCGTTGTAACGTCTGCACTTATGCCTGATACTGTTGTAATGTTTGGTAAATTTGTTGATATAAATGCTTTATTTACTGCATCTGTGTTATCTACAGGTGTAGCTATATTTTTTAATCTTTTTGATTGTCCATCCCATTGAAAATCTGCTGGGTCTAATACAATTACATCTCCAGCTTTATCAATAGCTTCTTGAGACATATAGAAAGCTTGGTCTGAATCTGTGTCTAAATCGTTTTCAGTTAAGACTGCACCTGAAACATAGTCAACTAATTTGGCTGTTTGACTTGTTGTACGCCTTATTTCAATAGCCGCACCATTTGCCGGTGCTACATCAAAAGTAAGAGTAGTGCCTGCTGAATCTAGTACATAAGCAGTAACAGCACTACCAGCTACTAATGTAGATAGGTCATCTGTGCTTCTGTAACTAAAATTGATAGCGTAAGCTCTGTTTGAACCGTTTCCGGTATATCTTACAAATGAATTTGCCATAATTTTTAATCTCTTCTAAAAGGGGTACTTTGTGTTAATTGCTTGTTGTTAAAGTTTCAAGGATTGTTTCTGCTGATTTTTTAAGACTATTAGCAGTTGCGACCTTTTTATCCATTTCAAATAGACCATATTCTTTAATCCATTCTCTTGATTCTCTTTCATATTCTCTAATAATACTTAGTAAATAAGTGTCACCTACATACTTGCCACCTATAAATTGATTAGTAGCATATAGTTTATTAAAGTCAGAATTAGGATTTTCTAGCTCATATTGGAATTTTTCATTAATTGTTCTTCCAGCTATTTTGTAAGTTTGTTTAATTTGTCTTAAAACTTCATACATAGTTGTACCCTCTGGGTATACTTTTTTACCTTTTTCTTCAGGTAATGTCATACTAATCATTTGTAATTCCTTCATATTTAAAGGCACTTTAGTTCCAATTTGAATAGTATGTTGAGGTCTTTCCCATAGTATATTTGAGTTTTCTAGCTTAGTTTTAGCTTCATTTGATAGTGTAATTTTGTTACCATTACTATCTACCATAGCATTACTCCAGTGAGTTCTTACAGGAAACATATCTTGTGCATTTCCTAATAGTAAACCTTTTGGTTTTATATATGTATTTCCCAATGGGTCAGACTTAGGAGACAAAGCATCACCATAGTTTAACGCAGGTGCTTTACCATCTAAATACTTTTCATTAATTATTTTAGATAATTCAAAAGGTGTAGAGCTTTTAACATGGTCTAACATAGTCACAAGTTCTGCTTCTGCATCACCAAATACCTTATTAGTCCATCTCCAAGTAGTTGCTAAAGGAACATTTTTTGATTGAAACCTACCAAAATATTGTTCTAATTTAGAAATATTCTTTGCACCTTCTTCATTAGTAGCTTCTGTTTCTGAAAATATCTCAGTTAACTTAAAGAAATCTTGAGTCATTAAATTACTTGCAAAAATATTAGACCACAAAGAGAAAGCTGAGCCACCCATGTGTGTCAAGAAATCTTGATACCTTTGGTTTTCTGCACTATGTAAAGGGTCATTAAGCATATCTGCACCTTGTTCTAGTGCATCTCCAATAGAAGCAACAACCATAAAAGGTATTGATAAAGGGAAAAATCTTGCTAGGTTAGTAAATTGTTTTTCACCTTTGTCATTATACCATACATACGAATATCTATGGTTTCTATCTTTTTCATTGTGTCCAGTAAGTTTACCATTTAATTGCATTGTAGTTGCTAGTCCATAAGCTGTAAGACCTACTGCTTTTATTGCACTTGCTTTGTTTCTAACAATTGGGTCTGACGCACTTTCCATAGCTCTAAATTCCATATTTAATTTATTAAGTAATGGTGTCGCTTGCCATCCATATTTAAATAAACTAACAGGAGTTTTTACAAAGTGAAGACTTGTTAATACTCTTATTAAAGGTGCTTTGTTTACTAGTTTTAATAAAAAATCACCTAAGTTTGCTTTACTTTGTTTTTGGTCAGGATAAAATTGATTCTTTTCCAACATGTCACTTTTTAATTTTTGTGTAAATGAATTAACTTGTGACACAAAAGTAGGGTCATTAGATACTGACTTTGTTAAATCATCTAAAGTAGATGCTTCAATACTATTAAAAGTTTTTGTTTGTCTAAAATTACCAAATTCATCTTCATACTGATAATATAGTTCTTGCCATTTTTTCTCAAATGGAGTTTGTTCTACTTTTTGTTTTTCTAAATCAGTTAATTGTTTATTTAATTTAGTTAACTTTTTTTCATTAACTACATCAGCCGCTTTTTCAAATCTAATGTTTTCTTTTACATTTCTAATATTATCTTCTACTTTTACAATTCCTGTTTTATTTATCATTTTCCTGTTTTTCCATAACTCAGGATAGAAAGCTCTTATTCTTTGGTTAACAACAGCAACTCTAGCACTCCTTTGAAAAATGTTTTTCATTAAAGTATCACCTGCACCTAGTAATCTTAAAGTAAGAAATGAAAGTTTACCAATAGGTGAAGCTACTTTAGCCGCTACTTGTTTTGCTATATTGTCTGAATTTGCTAATTGGTCAAAATATGTTTCCATGTTTCTTTGCTGTCTACCATCAAATCTATGTTCAATAGTATCACCAATACTTCTATTAGCTTTCCAAGATAACCTAGCTTTTTTAAAAGCAATTTGAAAGAATCTCATTTGAGAAACTAATAAATCACCTGCCATTTGTAATTGATTAAATCCTTGTGTTCCTTTTCCATTTTTAAATGAAATTAAACCACCATAGAATTGCTCTACAATACTAGCTTGAAATCTAGCCGCCGCCGATAAAATGTTTATTTCATGTGTTGTAGGGTCACCTAGTAAATTAGCTGTAGTAAATTCATTATATGCTTCAAAGAAACTAACAGTTTTATCTTTAGTTTTTCTATTAATGTTTTTAATTACTTTTCTCATTTTGTAATCATTTGCACTAATATCAGCAATGTCATTTACTGCTTTAATTCTTTCAGCAGGTTTAAGTTTTTTAATTTTAGATAATAATAAAGGAAGTTCTTGTGCTAATAAAATATCTGTTTCCATTCTTAATTTATCTGCATCTGTCATCTCAGCAATTATTTTTTGTTGGTTTAAAGCATCAGATACACCTTCAACAGTTCTTACATGATTTTTAATAAGTGCTGTTTTCTCAGCCATTGCTTCTAACAATTTATTTGTAACAACTAATTTTTCATCCATATCTACAGCGTTATCTGCTAGTTTTCTTATTTCAGAAACTTCAAGACTTTTGTTTAAAATGTTAATACGACCTGCATAAATTGTAGGCGCTAAGTCAGGTGCAATTCTTGATATGGTTATTAACTCTTTATTTAATTTTTCAGCATTTTCTTTACCTAATAATCTTGCCGCTCTGTTTTTAATTTGATTAAACAAACCAACTCTTTGTGTTGTTCTTATATCTTTATTTTTAAGTAGCGTTCTAATACTGTCTTTAATTTCTTTAATAACTATATTATGAGATGCATCAGCACTAATTTTATTAAGATTTATAAAAGGAGTTTTTCTTTTAACTTCAGTGTTTTTTAAATTTTTCTTTGATTTTGTAGGTAGTTCTGCTGAGATTTTAGCTGTGTCTGAACCACTTTTAGCTTGTGCTTTAATTGAATCTCTAATTGCTTGTGCTTTTTTTGCTATATCTTTAACACCAGCATTTTTTAAAAATGATAAATAAGAGTCGTGAGAAACACTTTTGCCTTTTCCACCTACAATGTAAAGTGCTTTTGCAATATCATTATTAAATTCTAATTCTATACTTCTATCACCATAATTATAACGAGGTTTTGCACCTGTTAATTCTTTTGGTAAAACTGTAATATCGCTGTTTAAAAATGTTTCTTCTTTTATTTCATTTACTTTTGAAGCAATTGTAGGAACTTCACTTTGCCTATCTGTTACTTTTGTGGGGTTTTTTGTGGAAGGTTTTTCCGGTTTGAATTTTTTAGATTTACCATCTTTGCCTGAATAAGTTACATCTGATTTACTACCAGCCGCACCAAAGTCTCTATCAAAGTCAGACAGAAATCCATCACCTTTGTCATAGAATTTACCTGCTTTGCCTTTAGTTGACCATACACTCATAGCACCACCGATTGTACCTTGAGCGGCACCACCAGTTGCACCTGTAATTAAAGTTCTAGTTAAATTGTATTCAGTCATTAAACCAGAATCTATTTCAGCAGTTTGTCTAGCTAAGTCTGAACCTGTTGCAATTGTTGCACCATAAGCCGCTTCTTTTAATGCTATTTCTTTTACTGATTGTTTAACAGCAAGTTTTTGAAATTCTTGTTTGCTTAAAGCACTAATAGCAACTTTACCAGCTTCTCTAGCTACGATTTTTCCTGTTCCTAAAGTAAATAAGTTAATAGGGTCAGCAACTAAAGCGGGTACAAAATCTTTAGCCCACTTAACAAAACCAATTGTTTGACCGCCAAAATAAGGTAAATCAGCGTATAACTGTGTTATTTCAGCCCAATCACCTTTGTATTGGTCATCTCTTGCTAAAACTTGTCCAACATCATTAACAATACCTACAGTGTTGTATTCACTCCAAAGTCTATCTTGGTAAAACTTTTCTATAATTTCAGTTTTAGAATAGTCATTAATTTTTTTACCACCATTCATATCGCTGACACCACCTGTGTAGTATCTTTTTAATAGTGTTTCAAATTCATCTGATTGTAATTTTTCTAAAGCAAGTGTTTGACGCTCTGCTTTTTCCATTTTATCATACTTAATTCTATCAAGTCTGTTTCTTCTATTTCTATTTCTTTCATCTTGACCGATTTGAAGAGCATCTCTTTCTTCTGTTATTCCTTCTTCGTTAAAAGTGATTCCTAAATCTAATGCCATTATTTTTCCTTTTTATTTATTTTAAATATTCGTTTATTAAATCATCTAATTGCAAAGAATTAATATTAAATGCTTTAGCTAAATTTGCTTTAGCATCTTCATTTAATATTGTATTGTAAATTTGCTTAGTCATTGGCATCCCTGCTAATTTTTCAATGCTATCCGTAAAGAAATTCTTTTGTGCTTCTTTACTATCACCTTTTTCAATTAATCCTAAAGGCGTATATGTTTCAATTAAAGGTAATACAAAGTCTTGGATGTTAGAATTAATAGTGTCCATTAATTTATTTCTTTCATCAGTGTAATCTGAACTTTCTAAACCTAAATCTTTAATCATTCTTTCTGCTAAAGCTTTTTGTTTAGTAGTATCATTTGCAAAACCTTCAAACCCTTTTGTTTTTAATAAATTTTGAAAATCTGAAGATGCCATTAAAGTATCAGATAAATTTGTTAAATTTGAATCAGACTCAGATTGTAATTCATTAACAAAAGGTTTAAATGCAGTAACAGCGCTTGAAACTTTTTCTTCATAATACTCAATTGCAATACTATCTAAATCTATATCTGAAGTTAAATCTAAACCATTCTTATTAATTCTTTCAGCAACAGCATTTAACCAGTTTTGCTGACTGTAGGTTTTAATTTTTTCATTATAAGAATCATTAAAGAATTTTGTTTGTTCTTTAACCCATTCATTTTGAACTTGTGTGTTTTCCATTCTAGCTGGTTTAGGATTCTTTTCTAACCAATCCATGTATTCTTCTTGTAAATCGTTTGTAATTAAATCAGCAATAAATTGATTTTTCTGTCCATTGTATTTTTTATCTACACCTGTAACAGCATCAACAATTTGTCTTTGTATTTTACTAGCAGTTTTTGTAAAAGCTGGTTCTTGAAAAGGTGGTGTGTAATTACTGTTTTCATATTTTTTAGATGCTAACCACAGGTCAGTTAATTTAACAAGTGTTTCTGGATTGTTAGATTTAGTGCTCCATTCATCTTGTAATGCCGCCAAACTACCATTATAATCACCTTTCATAACTGAGATTTTTAATTGAGCAATTCCACTATCATCTTCGGTTACTTCATATTTATTTTTAGCAACACTATTAATAGTAGCATTTAATTCTGGATATTTGTCAGTAGCTTCTTTAAGTAAATTAGTATATTCAATAGCACCTTCTGTTGTAGACCTATCTATAGCAAAAATCTTTTTTGTGTATTCTGTTTTTTCTTTATCTTTAAGTCGTTGACTTGCAGTATACTCTGCATTAACTAATGTTCTTTCTTTAGTTTCTAACGCTTGTATAATACCATTTATAGTAGGATTATTTTTAACACTTCTCATAGAACCTAATTCATTACCACCTTTACCAACACCTCTGTCAGCATCAATAATTTGTTCTATTTTATATAACTCTTCACTTGTTGTTGCAGTATCAATTGCACCTGATAAATATAAATAAGCGGAAGCATTAGACTCATCAGTAGTATATAATTTATGTTTTTTACCATTTTTGGTTTCTGCTGGTAAATCTACTTCTAATGAACTTTTTCTTTCCCAAAAAGTCTCTGCACTGAAAGACGATAATATTTTAGCACCATTCTTAATTTTTTCTTCTTGTGCATATTTACTTCTAACTTTAGCATCTGCTATAGCCGCCTTAGCTTTGTACTCATTGAATACTGCGGCAAAACCTAGCGTATATGAACCCTCTGCATTTTTCATATCAGGTAAAAATTGTTTATAAAATGCTGGCAAGTTATCTTCTTTAAAATTGTAATCACCAATATTCTCTGTAATTTTAGCAATTGTATCTACTGCTTGGTATCTACCTGTGTGATACGCAACAGTTTTATCTACATATTTACCAGTTAAATTAGGGTGGTCACCATTTAATATTTCTTTTTGAATTTGTTCTGGAGTTTTAGTTAAATATAATTTATTTATTTCTTCTTTAGCAACATCTTTTTTACCTTGAATATAGTTACCTTGAATTTTTTCTAATGTAGGAGTAATTGCTGATAATGTTTTTAATAATTCTGTAGAAGAACTACTATCAGATGACCGTATTTGTCCACCAAATGTAGCTCCATATCTTTTGTTTGTTACTCTTGATTTATATGCCATATTATGTTGAACCTTCTGTTGCTGTTATGTCTGGGGCTGTGTTTGATTGACTTTTTTGCCAACCTTCTGCGCCAATAGTTGCTACTTGTAAATACAATCCAGTTTTACTTGGCATAGTTACAGGTTTAATACTATTGTATCTTCTTTCTTGTGCTCCATAAGCTTCACTTTCTTGTGATACTAAATTAAGAACATCTGTTTCAAAATCTCTTGATACATCTAAAAATTGCATATCATATCCGCCACCTATGTCTTGCATTATTTTAAGACCATTACCTGCATTAGTATTTAATGCTTCTGCTTTTTTAGCATTTTCTTCTTGGCTTAATCTGAAGTCTTCAGCTTTCTTTTCTCTAGTTGCTAATACTGCATCTTTATCTATTTTAGAAATATCATTTAAATAAGCTTTGTCAGAACTTTTTCTTGTCTGTGTGTTAGCAAGTTTTTGACCTTTAGCAACAGCTTTAGCGCTTCTGTAATTCTGCACTGCCATACCTACTTTTAACGCTGTTACTACATCACACATTATTTGTTTATCTCCTTCATCATTAATAAAAATGGCATCTTACCATATCCGTATTTTTCAATTTCGGTTGATGGCTCAAAGCCAAGATACTGAAGCCATTTCATTGACTTCCAATTTCTTTTGTCTACAAAGTTATATAAATAATTATAACCTTTTCCCATTTCTTCTATCCATTGTGGACATTCTTTTATAAATTGTTTTGTATGTTTAAATAACAATTCACTAGATAACATCCATGCCACGCCATATTCAGGGTCTTCACATGAAGCCACACCAAACATACCTATAACACCTTCAGATTCAGTTCCAATTACACTATATATTTTTGCTTTATCCTGTGTAAATGGTATTACTAAAGCTTTTAAAGGTGATACATTACTAGAAGCTTGTATCTCTTCTCTGTCACCTTTTCTTATTTTTGGTGCTAACTCTAAGGCATCTTTTAGAATAGCGGGTCTTACATAATTTTCTTTAATCATAATTAAATCCTTGTTGAACGACTGTGGTAGTAACCTTCTACTTCTGCACTAGCTATATACATAGGCAAATGAGAGCTACTTTTAATATCCAATGTAAAATCTGTGTTCTTACATGAAACGGGTACTTTAATCGTACCACCACTTATTGCTGGTACACCTACTAAACTTGTAGCTGTGCCAATAACATATCCATTCATAAACGAATAATTTGTATCTCTATTCTGAGGTGTTACTTCTACTTGAAAATAACCTGAGTTCTCATAGTTAAAAGATATATTTCTAATTTGGTATCTACCTGAAGTAACTGCAATTAATCCTCTACCAGAATTTTCTCTAACATATTGAGGTGACAATCTGTATTTAGATTCATAAGTTCTTCCTAACCAAATATCAGTATGATTACCTATTAATGTATAAGAAGACCCAGTTGTAGGTGTTAATGTAAAATTGTTTCCGTTAGTAGCATCAACAGCTATTAAACCTGTTTTTACACCGTAAGGTGAAGTAACAGTTGTTAAACCTGTTCCACTTGCATAAGTACCTGTAACTTTAGTTTTTAAATCTAAATAAATTCCAAAACCTGTTGTAGTATCTTTTAAATTTCTTAAATCAATTTTTAATAATTTTGTTGTTTGTCCTTCAGATACCATCAAATAAACAAAACTTTCAAATGTCATTCCACCAATAATTTTACCATTAGTCAGAGTCCATTTTGACCATGCTGTTTGTACTTTTTCACCGCCATCAAAGAAATATTTATAAATAAACATAGTACCACCGTTAATAGATGTTAAATCTGTACCAGTAGTATAAGGTGCAACTTGTGTATCAACAGTGTCAGCACATAATGTAATTAATGTATCTTCTGTTGTGTTGGCTAGCATTTGATATGCATTGCTAGGTACTAAATCTTGAACTGATACAGTAATGTCTAAACCATCATTTGTTAATGTATCATCATCAGCATAGTATTCTCTTATTGCTGTGTTGTTGTTTCTAGCTTGCGCAAAATATGCATACTTACCTGCTGAAATTGGTTTAACATCTTTGTTGTGTTCAAAAGAAGATACTTCATTTAAAACAGCAGTAGTAGGTGAAATAGTTTCTCCCACACTTCCTAATTTGTATTGTGATTTTTCAGAAAATAAAAGTAAAGATTCATTAAAAGCCACACTGTCAAATAAAGTATTAACTTCAGAACCAGAAGCCGCTATATCTATAGGGTCTGTATCTAAAACTTGAGTTACTGTTTTTGCAAAAAAGTTAAAGAAACTAGCATTCTCTGTAAAGATTAAATTATCTCTAGCTAGTATACCTAATCTATTTTTATAAAATAATAAATTGTTAATGTTAGTATTAATAAAACTAGGACTAGAGTTTGTTTCTCCATCTCCTGCAATTCTATCTGTCCAATCAACTTCTTGAAAAGTAAATGTACCATCATTATTATTAATTAAAGCATGAGGCATTGTAGCATTGTTTAAACCTAAACTAACTGCTGGTGCTATACATTCTTTCCACACACCATCAGATTCAAATTTTACCCAATAGTCTGATAAAGTATCACCTTCATCTCCTGTAACTTTAATTTTACTATCCGTACTTGCGTAATAAGGTAATTTTGTAAAATCAATAATTTCATCTCTTACTGCAAACATTCCTGTGTTTCCTGTACCATCACTTGTTGAAACAGTAAAGTTAGCATTGCCATTTGTAGACACACCTCTAATAACACCTGAAAAAAGAGTCATAGTAAAATGACTTGTTACACCAGAGTTTGTACCTAAACCTGTAGTTGCTCCTAAAGAAGCACCTGTGTCAGTTCTTGTAATATCAAAAGATGCATCAGAACTAGCATTAAAGTGTGAACTAGAAGTTCCTTTAAATAATATATCAGCAATGTGTGCTGTGTCTCTAAATTTACCATCTGTTGCGGCATCATTTCCAGTAGGTAATTGTAATGAAGCTTTAATATCATAAGACATATTAGGGTGTCTTACTGTTACAGAATATTCTTTACCATAATTAGTTAATAAAATATTAATATAAAATTCTTGTACTTTAGCTGTGCTTAAAGTTGTATCAGCTAAAACTGTTTTAGATGTATTAGCTATAAAAGTATAATCAGCAATGTTAACCATTCTAAAATCATTTTTTGGATTAGTAGAAGCTAAGTAACCTGCACCACTTGCAATAGTAACTGCCTTTGAATTACCTTCTAAATCCCAAACTTTAATACCACCATTATAAATGGCAACCATAAATTGATTTGTTTTATCTCTTTGAATAGACCAGAATTTTGTAGTGTTTGGATAAACATTTGTAGCATCTAAAGTAGAGACATAATCAAAAGGTGGTCTTTTAGCTAGACCATCTACAATACCGTTTTGTAAATTGATTTGTTCCTCACCCTGATTAATACCTCTTTGTGTTGGAGACTGTTGTGAGATACCATTCAGAAAATTAGGAATACTCTGTGATACTACTCCACCCATTAGTAAGTCCTTCTTTTAGTTCTGTTAATTATTGAATAAGTATTTGCGTCACCTTCTAACATATTAATGTCAGACGCTTGACTATCTGCTTGATGAAATGCCATTAATGCTTCTTGTTCATCTGCTGATATTAAACTAATAATTTCTTTATCACCAACAAATCTTGAAGCAAATCTTCTTGAAGCTTTAGCTACAATATATTGTCTAGCGTATTCTGGTAAGTCTGAAAATTGTTGTACTAAAACAAGGTCAACTAAAGATGGTGCAGAAGTAAATATATCTGTGTGTGTTTCCATGTCATATAGGTAACCGTTTCTCATTGTAAAATTTAAAAATCTAACACTGGCGCTAGCATCAGCTTTAACGCAGTTTGCTGGAAGGGGAACTCTCCCGTTGGAATCAAGGGATAAGGTTTTATAATTGTAATGTGTATTGAAATGCCATCCTAAAGTTTGGATTGACATGTTTGTTTCATCTAAAAGATTTTTAGCTGTAGATACATCAACTGATGTTGTACCTGTAATTGCATTTACAGGAGCTTCTCCAATGTGTGACAACATAATGTTGACAGCTTGAAGCTCTGTAGTAGGTGTGATTTGTGTAGCCATATTCTCCTAAATTAAAAATGAATTAATAGAAATGGCGGGTTAAGTCTCCTGCCCCCGCCAAATCTGTATTAAAGTTTAGCTATTAAGCTTCTTTAATTCCGATAGCCGCTTCTGGTCTAAGTACACCATGACCCATAGCGTATTTAGCAACCATTAATGTTCCTTGTCTTCTGATATCATATTCTGATTCAACAGCCAAGTCCATTAATTTTACAGTTCCAGCCGCAGACGGGTGTGACACTAAACAAACATAATTTGTTAAGTTAACTGCTTGAGGGTCAGCAATAGTTGCTGATTTTCCTGAAGGTGCAGTTTGGTCATTAGCCGCCGCAATGTTACTATCAATAAAGTGAGGAGTTGGAATCAATTCAATTCCAGCTACTTTAACTACTTTACCTTCTGCAATTGAACCTTGACCACTAAAGTCAACATTAACTACATTAGTACCATTTGCTAGTTTGTAATACTCTTCTAATCTAATGAACGCTTTTCTTCCTTCTTTAGGAACAAAATTTGCATCCATCTGTTTAGCCGCATCAAACAGTGCATCAATCACAGCGTTAGCCGCAGTTGCCGCAGTTGCAGAAGCTATACCAGTATTAGTAATAGTAGTACCTGCCGCATATCCAGAATCACCAACATTTGCTGATGCTAAAGATGCTTGTCCAATAGTTTGTAAGATATGCTTATCTTTTTGGAAAGCCAGCGCTCTGCCGATTTCCATAGAATATGCACTTCTAACATCCCAATGGTTTTTTGCTTCTTCAATGTTTGATAAAAACACAGAAGATAATAGAAGGTCATTAATTGTAATAACCTTTTCGTTGTGGTTTACATCAGAGCCAGTAATTTCTGCACCTGCTACATGATAAGCCGCACCGACTCTACCCATTACGGGGAAAGTTGCTGATTTGCCAGAAGAAATACTTCTAACCATTTCAGCTCCGTTTGTTACTGATGCTCTGTCAAATGAAGTAAGAACTTCACCTGCAAAAACTTTCAGAAACAATGCGTCTTCAGTACCGGATGCATTTACTAAACCTTGACTTACGGGTGTTGCATTTGCCATATTATTATTTTCCTTTGTTACTGTTATTGTTTATAGAAAGCCTCGACATATCAGTCAGTTTCATTTCCAGATTGTCACCCGCAGGTGGTAAGGTTACTCTACTTATTTATATATGTTGGCAGTTGCCCCCTAAAAAGGAGCACAACTATAGACTTGCTAGTTTTTTAGCAAGCTTGATGCCGAGCAGGAATTTACCCCGCTCACGACATTTCTTAATTAGACACTTAAGTCTAAATATTTTTTCTGTTTTAGGTAACACTAGAGACTGCTGTTTCCTAATTTAGCTTTAACTTCATTTTGGTATGCAATATCTTTAGCATATCTAGGGTCAGACATAGCTTCAGTAACTTGTGCCCAAGATGCATAACCTGCTTCTTGTGTTGCTTGTGCTTTACCAGCCACAAGTGTAGGCTCTTTACCATTAGCTCTTTCATATTGACCTTTAAGTGCACTCACTGCTAACTTAACTGTGTCCATGTCTCCACTATTCACAGCTTTGTTATAAGCTTGTTTCTCACCATCACTCATATTGTTAGATGCCCAATCAGTCATTGCTTTGTAAGGCTCATCACCACCAACAGTAGCTTTTATTTCATTAGCTGAGTTTGTAGCAATTGCCTCTTGACCAGCAATATAATTATTTACATATTCTTTTGTTATTCCAGCTTTTTCTAAAGCTTCATAAGACTTAGCATCTAATTCACCTTTTTCAGAATACTCTGCTTGTAAAGAAGTCATATCTAAACCAGCATTTTCAACAGCTTTTTCAGCTATATCTAAATTGTTTGGGTTAGCTTTTGTTTCTTCTTTTAATGTAGGCTCTCCTGTTTTGGGCTGAGATTGTTCACCAAGTTTCTTTTCTAATTCCTGATATGATTTTGCTAACTCATCAACTGAGTTAAACTTTTCTGGTAATCCTTCAGGTTTACTTTGTGCGGACTGTGTCTCATTTACTTCTGGTTTATCTGAACCAGTATCTTCTGTACTTATTTCTACGGTATCAACCATATAATTATCCTTCTTGTTGTTGTTTCATTGCTCCAGCAACAGCAGGCGCTACAGCTTTTTCAGCCATGCCCATCATCTGTTGGTCTTCCATTTGCGACTGTGCTTCTTCTTGTTCCTGAGCTAGTTGTTCCTCAGTTTTAATAAGTCCTTCAGTTTCAATGCCTAGACCTGTAGCAATTCTTTTAATTAAATCTTGCGAATTTAAACTTTGTGCAATTGCAGGATTTATCTGTGCTAAGTTTCCTATCTCAGCTACAAATTCTCTTAATTTTTGTAAGTCATTACCTCTACCTAAAGCTTCTACACCTGTAATAATAGTAGGTTGTACTGCACCTTTTGGTAATGTAGGAATTTCATTAGCTGATGCCATTCTTTTCATTAAGATGGTCACTAAAGGTAATTGAAATTCTTGAGATAATAAAGAATAAATACCACCCATAGCAGTTTCTAATTGTTGAGCCATGTATCTAATTTCTTGTGCTGTTACTCTTTCAGCATCTCTTTGAATAGCTGTATTTAATAAGAAAGCGTAAGACATTCTTTCTTCTAATTTACCAATACTTCTTTCAACTACTTGTAAATCATATTGTTTTTGTGATTGAAGTACAGCAACATCATCAGAACTACCTGTTATAATATCACCATTTCTAGTTTGAGCTAAATCTTTTTTTCTAGTAACTGAGTTAGGTCTAACCATAAATACTACTTTAGATGAAGCCGCCGCAGACTCTACAAGAGCTTGAGACAATCCTTCTAATGATTTTAAATCACCTAAAAATTCTTCTACATAACTTCTTCCATAATCTTCATTGTCTACTCTAACCATTCTTAAAGCTTGGTACGGTAAAGAATCTACTGGGTAGTCACCGATAGAAGATTCTATTTTAAATCCTTTTACTTCTTGGCAAGTGTAAAATTTCTTATCATCTAATTTATAAATGTGAGTATATAAATCACACTGTTCATCAGGTTTATATTCTTCTTGTTGTTGTAATTTTTCTAAAGTTGCTGTATCTAAATAAGTAGGATGAATAGTTTCTTTAATTATTATTTCTAAAATATTTCCTGACGCATCTCTTTTACATACAAAATTTGATAGTGGGAATACTCTCATGCTTCCTTTTTTAGGAAGATAAGTTAATACATTACCTGCAACAATTAAATGTTTTAGTGCTTCAAATACTGAAACTCTTAAAGCTAGTTGTTCAATTTTACTTGAAACTTCTCTTTCTATAGTTGCTAAAGATTTTTCTACTTCAGACTTAATTTCTTTTTGTTGGTCTAAATCTTTTTTAGCGTCACCTGCTATTGATAATCTAAAGAAAGGAGCGTTAGGTGGTAATAATAAAAGTAATAATTTAGAAGATAAATTGTTTACTCCTCTTGCACCTACGGATTGGAAGGGATTGTATAAGTCTGTTGATGAATGAAAACCATCAGGGGGAAGGAGAGAAGGAATAGTTAGTTCACTACATTCTTGTGCTCTATCTAAAAAGTGTTCTCTGTGTTGTTTTAGCGCTTCGTAACGCTGTCTAGCGCTTTGTTGTAACATGCTTACGCTATTGTATTGCATGTTATGTAATATTTAAACCAGATACAGTTGGTATATTTAAACCAGATGAAGTTTGTAATGCTGTAGTACCAGATTTCTTAGCTTTTTTAGCTATAGTTTCTTGAGTATCTACTGCTGTTTCAACTGTAGAAGCTTTTTCTTCTGCAATTGGTGATTCAATAGGTTGAATTGCTGGTGGTGCCACTACTGGTTCTGGTATTGTAGGCTTTGACATACACATATTATTTCTGAGTCCTCTCTTTTAGCATGTTAATAAATTTTACTACATCTCTTTGACCTGCTTGAAAGTATATTTCATTGGGTTTATCTGATATAATAGGTGACTTTTCTGGATAAACTTTATTTAAAAGTTCAATTAAATCGTCTACTTTTGTAGGTAATTCTACATCATTTAAGTCTGGCATATTTTATTCTTCTAAAAAGGGTACTTTAATCCCATAGGTTTCCGGTGATGCTACCTTTGTTGTATTCTGTAGCTCTATTCTCAAAGAAGTTAGCATGTTCTACACCATTTAACACCCAATCTAACCAACCTAAAGGGTTTTGTTTTACACCATAGTTAGGTTTTAAAGACAATTGTAATAGTCTTCTATCAGCTATGTATCTTATGTATTGTTTAACTTCATCAGACTTTAAACCTCTGATGCCACCTTGAGCAAAAGCTAAATCAATAAACTTATCTTCTAAATCTACCATATCTCTACATGTTTGATAGATACTTGCCTTAAATTTTTCTGTCCAAATATTCGGGTTTTCTTTTATAAGTGCATGGAATAATTTAATCATACTTTCTACATGGTGTGTCTCATCTCTGATACTCCAAGTAACTATCTGACACATTCCTTTCATTCTACCAAATCTTGAGAAGTTAAGAAGCATTGCAAAGGAAGCAAACAATTGTAAGCCTTCACCAAATGCAGAAAAACAAGCTATTTCTCTAGCTAATCCTTCTATTCCTTTACCTTTAGACTCAAATAAATAGGTATGTTTGTCAGACATTTCTTTATATTCTTGAAATGCTTTGTACTCACTGTCAGGTAAACCAATAGTATCATTTAATAATGAGTAACTATGTGCATGATTAGCTTCTGAAGTAGCTATTGCCGACAACATCATTCTAATTTCTGGTGGTTTAAATTTAGGAATATACTTATCAAGATATGCTTGCGCAATATCTACATCCCCTTGTGTAAAGAATTTAAGTATTTGTCCTATAAGATTCTTTTCTTCTGCTGTTAATCTTTCATTCCAATCTCTTACATCTTCATGTAAAGGAACTTCGCTTGGTAACCAATGCATTTTTTGGTGTGCATCATAAGCTTCAAATGCCCATGTGTATTCAAATGGTTTGTAGTGTGTTCGTTTTTCAAATAAACTCATATCTTTTTTTCCAATTCTTTTATGTAATCTGCTTCTTCTTTTGGAAGTTCTTCAACTATTTCTTTTTTACCAAATATTCTTTCCCAGTTATCTTTATATTTCTGAGTAGGTATATGTTTTCCATCTCTAATTTTATAATTGTCCGTTGATGATTTGCCCATATAATTCTATCCCTTCTATAATAATAATGATTAATAATTCAACAGCTAAGATAGTATGATATACTGTCCACATAACTGTGTGTTTTGGTTTTGGTTTTCTTTTTTTGTAAGTAACTTTAAAATCGTCTGGGTGTGTCATTTCTTTTTTTTCTTTCTTGGTTTAGGTTTTGGATATAAATTACCTATCCAATATAATATATCATCACACTTGCTGAAAAAGTCATATAAAAATCTATCTAACATTATCCCTCACAAGCTAAGCAGTCTGCTTCAGGTATAATAGTTCGTTCTATTTTTTTAGATACTAACTCTGCACGCTTAATAGCTTCTGAACGACAATAGTATAAAGTTTTTAATTTTCTTTTCCAAGCTAACATGTGTATGTCATGTAGTTCTTTAATGTTAACATCAGCAGGAACAAACACATTAACTGATTGTCCTTGACAAATATATTGTTGTCTATCGGAAGCATGTTCTATTATCCATTGTTGATTAATTTCAATAGCAGTTTTAAATACATCCTTCTCATTGTCAGACAATTCTTTTAAATGTAACACAGACCCTCTGTTAGATAAAATAGATGTCCATATCTTTTCATTATTAATTCCTTTTTTCTCCAGAATTTTTTCTAGGAATTTATTCTTAACTAGAAATGAACCAGACATAGTTTTTTGCACATAAGCATTAGCTCTAAATGGCTCTATAGATGGAGAAGTTGTACCACATATAATAGAAGAAGAAGCATTAGGAGCAACAGCTAGTAAATGAGCATGTCTCATTCCAGTGCCTTCCATGTCAGGAGCTTCTCCTCTTTTAACTGCAAGTCTTTTACTCTCTGCTACAGCTTGTTCTTTCATTTCTCTAAACATTTTTAAGTTCATTGACTTAGCTAAAGCTGATTCAAATGGTATACCTTTAGATTGTAAATAAGAATGAAAACCCATAGCACCTAGTCCAATACTTCTTTCTTGTGATGCACTAAACCTTGCTCTAAATAATTCTTCGGGAGCTTTATCAATAAAGAATTGTAATACATTATCTAAAAACCTAACTAAGTCAGGTATAAATCTTGAGTCATTTTTCCACTCATCATATTTTTCTAAATTAACAGAAGACAAACAACATACAGCAGTTCTATCTTCAGCAGTTGCCAATGTAATCTCAGTACATAAATTTGAATGATGTACTTTCAATCCTAATTTCTTTTGTGTTTCAGGCAATGCTTCATTAACAGTATCAATAAATGAAACATAAGGCTCACCAGTGGCTACTCTAGTCTCTAAAATTTTAAGCCACAAATCTTTTGCTGATACAGTCCGCATTATTTTTTTAGTATGTGGGTCTATTAAATTCCAGCTATCATCATGTGTCGGTTCTTTAATACAATTATCTATTAACTCCATAAATTCATTAGATAAATTGACACCATGATGTAGGTTTAAACATTTTCTATGCACATCACCACCACTAGGTTTTCTCATTTCTAAAAATTCTATAATTTCTGGGTGACTAATATTCATGTATGCCGCATAGCTACCTCTTCTAGTTTTACCTTGAGAGAACGCAAGTATTTCTGAGTCTACTACATGAAGAAAAGGAATTGAACCTGATGATTGAGAACCACCAGAAGTTTTAACTCCATCACTTCGTATGTCACCCCAGTAGCCACCAATTCCACCACCAACGGATGCTAACCAAGCATTCTCTGTGTAGTGTCCAGTTAATCCTTCTCTACTATCACCTACATAATTTAAAAAACATGATATAGGCATGCCTCTAGTAGCTCCACCGTTAGACAAAATAGGTGTTGAGTACATAAACCATAGTTTAGATGCATAAGAATAGATACGCTCTGCCATTTCATCACTATCAGAAAAAGCTTTAGCGGCTCTCATAAATCCATCTTGAGGAGATGTTTCTGTGGGTAGTAAGTATCTATCTTTTAATGTTGTCTTACCAAATTCAGTAAGCAACTCATCTCTGCTATAGTCTATGCTCATAATTATTTAATCTTTCGTTTCTGTAACTGTTGTAACACCTTCTTTATCTATAATAAAATCAATGTATTGTTTTGCTTTTTTTAAATCTTCCACACCACCTTTGTGTCTCCACCTAGAAATATATTTTACAACATTACCCTCACAGTATGTAAGTTTATTAGCGACAATATAATCAATAGGTTCAATACTGCCTTGATTGTAGTGTGGTGGGCTCTTAATTAAATCTGCCATAATTTTACTTCTCCTGTCTTTTTGTTATATTCTCCATGTCTTAAAATGTGTGCAACTCTGGCTTGCTGTAAGGCTTCTGCCTCAGTATAACCTTTATCTACATAAATCTTTTTGACTATTTTCCATAGGTCTAATAAGGGAACATTAGTATACTTCATTATTAGTTTTTCAGCAGTCTTGATGCCTACTCCTTCAATACCATCATAACCGTCAGTTTTGTCACCAGTTAATGTTTGTATCATAAACCAGTAATCAGCTAGTCGCTGTGGTATAGGTGTGACTGTTTGTCCGTCAGCAGATAAATTACATGGAATTGTTTTCATGTCTTTATCAATACTAACAATAATTCGTTCATCTATAGAAGGCTCTGTTGCCATGATACCCATAACATCATCTGCTTCTAAGTTTTTCCAAACAACACCATTATGTTTTTCCATTACATATTCACGCAATGTTTTTAACATCATAGGTTTACGAATATTTTTTCTGTTGCTTTTGTAACTAGGTAACACATCTTTTCTAAAGTTATGTTTGTCTGTTAAGCAAACTACATAATCATCAGCAGAAAAGTTAGAACCTAAATTATCTATCACTGCATCTACATCTAATTTACATACATTTTCATCAGCATGTAATGTCCACAAACCATTACCCCAGTCTGTAGGTACTTCATTATTCATAGCAATTTTGTATAATAAAATATCGCCATCAATTAATAATACTTTTTGTTTATTCATATTTTCTCCTTTATATATCAAATGTTATTAAAGCTTCTTTAGGCACTATGTGTCCTTTAGAAGTCCAATTGTCTCCACCAGCTTTTACTGGATATTTTTTCATCAACTTTATTAGATGTTTAGTAGGAACTAAAACCCAGACATTCTTTTTTCTGTCGGCTTTATATAAACAGATAGCATAATATTTAGCATCAGTATTATATACACCGGAAGCTTTGCCTCTGCTTTCAGTTTCAATATAAACATTGCCAGTGTTAATACACATTCTGTCTGTTTTTACTTCTACTTTACCTTCAATCGCTGTTAAAAAATCGTTCTCATTTTGTTGACCAAACTTTAAATCTAAATCAAAACGAGGCTGTGCTTTAGTGTGTTTCACTCCAGTTGTCTCCTATTTTATATTCACCAGTTAAAGGTAGTCTTAAATTAAAATATCTACCAGTATCTTCTATTGCTTTTATGGCTAATTGCCCAATTGTATCTGCATCTTTTTCAAGACATTCTACTTGTATTTCATCATGCACCCACACTACTTGTTGAGCTTCTGGTATCTTACTTATAACTTTATCAAATTCAACTAACCACTGTTTACATACCAGTGCCCCTGAGCTTTGTAATAAAGTATTTAATGCGGCATGTGATGAACGCACTTTAACTTGTCTCTTATCTAAACCCATTAAAAATCCACGCTCTGCAACTTTTTGAACATCTACAATTAATTTATTTAATGCAGGTAAATTATTTAAGAATCTTTTTTTAATCTTAGATGCCTCTGGTACTGATTTATTTATAACAGAAGCGATTTTTTTAACGCCACCACCATATAAAAAACAATAAAAATAACGCTTGGCTAAGTCACGACTATCTAAACCAGCTAAAGTTTGTGTCTCAGTATGTATATCACCGTCTAACACAACTTTAGAGTAGTCTCCTTTGTCATACCTAGCCATATAGTGAGCCAACATTCTCACTTCTAAACCTGAGACATCAATGCCTACAAGTTTTTTACCGGCTGGAACTGTAAATAATGCACGACACTCTTTACCATACTGCACAGATACACTAGGAATCTGCGCCATGTTTGGGTACGAGTGTGTTGCTCTGGCTGTTACTGTAGAGTTAGTATTACAAGTGCCATGTATTTTATTCTTCTTCTCATGTTTTAACCAAGCTTGCGCACCAGTTGCTAGCTGTCCAATTCTTTTATCTAATAAGAAATGCTCACATAATGTTTTAGCTTCTGGGTATGGTAAAGCTGATAAAGTAGTTTCATCTAGCTTTGGTTTACCATCATCATTGAACACAGTAGGTTTCCAACCATGCATTTCAGATAATCTATCTGCTATGTGGTGTCTACTAGAAGGATTAAATGTAACAATCTTTTCTTTATAAAAAGTTTCACCTTTAACATATCCTCTAGCTTTGTTATTTACTTTAGGAATAAAAGGTGTCTTTAATGTTTTAGGTGGGAATAAATTTTGTAACTCATCTTCTAATTCTAATCTTCTGCTTTGTAATTTAGAATATAATTGTTTAGCACCATCAGTATCAAAACTAAAACCATATGATTCTTGTTTAAATATTAATAAAGAAACTTCATGCTCTAAATCCATAGCTTGTTGAGAGTAACCTTTTTGTTCTATCATCTTCCAAAGATTATAAGTTACCTCTACATCTTGAGTACAATAGTCTAGCATTTCAGGTGAATAAGTTTTCCAATCAGTTTCAAACTGTGCTTTGTAGTTACCAATTCTATTACCCCATGCTTTTAAACTATGTCTACCAATGCAATCTCTAGGAAAATCCTTACGCTGAAAGTCTTTTTCTTTTACATCTGGAAATAATAATCTTGTAGCTACAATTGTGTCTAAAATTTTATTCTTAAAATCAAAGCCATATAATTTTTGTAAAACTGGAATATCATATTTTATAATATTATGACCAATGATTAAATCTGCTTTTTCTAATTTAGCAACAGCTTCTTCTACTGGTAAATGTATCATTGTGTTTGTATCAACATCTTTTAAAACAATGCAATGTACTTTAGACACGACATCTAAAAAGCCATCAGTCTCTACATCAAATATATAACTACTCAAAGTTTTACCTTTTTAATTTTTAATACATTAACTGTTGGTATTGTAGTTACATTCCCTACATCTCCTAAAGTACCATCTTGCTGAAAATTTACATCACCAGCAACTACATGAACTTCTTTATCGGCTCTGATAAGCCAACCATTTGAAATACAAATAATAACCTTACTTTCTCTTGCTTCTTTTAAAGAAACCCATTCAGCCGACCCACAAATATCTTTCCAATGTAAAGAAACAAAAGGAGCGTTTAATATTTTTTTATTTATAATTGGTAATTTCATAATCTCCTTTAATTTAAATGTGTGTGTACTTTAATATCTACCATCCAAGCGGCTTCCTCACCACTTAAAGCTAGTTTTAACAATGCGTCTTGTAACAATTTACCTGAGGATTCTTTTCCAACCTCAAGTATAACAACTTGATTTGATTTTTTGGCTTGTGCAACTGCATTCATTACATAGACTGTCCAACTTAACGAGTCTTTTTTCATTTTGACTAACTTTCTGTTAGAAATCGTCAAGCGCTTCTCCTTGCACCTCAGTCAAACAACCAGTTTCTAAATCATAATGTAAATTACAAGCTTTTCCAGTTTCTCCACTGAACCTATTTTTAAGAACATTGACTTGAGCTAAGTTATTATCAGCTTGTAAGTCTCTGGATATAGAAAGTACCATATTTGACAACTGAGCTATTGAAGCTGAGCCTCTAAGACTATTCATAGACACTTGTAGTCCATCTTCATAACCTTTGTTTCCATCTTTAGCTCTTGATAAATGTGATACAAGTATTAATCCAATTCCAGTTTCTTCTACTAAAGTTCTTAACTTAGATACAAAATAGTCTATAAGTTTTCTCTCATCTGTTGTGTTAGAATCTCCTAACGCAGACAATGCCATGTGTAAGTGGTCAAGAATAACATAATCTACATTACACGCTTTAGCCATGTATCTTATTTTAGCGAGCAAGTTATCTGCAATTGTAGAACCAAAATGATTATACAAATAGAACTTACCACTGCCCACAGTATCGTTAAATGTTTTATGTAATTGTTCTTCACTAATACCTTCCCTAGTTAAATGTAATGGTTTCTTTAATTCAACACCCATGATACCTAATGCACTATGTTTCATTGTCTCTTCTAAAGCAATGTAACCTACTGTGTAATCATGTTTTAATAATTGTAATGCCACATGTCTACAAAATGAAGATTTACCTACACCACTACCAGCAGTAATAGTAACAAGCTCACCTTTACGCAATCCATGTGTCTTAATATTTAAACTTTCAAATGGATATGGAACTGTAACAAACTTATCTTCTTTTTGTATTTCACTCCACAAGTCTGAACCTAAAACAATACCATCCGGTCTGTACGCTTTACTAGACCAGATACAATCTGTTAGTTCTTTTGTTTTCCCAGCAAGTAGCATATCGTTAGCATCTTTTAAAGGTAAAGTACAAATTTTAGCTTTGTTTGGAGAGAATAATTTAGCGCATTCTACTGCCGCTTTCTGTCCATGCTCATCTTGGTCAAATAAAATAATTACAGAATCATAACTTTCTAAAAACTCAAGTTCTTTTTGTATATCTTTTTTAGCACCTGCCGCACCTGACTTAATACTAACTACTGGGAATTTATTGGAATTAATTTTTGAAACGCTTAAGGCATCCAATTCACCTTCTGTAATGATAATCATTTTACCATTTGTACGCCATAAATGCTGACCAAATAAACCAGATTGTTTTGCCTCACCTATCCACTGAAATGTTTTATCAGGGTATCTTAGTTTTTGTGCAACTAATACTTTGTCACTATTATAATAGTTTGCAATCTGACATGGTCTACCAAAGTATGCTCCAATTTGATAATTAAACTTTTGTGCTGTGTTGAAATCAATTTTTCTTTTTGATAAAGCAGTTATATCACCGCTTATAAAATCTTTACTAGTTTCTTGTTTGTTTGTTTGTGTCAAAATCTCTACTCCTTGTTTGTTTGTGTTACATGAAAAACAAAAGCTGTGCCCGTCATCATATATTGAGTTTGCATCACTAGAGCCACATTCAGTGCATGAACTGTGATATAAAAAATTACTTTCAGTATTTACTTCCACATTAATGTCTCCATTGTTAAATTAATAAAACTCACTGGGTATTTCTACCCAGCAAGTACAAACAAACTATGCCAACAGTTCTTTTACATTAAACTGTGGACATAAGGAGTCTGACACATCTCTGTGTCCGACAATTTCAACCTGCTTGTAAAAAGACTCTAAATCTGCAACCAAAGTAGATAAACTTTGATATTGTTTTAAAGTAAAATTACATTCAGGCTGTCCGTTAGCATTGTGTCCACCAATTAGACAAATGCCAATAGAATTTTTATTTGATAGCTCAATGTTTTTATCTACATGAGCACCAGCAAGCATAATATCTCTACCATCTTGTATCTCTCCATCTCTCTTTATAATCTTATGAAACTTGCAAGAAAATAAACCTTCTTTTCTATGTTGTGTATCTAAATCTTTTGCATTTAAATTCTGTGTTGGATTAGTTTGACTTGAATGCACAACAATATACTTTGTTTCTATTCGTGTATTACTCATAGCCACTCCTTCGGTACATGTTTATCGGTGTATTGAAATCCATATTTATCACACCACATCCCATATGTTGTCTTTGATTTTTTGCTTATGCGTTGTTTTGAATTACTAAAAATAAATCTAATGTCTAACTTTGGGTGTTGTTCTTTTATTAGACGCATTTTTTGTCTGTCTTGAGTCGTAAAATATCCTTTAGTTTCAATGTATATATCTTTTTGAACTAAATAAAAATCAGGTGTGTAGGTATGCACTTTTTCTGGTTTCGTATAACTTAATTTAGTTTTTTCAAAGCGATACTCTACATGCTGATTGTCAAGCTCAGAAGCAATCGCTACTTCTAAGCCTGACCTGAAGCCCTTAAACAATCCAATCTGACTAGAAGTCAGCTTTGTTTTCGGTTTGTGCGGGAATTTCATTTTCAAATGTTTCGTCTTGTTGAGGTTTTTCTGGAGCTTTATATCCGTCTTTAACTTCATCAAAGCCAAAGCCTTCTGCATTACTGCCACTACCACCTTCTACTAATTCAGTAATCTGCACCGCTCTTAGTCTTAGTGATACGCCAGCCCCAGCCATTGCGGTAAACCAATGCACAAGCTCAGCACTTGCTTTCATTTTACTACCTGACCATACATTAACATCTGTTAGTGGAACACCCTTGCTATCAAATAATGCTACTTTAAATGGTACAACTTTACCATCTTTAGTAATTATTTGAGCTTTTCTTTTAAACTTAAAGATAGTATTCCCAGTGGGTTTACCATCATCATCAAGTTCATCATCATAAGGCGCATTAGCACTTTTTATAGTTTTACCTTTATTGCTATCTTTAGCTGTTGCCATGCTCTTAATCATTTCTTCATCAATCTGTTTAATTAATGAAGATGCCTTGTCAGTAGGAATGATAAGGTTAACTTTGTAATGTCCACTATCATCAAACTTAGTATCTGGCTGTGTTAGCCATGCATACTGACTTACTCCTTCAGGACTTACAATTTTTGTGTAATTGTTCTTCATATTATATATACTCCTTTGTATTATATCTACTATGGGTACTTAAATGCTTACGCAAAAAAGAACTCACTCTCCCGCAGTTGTTGTATATCTAAATTGCCTTTTGCGGGAACTTCAGGTAATTTAGAGTGTAGTTCTACTGGTAATTGTTTTAACACATCATTTCTGAAATTTAACAATACATCATTATTAGTAAACATTTCTATAAATGCTTCTCTAATAGACTTGTTAAGTATTTCAACATCTCCAGCAGTAGTACCAAAACTATCATGCACATTACAAAAATTAGTAATACCATTCTTGTGAGCTATGTTAACAGTTTTCATCATTGCGGCTGAGTCTACGGAATGAACCAGATTAGGTGCCACTCCATTACCCATTCTCAATTTGTCAGTTAAGTCAGTTTCAGTATTAATTCTAGGCTTAATAACTTCTCCCATAAGCATAGCTTTAACTCTTTTAGACTTCATTTGTGGATATGATTGGTAAACCGGAAAACCAACAGGTGTAACCCAGTGAACCGGCAATTGTTTTTTAGCAACTATTCTAGCAATTGTTTGTAAATAATTCATACCAACTCTTGCAGAAGTTAAGTTATCTCCAATACTATCCCATATTACCGCCGACAAATAACTTGCTGGTTTAAACAAATCATTTTGAAACGGGTTATGTTCTCCTTTGTCTTGTCGTTTTGTTAAGTCTTCAATAACAAACTCAGTACATGAATATCTTGTTGAACCATAACAAATAGTCATAATACTACGCTTAGTTGTTGACCTCTTGATACCATAATCTAACCATTTCTGAGCATAAGGGTTTCCGTCTTTTACATCTAATTTTAATTGCTCAATAACTGCATCAGCAACTAATTGATAAATGTCTTGAGGCATTGCAGTCGGTGTCAAGTTAACTAGTTTGCCAGCCTTACTGTCTCTCAGCATTAATGAATATAATTGTAATCCATTACATGAGCCATCAACATTAACCGGTATGCTTGAAATAAAGCCATCTCCTTCTTTTAAAAACCTAGACCATTCATCACAAAATGCTAAGAATTGAAATGCATTAGAAGCGTCTTCCCATTGTCTGTTAGTTAATGGGTCTTCCGCACACGCAACAATCATAGCTTCATTGTCTTTAGTCCATTTAACACGCTCAGCAAAAGAAATTTTATCTTCTCCAAACATATTAGCACCATGCACAGCCAACCAATAGTCACCTTTATTTTCTTTAGTGATTGGTTTACCATGTGCAAACGACAACAAAGCCTTAGCACCATTGATTGATTGATAGTTAAGAAATGCCGGAACCGCATAAGCTCTACCTCTAAAATCTAATTGCAAAGGAAAGTACACAGTTGCGTAATTAGCAAACTTTTGACCCAACCATATGATTTTAGCATACAGTAATCTTTTAGAAAACATACGGGCATTCTCTGTGTGAGCCATAACAGCTTTCATTTTCCATGCTTTACGAGACTCAGAATTTGTGTCTATGTCGTGAGGCTTGTTAGGTATATCTAAATTAACATTAGGTGGCATTCCACCAACCGCTAAGCCTCTATCCCACGCCTCTTGCATAACTTTTAAGATAAAATTATTAACTTTAAAAGGTGTGTTTTGCATTGTATTGACTGCGCTATAAACCTCAGGCATATCAAAGTTTTCTAATTCCTTTTTAAACAGTTTATTTTTTTGTTTAACAAGGTCTAACTCTGGCAACTCTTTAGTCCAATAACCACCACCGGTTACAGTAGACCACATTTTAGGTGGCATAACTGTAGGTAAATATTCAGGGTTAAGTAATTCATTAAAGCTATTTCTATTTTTAATCCACTCCCTAGTTTTATCAGTTTGTTTTATTATCTTAGCTTTTTTGTGTCTTACAGTTTCAGTGCCAATCTCAATCATGCCCGTTGAATAAATCATAAGCTCAACCAATCTAAGTCCGACATGCAACTTAGTAGGCGTTGTCCACTCTTCCCAGACAACTACATCATCTCTTTTTGCACTCTCCCTTAGTTTCCTACGCTTATAAGTATAATTAAAACTACGCTTATCTAAATCATTTTTTACTGTTTGGTATAAATCTGGATTTAAACTTTTAAAGTTTTTAAGACTAATCTCAGTTTCTACTTTGCCGCCTAGTGCAATGCAAGTGGCGGTCAATGGTTTACTTTGTGTGATTGTATTTATAATATGCTTGCCGGTAATTAGAGCCAATATCTCAGGCTCAACTTCGCACATTTTAGTGTAAGCTATGGATGGTTTTCCAATAGTCTTTTTTGATTGCTCAGTGACCCATTCAGCTATCTCTTTTGCCATTGGTCTTATGGTGTTAGCAACCATTATTTTACCGTATGATGTTACACTCTCTTCACCACGCTCAATGTGAGAAAGTAATCTTGTATTAGTACGCTTAGAGCCTAAATCTCTCATCTCTTTTTCGTGTGCAAGCTCATCTTTATAACTTGCAACGCTTTCAATCAATTTTACCATGTTAACAAACTCCTATAATTTAATTGGGTTATGTTTTCGTATCTACTATGGGTACTTTAGTCTGGTTTCCTTATAGATGTTTTTAACTCATTAGAAATAGCCAGCAATGGTGGTAAATTAGAAGATAAAACACGCTCCATAAAAGTTACCGCTCTATGTGCTATTTGATTAGGTGTAAGTGCATCATATTCCACATAAGATTGAGTCTTTTGTAAAAAACTAATAATATCACCTTTTATTTTAGAGTTAATGTGGTCTACATAACCCGCTTTTTTAAGCTGTGTATTTTTAAGTAATACAAGGTTTCTTAATCCAGCTATATCCTCAAACCAACCAGTAGCTTTATTTTTTAAAGTTATCAGCTCAGCTTCTAATTTAGCATTTTTTTGTATTAACAGTTCTATTTTTTCTTTATCAGTCATTAGTCTCCTTTTTTGTTAAGCTCATCAATTACTTTGCCGCTTAGTCGTGTAGACTGCGCAAACGGGTTAATTGTGCTTGCATCTTTTGTTTTTTTCTTTTTTCTAGGTAACAGTAACAAATATGATACCAAACCACCTAAAACTATTATAACTATATTCATGTCCATATTTACGCTCCAATTGTTTTATCTATTTCTATATTTTCACTTCCACAACAAATACAAACTTCGGTCATCTCCGATAATTCATAATAACTATAGCTTTTTTCAGGCTTTTGCTGAAATTCTTTTTTAGTAGTTTTAAAAGAAAATTCAGTTGACATTGTTCCCTCATCTGCATTGCAATCTAAACACTTCATATTTACGCTCCTTTATTATTAGCACTAAGCTCCTACCCTTAGTGCTAAATGATTGTTTTTGTAACTTAGATATTCAACCAGCTTGATTGCTTCTCTAAGCGCTCCAAATTTAACTGCTTATGTAACTTATTGTTTTTATAGGTGCTACACCCATTTAACAATAAGCACACAAGCAGTATTCTTAAGAAACTACTCACCTTCATAAGTGTGCTGTTTCATAACTACGCTCACAAAAATGTCACAACCCGCATCATGCACCTCTTTTAGATTATCAATTATGCTTAAAAGCTCAGTGCCTTTAATCATCTCTTTTGAGCTTGATTGTGCAATCTCAGTGTTTGGTACGCTCTTCTTTTTTTTGTGGTCGTATTTACTGCCTAGTATCTTTATGTCGTAACCGTCAATATGTAAACTCATATTTACGCTCCTGTTGTTAACTTGTTTATTTATGACTTTTATAAAAAGTCTCTAAGCCTACCCGCAATAGATAGGCTTAAAGTCTATTTATTGATTGAAATTAATATACTTCCTATCCATAGTAGCCTTAAAATAATCTTTTTTGCCTTGAGAATACATATACATGTATTGACTAGGGTTTGCTAAGCCCTTTGCTTTGGCATTATTAAACGCTTCCTGACTATTTCGTTGATACATGGAACTACCGTCTTTAAAGTTTATTAAAGTATTAAATTTAGTCATATTTCACCTTCCTATTTTTGGTTTTAACACTAAGCCTCTACCCTTAGTGTTAAAACACTGTTTTTGTAACTACGCTTATTTTAGTTTTATTAATCTCAGGAATTTACACCCGCCACAACTACACAACCATGAATATTCAAAATTGCGCAGTCTATAGATTAATCTACTTAACATTTGTATTGCCATTTAATTTAATACGCTCAGCATAACGGGCGTTTCTAAATGCGGCATCCTCAGCTTCAACCTTCTTTTTTAAAAAGTTGTAGATAATTGTATATAATTTATTCATATTTTAACATCCTTTGTTTACTTGTTTATTTATGACTTTTATAAAAAGTCTCTAAGCCTACCCAAAGCAGATAGGCTTAAAGTCTACTTATAAACTACGCTAGCGGTGTAATCTTGTGCTTTATATCCGCAATTCGTTTCATAGTCGGCGCAATAAAAGACTCACCTTGAAGCGTATTACTATCCTCTACACCAAATAAAATCTTAACCGCCACCCAATCTTGTGGCGCTAATCTCAAACGCTTAGCAGTGATTGACCCGCCATCAATTTCATTTAAGTGTTTGGCTGTAGTAACTGACCAATTATTAACTGACACATAAGTCGTATTATGCATAATGTCAGTCACCGCTACCGGTGTAGCGTATGAATACCAAACCTTGATTTGGTTAGCTGTGTCAGTCAGTGTGCTGAAGCTTGCGCCTTTAATCTTATAGCCGCCAGCGTTTGCGCT
>Ga0070747_1000195_pt1 | contig 30495 bp, 14 predicted proteins | sample VirMetDEL_Mar_31_FD_77321 | JGI IMG/M metagenome (GOLD analysis project Ga0070747, IMG submission 77321) | Aqueous microbial communities from the Delaware River and Bay under freshwater to marine salinity gradient to study organic matter... | ecosystem: Environmental > Aquatic > Marine > Coastal... | reverse complement strand
TGGTTTGAACTCATCTATCCACGTATCATTTTCTTCGATCTCTTCGAAGTTGATCTCTACTGCTCTCTCAAGGAATGCAATTCTCTCTTCTATACCAAAGTAAGCCCACACAGCAATGCCCGTAGCAAGAACCAATGATAGTAGATTCTTTAATGGTATGGTGAATTCGCTGTCTTCGTTTATAGTACTCATATCTTTATTTATATCAAATAGTAGTGTACATTTACGTGAAAGTATGTTATAATAATATAGTTACCCGGTGAGGCAGAGGTATACTATTTTTTCTTAATGGTTGATTTCTTTTTAACTGGAGACTTCTTTTTAATAGTTGACTTCTTTTTATTCTTAATGGGAGCACCAACTATTTTAATATCCATTGACTTTAATGTATGTTCAGTCCATATCTCAAAGGTCCAACCACGATCTTCTGCATATTTCCTTGCAGCAATCCATTTATCAGTATTCTTTATATATGTTGTGACTTCATTAATATACTTCTTTGTCTGTCTTGCTGGCTTCTTTGGTGCTTTTGTTTCTTTATCTGGCTTGATCTCGACAAGTATGACATGACCTGATTCCATCTTAATGAGTAGATCAACATAATACCTATGCATTTTGTTATCAACTTTCCATCTATATGGTACTACTACTTCTTCCGAATTCCAAGCAATTACTTTTGGATTGTTCTCACACCATTTAAAGCAAGACTTCTCCCATAATGATCTATACGTTATTTTAGACGGATCTCCAACGTATTTCCCTGGATTTTTTATTTTGTATTTACCTGAATAAGCCATATAAATAAAGATATAGTAGTTAATGTATTTCTATTTATAGGAAACTTTTATGACAAAAATTTATGTATATCCAGAGACTCTAAGAGCAAAGGCCAGTTCAGGCGCTGGTTATCCTCACGTTGCTTTTGAGTTTGTTAAAAGGGCACTCCCTGATAATGCTAAAATCCATTTATATCTACCACCTGGATTTTCTGTACCAGACAGTGCATCATACGGTAATGTAGACTTAGGTACTATTGGTGCGAGTGGTGACGGCGGCAAATTAACTAAGGGTGAAACGGAAGATATAGCAACCTTTGGTGTAGGTAAGTTTGCTTCTAATTTTGGAGCAGATGCTATCTTTACAAAAGAGAAGATTAATGACGGCGTTGCTCTTAACCCTAATACAGTTTTACAATTTGATAACGTTTCTGTTCGATCGTTTGAATTTACTTTTAAGTTAGTTTCTTCATCAGCGAAAGAGGCTGAACAAGCATTACTTATTGAAAATATGTTTAGACAGTCGTTATATCCAGAACTAAAGAGCTCTAAAGGATTATTCTTAGAATATCCACCTACTTTTAAAATTAAATTTTATCACGGTGATAAACAAAATACATATATGCCTCTCATACTTGAATCATATTTAGCGAGTATGACTACAACATATAATGCAGGATCTAATATGTATCATGCTGATGGTTCTCCTACTGAAGTTGATTTGTCTCTTACCTTTACTGAAACAAAAGCTATTACTCGAGAGCAATTATATAATCGCGAAACATCAATAAATAATTCAGATAGTAGTACAGGATTTAATGTTGACGCAATAAGAAACGAAATACAAAATAAAATAAAATCCTTATTTTAGGTAGGAGATCTAATGTCATTCTTTTCACAATTCCCGAAAGTTGATTACGATTTTAATCGTACCGGTACTATTCAACAAATGGTAAATATATTTCGAAGTGTTCGTACACAAGGATCACTTATCGATAACTCATTATTATATAAAACTTATAATGTAAAAAATGGTGCACGCCCGGATATTGTTTCTCAAGAGTTATATGGTACTCCAGATTTTTATTGGACCTTTTTTATTATTAATGATTTTTTACACGACGGCCTACAATCATGGCCTATGAGTGAAGCCGTAATAGAAAAATATATAGAAAAGAATTATAGTGGTATTGCAATATGTTTTAAACCAGAACTCGAACTTGAAACTGGAGCTGGTTCAACCCAAGGTACTTCAGATTCAATCTCTGGATTACTTGAACTAGGTGAACTTATCTATGGAAGTAAGTCTGGTGCAGTAGGTAGACTTGTAAGAAAGGATGCTGACTTACAGCAAATTGTATTACAAGATGTATTACCTGGAGCTGCTGCTTCGACTGGTGGTGGTATTAATCCTAAGACTGGTGTTCCAGATCTAAGTATAGAGCCAAGCGGATTCAGAGGTACAAACAATGGAGTATCTGCATTCGACAGTAATAACACAGACTTTTTAAGTGGATCTGTGACAGCATTGGATTCATCTACATTATTTAGTTTACAGACATATGAAGTATATCCTTACGCTGAAGCTCCTGCATATTATTATGAAGTGAATGATAAGTTACGCCGGCCAGTTACTTCAAATAAAATTACACCAACATCAAGTACGTATAGTGATTTACAGTGGGACAAGGATCTGCAACTAGGTGCTACTGGCTATAATGATTTTAATAGTATAGGCACGACAGTCATGACTAATTCTTCCGAACTTGCTCCATTAATTACTTCAGGTGGTTATAAGCAAGAGTATCAACAATATGGTACAGTAGAAGTAGACGATCAAACTGGTCTAACTACAACATTTTCTGCAAATCCGATTACGTATATTTCGAATAGACAAAGAATACGAGAAATTAACGAAGAACGATCACAAATAAGAGTAATAGATCCTAATTACATTAATCAGTTTTTAAATGATTTTGAGGAATTGATTAATGCCTAGTACTTCAAAGACTGAAGCAACAAAGTCTATACTTCCAAGTTCTTATGATATTATATCTGTAAAGCTTACTTTAAGTAATTCGAATGTAATTGAAATAAAAGAATTAGTTGCTTCACTTGAAATAGTTGAAAGTATATTTGCCCCAGTTATAAGAACAAGCATGCGTATAATCGATGGCTTTGGTTTATTAACTGATGGTCACGTTGTCGGTGGTGAAAAGATAAGTATACTTATCGGTAGATTTCCATTAGACTCAGACGAAGCAGAGTCATTTAAATTAAATGTTGTTATAGCAGAGATACATGATCATACAACACCAAAGCCAGGATTACAGGCATATAGCTTCACGTGTCTAAGTGAACATGCTTTCGTTAATAACGCTACATCAATCAATAGATCATTCGATGGTACGATTACAGATTTAATAAGCAATATATGTACTAATGATTTAAATACAAAACTTGATAATATCGAAGAAAAATCAAGTGATGCAATTAGTGGTATATATCCTGATTTAAAACCATACGATGCAATTACATGGTTGCTTAGAAATTCTACTGATGAAGGAACACCTTATTTCTTCTATGAAACTATACAAGATGGATTACAATTTAATTCATATAAACAACTAAACGATAAAGAAGTGTATAGAGAATATAATAACAGTTCTTTTTATAAGTCAACTGTTGCAACGCCTAGTCATTATAATGAAGCAAAACGTAAAATTATAAAGATGTCTTCCGAATTAAATACATCTATATATGAACTCATAGGTAAAGGAGCTTATTCTTCGACTGTACAAACGTTAGATATATCTACGAAGAAATACACTTCAGTTAATAATTCATATAAAGAATCTTTCGAAAAGTTAAACCCTAGAGGTAAAATGTTTTCGGATAATATACAATTTAATAATACTCAATTGGTGAATAACCATAAATCAAAAGAATTCTTTATTACAAAAAATTCAAAAAGCTTTAAAGGCCGTAATAACTATCATAATGTTATATCGAATTCTATATCAGATAAAACAAGTCAATTTGCTTCTTTAAGTTTTATGGGATTGGATATATTCTTATACGGTGACTTTAATTTAGCTGTAGGTAATAAAGTAAATTTACAAATTACAAAAAGTACTGATGTAAATATTCAAGAATCTAATCGAAAAACTGGCATGCAAGATTTATTATTATCTGGAAATTATATGGTAACAAGCATTGCACATGTGTTTGATGGTACTGAATATAAGTGTGATGTAGGTATACAGAAAGATAGTTTAAACTTTGATTTAGATTCTGAAATAAAAATTGGTAGCTCTCAAAATACTTCTAGTAGTATATTACGAAACGGATAATTATGAATAGAAATAGCGATAGTTTTAAAAATGGTCAATTTACATGGTTTACTGGTGTAGTCGAAGATATAAATGATCCGGCTAAATTAGGGCGTGTACGTGCACGATGCTTTGGTTACCATAGTGATAGTCTGTCTGATATACAAACAGCTTCTTTACCGTGGGCTACAGTGATGGGTCCTACAAACAGTGCTAATGTATCTGGTATAGGTACAACAACTCATGGCTTAGTGAATGGTACATGGGTAGTAGGATTCTTTCGTGATGGCCCTAGCGCACAAGATCCTATCATTATGGGAACAGTTGGATCTACATACGAAGAAAAACCAATTACGACTATAGGATTTTCAGATCCATCTGGCACATATCCAAAATTACAAGGTTCAGAAGAGACTTACGTAGACACAAACTTGTTGGCACGTGGTACGAACACCATCGTACGAGAACTTGATACTGTAACATCTGAACCTGCTACAAAGTATGCTGCAGTCTATCCGAATAATAAAGTAACACAAACAACATCAGGTCATATCATTGAGATAGATGATACACCTGGAGCAGAAAGAATTAATGTTCGTCATATGTCTGGTACATTTATTGAGCTTCATCCGAATGGTGATATAGTACAAAGTAATGGCAACAAATATCAAATAACAACTGGCAATGATAATGTTCATATAACTGGTACTTGTAATATTACAGTTGATAGCGATGTTAATCTTACTGCAAATGCAAACGTAACAGCTTTAGTTACTGGCAATATTGATCTTACGGCAAATTCAAACGTAACAGCTAGTGTAAGTGGAACAACAAGTATCACGTGTCCTACGACGAATATAACTGGTAATGTTAATATAACTGGTGACTTAGGAATAACTGGTACGTCAACTGCAAGTGGTGATCATGTATCTGCAGGTATATCTGGTAAAGGACATAAACATACTGATACACCAGGCCTAGCAGCTGGTATAACGAGTACACCAATATCATAGAGGAATAAAAGAATGTCACACGAGTTTAAAATTTTTAAAAGGTTGCCGAAAATATCTTTCGAGAAATGTTTTAATGAATGTTCAAAACAATTACTAGGTGGTGCTGCAACAGTCTCTGGGGAAGGCAGCACAGAGTTTGATAAGTTACTAACACTTAGAGATGCTATGGATAAAAACTTACAGTATAGTGATTCATTTGGTTTTGCATCAGTAGAAAATAACACAGTTCGTTATATGGTTATTGGTAAAGTTGAAACATGGAAAAATAAAGATGATATGTTCCATTGTGAATTCATTCTTTTAGGTAACGATAGTAATAATTCACGTTCGTATATTTATGACATTAAAACCGAATATAAACTTTTAGGAGACTTCTTAAAACAACAAGGATTTAAGTGGCATAGATCGACTCCAATCATAGATAGCACTATTGATCATCTTATGATGAGTGACTTATATAGAAATAATATAGGTCCTTATATGCAAAGAGAGAATATAAGTGACAAAGAATATCTACATCTATTATAAATAACTATTATGGCTACATATAAATCAGACAAAAGTGGACAAGTTTCTATTACTTCAGTAAAGAGTCGTTATAGTGATTTGAATTTACAAATGATACCGCATCCTTTAAAGAAAGATATTATTCCTCTTAAAGATGATGCTGCGGTCAAGAACGCTGTTCGTAATTTATTACTTACTAACTTTTTTGAAAGACCGTTTAATCCTACAATGGGTGCAAACCTAAGAGGTTTATTATTTGAACCTAATGATGCAATTACTCGTTTAGCTATTGAAGATGGCATACGTAATGTATTAGAGCAGTATGAACCTCGAATCGAAAATATTAATATAATAGTAAAAACCACACCAAATGAAAACGAATACAGGATTGTTTTAGTTTTTAGTATTAAAGAAAACGATTCAGTGCAAGATCTCGAAATCAATTTAAGAAGACTAAGGTAAAAAACAATGGCCTCTAATTTAAATGTTACTGAACTAGATTTTGACCAGATAAAACAAAATCTTAAAAACTTTATGAAATCACAATCACAGTTTGCTGATTATGATTTTGATGGATCTGGTTTAAGTGTATTAATGGATATACTTGCCTATAATACTCACTACAATGCTATGTTAGCTCATTTTGCATTAAATGAATCATTTTTAGATTCTGCTCAAATACGAGGTAATGTTGTATCAAGAGCTGGATTACTAGGTTATGTTCCTCGATCAATATTAGCACCACAAGCAACAATTACTGTTACGATCGATGTATCGAATGCTACAAATACCAATTTACCAACATCATTAGTATTAGAACGTGGTACTCGATTTAAAACAATCGTGGATGGTGTTACGTATACATATTCTACATTGAATTCGAATACAGCGATACTCACAACTGTTGGTACAGTAAAGACATTTGTTTTTTCTAATATAGGAATTGCTCAAGGTATTATTCGCTCGTTGTCATATCGTGTTGATAATGATATTGAGAACCAAAAATTCCAAGTATCAGATAAAGATGCAGACAGTTCTTCATTACGAGTAAGAGTACAAGAGAACCAAGGGTCAACATCATTCGATAGTTATCAACAGTTTACTACACTTCAAGAAGTTGGTTCAACAAGTCAGGTATATCACTTACAAGAAAATTCAAGTGGATTTTATCAGATATTCTTTGGTGATGGTATCATCGGTAAAAAACCAGTAAATGATAATATTGTTACTCTTGATTATCTTACGACTGAAGGTACTGCTTCTAATGGTGCAACCTCATTTGATTTAATAACTGGCTTTTCTACATTAACAAATTATCAAACAACCATCACAACAATTAATAATGCTTCTGGTGGTACTGATGCAGAAACAACAGAATCGATTCGTTATAATGCACCTATTACTTTCCAAGCTCAGGACAGGGCTGTTACTTCTCAAGACTATGGTGCTATTATACAAAGAAACTTTGCTAACATTGAATCGATTTCTACATGGGGCGGAGAAGATCAAATCATACCAGATTATGGTAAAGCTTACATAAGCATTAAACCATTGATTGGTACTGCACTGACTGTAGATGAAAAAATTAGTGTAAAGGATATTCTTACAAGTAAAAATATTGTATCGATTACTCCAGAGATCGTAGATCCTGAATTTACAGAAGTTGAAGTTGATGTACTTTTCAAATATAATCCTGCTCTTACAAGTAGATCAAGTTCTGCTGTAGAATCACTCGTAAAAGATACTGTATTAGATTATAACTTCAACCAATTAAACAAGTTTGATGGCGTATTCAGACATTCTGAACTATTAGGTCTTATCGATAATTCAGATCCTGCAATTACAAGTACAACAGTAAGACCATATATGTTTAAAAGTGTATCAGCATCTAATGTGAAAGCTAATAATAATTTTACTCTTACATTCGTTGGAACTTTCTTCTTACAAGAAGGTACTAATTTTAACATCGCGAGTAGTGCATTCCAGGTCGGAGGAGTCGAACACTTCTTTGGTGATATTGCTGTATTAGACTCAAAAGATACTCGACGAATTGTTGTGTATAAGGTTGTTGATTCTAAAAATATTATTACAGTTCCTGATGCAGGACTTATCGATGCGTCAACTGGTATAATTACTTTAAACAACTTTAATCCAGATGAAGCGACTAATATTCGACTTACGATTGCACCTAAGTCCTTAGACCTTGCACCAAAACGAAATCAAATTATCAATATAGAAGCATCACGTATATTTGTTACTGGTTCTATCGATAACATTGCATACTCTGGACCATCAGGCGCAATTGAATATTCTACTAACTCACGATTGAGATAATATATGGCAACTCAAAGCTTAAAAAACCTAGACTCTTTTTCACGAGGGTATATTGAAAAGGTAACAAGTAAAGTCGACTTTGGTAGTACTCAACGTGCTACTATGACTAGTGCCATTAGTGGTGCTACTGATATTGTACTTGTAGCACCAGCAGAGAATATAGCATTAGAACGAGGCGGCGTAGAAGAAGTATATAGCTTTCAAGATGCATCTCAAGTAAATGGTGTTGCTTTAGGTCAAATTGTTTCAGGTATTGGTGTAGTAGGTATACCAAAAGTTACAGCAATAAGTGCTGATCGATTAACAATTACTGTCGATTTACCGCAAACTCTTGCTGCAAATACTGTACTTACTTTTAGTGATACCAATGCTGGTTTAGAACAATATAGTCTAACTGGTTCTTCTAGAAAAAGATCTAAAGAAGACATTCGAATAGAAGATTTAGTCCCATCAGAACTTTTAGAGTACTCTACCAATTCTGCATATGGTGATAATACAACTGGCGGTATACGTACATTCTTAGAATCATATTATAATTTTATGAACCTTGAAGAATTCCTTTATAAAGATGAAGAAACTCTTGAAGATATTGTAATCAATGGTGTGGCCACTTTTAGAATATTAGATCCTGATTTAAAAAATAATAAATTCTTCGTAAAAGATCTTGTAGCAAGTGCTAAGTTTTTTGATGATACTGATAAACCACTAGTTGTAGGTGTAGGTTCGGGTAACGAACGTAGATCAGGTGTCAATATTACTTTAAATGATACTGCAGTATTGTCTGTAGGTACTTCTTATGTTATAACAAGCTTAGGTAGTGAATCGGCTTCAAATATAAAAACTGATTTAGATTTATTAATTGATCCGGATCTAGTAAAAGATTCATATGCAATTAATGATGTATTCATTGCAGCAAATGATGGTACTGCTCTAGGTAATGCGAATGATATTATCGTACAAGAACTAATTATTTCATCGGTGGAAATCGATATTAATACAAATAATATTCGAATTACTAATGGTAATAATCTACCAGGGCAATTATCAAATCAGGCTGATGTAGGTAAGACTGTTATTATTAGTGATCTTCCTGCCGGATTAAATAATAAAAAAATAAAAATGATAACGTTTTTACAACATTATGTAAATTCGAATCCGTCATATCGTCTAAATACAATGGAAGACTCATTAAACATTAATGAGAATGATGAAGAATTCCTTGACATGATGCAAAAAGAAATTGCTCCTGCGATTTCAAAATCATTAAATGTTAATAGAAGAGCGTTATATCAAAGACTTATAGATTTTTATAAAGTAAGAGGATCACAAGATTCTGTTAATACTTTCTTTAAATTATTTTTTGGTGATGAAGAAATAGAAGTTAACTATCCATGGGATAAGACATTAAAACCTTCTGATGGTAATTTTGATTCAGCATCAATACAAGCTGCAAATTATAGTATATCAGCAACTGTAACAGGATCTGGACTTGATACTACCGGCGATGCGTATGGTAGATCTGTTGCTGTTGATGGTAATACGTTTATAACTGCAGCGGCAAATGACGATACTGGTGGCAGTGATAGAGGTAAGGCTTTCATATATACGACTGCAGATAATGGTACTACGTGGACACAACAAAAAGCATTCCAAGCTGGTGGTACTCAAACAAATTCAGATAAATTTGGTAGACTAGTAGATATTGAAGGTGATACTGCAGCAGTTGCTGCACCAGGTGGAAGTTACGTAGAAGTATGGGAAAGATTCGTTAATAACTCTGGTGATTTCGATTGGGCATTTAATACGCGTTTAGATGATACCGAATCGGATATTGGTTATGCACGACAATTAAAATTACATAAAGGTTATCTTGCTGTTGGAGCAAGTGCTGCACCAAATGCATCTACTGTTAACGGCGCACTATATATCTATAAGCAGCTTGGATCTACATGGAGTCTTAATCAAACTATACAGGCTGATATAGGTTTATTTGCGGCAAAACCTGATGGATCAAATTGTGTAGACGGTAAAGGTTTTGGTGCAGCTTATGATGGCCCTAGTCACGTCGCGATGCTGGATGAATACTTAATATTAGGATTCCCTTATTATGGTGATTCTGCAGTAGGAAGTGGTATAGTTATTGTTTATAAGAGAGATGCTGCTGGACAATACCAACAAGAAACTGTCATAAGACCTCCATTAGGCGAACAAGCAGGAATTAGTTTTGGTATCGGTGTCGATATATCAATTGATTCTGATAATCAATTAATTGTTGCAATAGGTCAGGTCAGAAGTGTATCAGCTCATGTGCATATATATGGAAGATCAGTAGAAAATAATATAGCAAAGTGGGATATTATAACAACAATCAATGAGCCTTCAAATCTTCCAACACGAAAACAAGATCTATTTGGTTTCTCTCTTGCGCTAAAAGGCGATAACTTAATTGTTTCAGATCATGGTCTTGTTACAACAACAAACAAACAAGGCGCTGCGATTGCCGGCCAAGGTGGTTTAATACATCAATATGAAAGAACTGCTGGTGTCTGGGGTAGAGAACCAGACGTGACAAATGAATCTCCTAATAATGTAATAAAAGATTATTTTGGTTTTGGTTTAGCCATATCAAAAGACGCAAATAATTACCTTATAGTTGGTCGTTCATCACCATATGCATCTGCGCCTGATACCGGAAAAGTTCATGTATTTAACCGTCCTGTTTCTGCTGGTAAATACTTAGATAGTAAAGGTCATCTATCGGATGATCAAAAACTTCATGATTCAGATCGATATCAAAAGTTCTCATACGTCATAAAAGCTCCAAGAAATGTATCTCAATGGAAAGATGTTTATCGCAAATTAGTACATCCGGCCGGCTTTAAATTCTTTGGTGAAATTTTAATTATCACTAAAATGGTACGTGACATATTAGGTGACAATGCTAGACAGATTAATATTGAAGGTTATGATAATCCTTTAATTGCTTATGCTTCTTCTCCTGCGTTTCGAAAAACACTTTCGTCAATGCCAGGAATTCAGCCAGGTTATATTGGTGTTGAAGATATAGGTTTGCTTATCGAAGCTATTGCATCTCTCTTTGGTCCAGTTGGCACAGCACAAACAAATAAAAATGCTAAACTGGATATTACTTCAGTTGATGGCAATGGAGCAATTACTGGTATATCAATTGCAGAACGTGGATCAGGATATGCTAGTGCACCAACGATTGCAATAACTGGGTCAGGTACAGCAACTTGTACAATTAATTCTAGAGGTGAAGTAAATAGTGTTACCATTACTAATGCTGCTAGTGGATATTCGATCGAATCAGCTGCAACAATTCAAACATTAGCTCAAGTTTCAAGTTCAGGTGTTGTATCACAAATTGGTAAAGATAGTTCTACTACATTAGGGTTATTCTTTACAACATTCGCAAATAGAAAGTATACTACATTACCAACAATTGCAATTGATGCGCCTAATGCTAGGGATGCAACAAACACTGCTCTAGCTTCAAATGTTCAAGCTACTGCTGTATTTAATTATACAAGCGTTACTGCAGGATCATTTGTTAAAGGTGTCGAGTATAGAATTACAGCAGCTGGAACAAATACTGATTGGTTTACAATAGGTGCACCAAATTCTACTGTTGGCACAATCTTTAGAGCAACAGGAGCTGGATCTGGTAATGGTACAGCGACTGATATGACAATCGCAGGATTTACTGTAACTGAAGCTGGTAACGGATATGTTAATGATCCTAAAGTTACAATTAATAGTAACACCACTAAAGAAAATCGTGTTCCTCAATATGAACACAAGAAAATCGTTCCAGCAAACGTTATAGATAATACTATAACAGCTGTTGAATCTACTCATGGTTCAAGAGTTCAAGTTGCAAATAATTATTATAATCGAAAAGATTATGGTAATAAAGTATTCATGAATGGAAGCAAGAAATTCGATGGCAATTTTAATCTTATTGATTTTAGTAATATTGCAATAGAAGACATTAATGGAACAACTAATATTGGAACCAATATAAATAAACATAACATTCAAACAACTATCTTTACAGATTAGTATGTGGGTTAAAACATAGGATAAAATCATGGCCGCAATCGTCTCATCAAATTTTCGTTCACTGAATGCACAAAATTTTAAGGAAGATGTAACAGCAACGGGAAGTAATGTATACATCGGACTTGGAAAACCTAGTGCATGGACAACATCAACAGGTACAGTTACTGATAGCACACCAGCCTTACCGGTTGATGCAATCGATAATATAAACCTTGCACGTAAACAACTCTTAGGTATAAAGAAAATCTCAGATACAGACGTATCTCATGTTTGCCCACGACATAACTGGTCGAATAATGAGATCTACGTAGCTTGGGACTCAAACGATGCTGATATTTTTGAAAAAGCATTCTATGTTTTAACTGCTGATTTTAAAGTATATAAGTGCTTATATTCTACAGGTACTGGCGTTTCTGATGTTCCAACAAGTACATCTGCAGCACCTTTTGCTACAGCTGATAACTATGTTTGGAAGTACATGTATACGATTTTAGCTGCAGACGCTGAGAAGTTTCTAACGACTTCTTATATGCCAGTTAAAACTTTGACTGTTTCAACAACTGGACTTACTAGCGGTGCAGTAAATAGTGGTACAGTCTTTACGCTTACTGCTGAAAATCCAGATATACAAATCGGTCAGCTTATAACAGGATCTAATGTAACAGGTACACCAGTCGTTACTGCAATTGATGGTACTCGAATTACTGTTGACGTAACTCAAAGTGGTACTGCTGTTGATTCTGGTGCAACATTAACCTTTGGCGATTTTCCAGCTACTAGTGTTAGCAATGCTCAACAACAAGCACAAAAAACTTCAGCAGCATTAGGTAATGTTCGAGGTATCGAAAGAATTCTTATTACTGCTGTAGGTAGTGGTTATCCAGATAACGCATCTGGTGTTACGATGCTTATTAGTGGTGACGGTGTGAGTGCAGCCATTGATGTTACTGATGCAATGATTGGTTCTGATGAAAGATTTGCAATTACTTCTCATATTCCGAACAATAAAGGTAGTGCTTATACTGTAGCTGATATTATAATTTCGGATAGTGGTGATGGTACTGGTGCAACCGCTCGTGCTATTATTGCTCCAGGACAAGGTCACGGTACTGATCCAGTACAAGAACTTGGTGGTTTCTATGTTGCAATTAATGCACAAATTAGTGGTGCAACTGATGCGACTGATATAGTAAACACTAATGATTTTAGACAGATTACATTAATTAAAAATCCACTTCAAACAACAGGTGGTGCTAAATTAACTGCGACTACTGCACGAGGAACTAAGTTCTTAAAAATGGCAACTGAGGCTGAACATGATGGGACTGATACTCTTATGGCACTTGTTGCAACAGCAGCTTTAACGGGTGATCCTGTCATGACGGGTGCCTCGGCAGTAGCTTATGTTACAGCTGTTGATACTACTGCAAACAATATTAAAGTATATTATCATCAAAATGAAGTTACAGGATTTGGTAATTTTACAAGTGGCGAAACAATAGACTTTACAGTCGCTGGTAGTGCAATTGCTTCAAATGTAAATTCATTAAACAGTGCAGCAACAGTTGCTGCTGGTTTTGATACAAGTTCAGGCGAGGTATTATTCCTTGAGAATAGAGATCCTATTCAGAGAAGTACTACACAAGTAGAAGACGTTAAACTAATTATAGAATTTTAAAGAGAAATAAACTATGGCAATTACAAAAGTCAATAATGTATTTTCAGGCTATGCATTGGATGATTTCGATGAGACTAAAAATTATCATCGTGTATTATTTAAACCAGGCGTTTCTGTGCAAGCACGTGAACTTACTCAAATGCAAACTGCTTTACAAAAGCAGCTTGATTACCATGGCCAATATTCTTTTGTAGATGGATCAAGAGTCATAGGCGGTAAAGTTAGCTTAGATGTCAACTACGATTTTATTCAGATTGAAGATGTATTTCAATCTTCGGTATCAGGTTCATCTGTGAGATATACTGCTTCATCATACCTTGATGAATTAAAAGGTACAACTCTTACTGGTGGAGTAAGCGGATTAAAAGCAAAGGTACTACAAGTTATAACAGCTGGTGGTGTTGATGCGAATGATTCGACTAAAAATGGTATTCTAGATTCAGGTACTTCAGATGCTATTACAGTTTATGTTAAATATATACGTAGTGATGCTACAGGTGATGCTGATACTGCTGCTGATACTATATTTACTGCAGGTGAAGTTCTTACTCAATCTGGTGGTTCATCTACACGTTATACAAAGGTTGCTGGTCTTACATCGGCTGCAGCTACATCAACCGAATATGTAGGTACTGTTGCTGGTGCTGATGCTAGTGATAATGGTAATGGTGGTTCTGCTGTTTCTGCTGCAGACGCAACTGGTACTGGGTCTATTGCATATTTGGAAGAAGGTTCTTATTTTATTAATGGTACATTCGTGTATGTTGCTGGTCAATCTGTTATTCTAAACAAATATACAGCGACACCTTCATTCCTTGTTGGATTAAGTATTGTTGAAAGCGTTGTTGCTTCAACTACAGATTCTTCATTAGTTGATAATGCATCCGGTTATCCTAACGTTTCAGCTCCTGGTGCAGATCGATATAAAATCCTTGCTACACTTGTTAAAACTGAAGATGATGCTACTCCGAATAGTACATATGCTAATTTTATTCAGTTACTTAAGATTACAAATGGTATAGCACAAATAAATAATAGTGATACGACTGGTAATACTGAACTCACTGATCGTTTAGCACGAAGAACTTCAGAAGAGTCTGGTGACTATTCAATTAAACCATTCAGGTTCGATATCCGTGAACATTTAGATACTGGCTTAAATGGTGGTTTATACACATCTGGTAATAGTGGTTCTGCTACAAAGATCGTTGTAGGTGTTGAACCTAATACTGCATATGTTTCAGGTTATCGATATGAAAACATTGCTACAAGATATTTAAATGTCGATAAGCCTCGAACTCATACAACTAAAAAATCTATTAACTTCCAACTTCCAATTGGTAACTATGTAAAAGCTACTTTAAGTACTGTACGTGGTGTTCCTGATGTAAATAACCATACACTAGCAACATTACAAACCGGTTCTGATGCTGCTGATGGTATTTGTCATTTTAGTGGTGCAACAAACCTTACTGTTTCTGATCGTACTGAGAGAACTATTATAGTTACTGAAGGTGTAACAGCTGGTGTAACAGTAAGTACTGGAACTAACGCTGCTGGATCCACTGGATTAAAATTAAGACTTACGACAGATGCTGCTGGATCAACTACTGTCGAAGTTGTAGAAGCTGGTTCAGGTTACGCTGCTGATACAGTAATAACTATTACAAATAATGATGCAGCTTTAGGTGGTTCTGGTGCGTCTATCGTATTAAGTGGTGCGACCTTAGGTATTGGTACATGCCGTATAAGAGATCTAACCTTTGAATCGGTTACTCTTGCAAGAATATATCTTTATGATATTAAAATCAATGGCTCAGTTGCGGCAGAAAATTCATTTGGTGACGTCGCAAGAATACATCAACTTGATGCAACTAGTAATGCTGATCAATTTGAAGCTACGTTGTCAACAACTGGTACTCTTTTTGGTACACAAAATAATTCATTAATCTTCCCACTACCATATAATGCAATTAAAGATGTTGCTTCTACTACTAAGCCAATTTATCAAATACGTAAAAAGTTTCAAGCTGATATTGCAAACGGAACAAATACTCATAGCTTTAGCATAGGTGCAACTGAATCGGTCATTGTGAGCGATGCGTATCTTAGTCAAGGCACAGCTCGACCGTTTTTACTACCCGGTGATGGTGTTGAAATTACATATGATTCAACTAATAATCAAATCGATTTAGAAGGTCTTGATGGCAACAAACATATTGAATTAATTTGTACAATACAAAGATCTGGTGCAACAAGTGTAAGAAAAACTAAAACATATACTACTCCAGCTGAAGCCACAATTGAATTTGATGGTACAAATAAAGTGCCACTAGGAAAAGCTGATGTAAAGACTATTTTATCTTTATACAATGTTGATAAGCGAGTAACCTTTGATACTGTTGCATCAGGAACAGCTGTTGGTACGGCTGGTGGAGCAACTATTAAATTAGCATCAGATACTATAACAACAATTAAAGTTGGTATGACAGTAAGTCTTGAAAGCGGGAATACTGGAACAGCAGCTCCTACAATATATGGTAAAGTCTTATCAGTGAATAACACTACTGACGTAGTTACACTTGATAGAGCTATACCTACTTTGCCAGGAAATGGTGTAAATATTAATTTCGATGTTGATGTATCAGGTAACTTCCAACTCGATACTGGTCAAAGAGATAACTTCTACGACGAAGCTACATTAATTCCTATAGGTACACAAGCTGCAATTACATTAGGAGTTAAATACGCGTATTGTCTTCATAGTGCAGGAGATTACTTTACTGCTGAATCATATTTAAGTCAGTATGATACAATTCCGGTATATCAATCTGGTAATGGACCAATTAACTTAAGAGATGCAATGGACTTTAGACCTCTAAAAGCCGTAGCAGGTTCTATAACTCCTGGTAAAGAATTCACAACAGGTGCTGGTGCAGTTTTAACTCCAATGCCAAAACCAGATTCAAATGTAATTGCTGATATAGATTACTACCTTCCACGTGTTGATAAAATCATATTAGATCGCGGTGGTGATTATTCTACAATCACTGGTACGCCAGCAGAATATCCACAAGCTCCTAATGATATATCTGATTCGATGACAGTTGCTACTTTAGAACTTGGCGCATATATGTCTAATATCGATGAGCAACAAGTATATCCTTATAAGCATAAACGATATACTATGAATGATATCGGTAAACTTGATAAAAGAATACAAACACTTGAATATTACACATCTTTAAACTTTTTAGAAAATCAAGCTGCAACAGAATATATGGCTGATGGTAATAATGGTCAAAGATTTAAAAATGGTATTTTCGTAGATTCATTTAAAGGACATCAAAATGCATTCACAGCTCATCCTGATTATCAGATCTCTATAGATAAAGAGACTGGATCAATTAGACCTCATACGAATGTTCAAAACGTTGCATTACAAAGATATGCAAATGACATTGAAACGACTGGTACAAAGCCGATGAGTTCTACGATTGTAGAAAACAATTCTGTATATACATTACCATTTAGTCATTCAGCACTTATTACTCAGCCATATGCTTCTTATGCTGAAAAGGTTAATCCATATAGTATTTTTACATGGGGTGGAATATGTGAATTATCTCCTGACTCAGATGAGTGGAAAGATACAGAGCATAGACCTGACGTTGTTATTGATAACGAAGGTGTATATAATTCTCTTCTAGATTCTATTAATGAATCAGGTGTATTAGGCACAATTTGGGGCGAATGGGAAACTAACTGGACAGGCAGTACTACAATCGGTGGTAATTGGGGTTGGTTAGGAAGAACCTTCAAGCCTAACTGGCAACAAGTATCAGTTAATAGCGGTACTGGCAGATGGTTGAGAGAGCGAACGTTCGCTCGAGGTGATATTATTACAAGCCGTCAATCAAGAACTGGTTTGCGAAATGATATAGTAATTGATACTGAACTTGAAACAATTGACGATAAAATTGTTGAAACATCGTTTATTCCGTTTATTCGATCTAGAAAAATATACTTTAATGCTCAATTAATGAAGCCGAATACCAAAGTATATGCGTTCTTTAATGGAACAACCGTAGCTAATTTTGTTCGCGAAGAAAACTTCGTTGAATGGACAGCTCGTGGTGATAGTGCACCAACACAGTATACTGATGATGTTGCTCACCATGATGGTGCTGGAGCATTAATAACAGACGATACTGGTAAGGTAACTGGGTCATTTGTTATACCGAATAATTCAGCACAAAGATTTAAAACCGGTACTCGACAGTTTAGGTTATCTGATAGTGTAACAAATGATACAAATGCTGAAACAACGTTTGCATCTGCAGATTATCACGCTGTTGGTATATTAGAAACTCGACAAAAAAGTATATTAAGTACTCGTCGACCAAGTGTTGCTACAACTGAATTAAGAGATAACAGAGTAATAGAAGATAGAAGTGGATTACAAACACGTACTGTTACTGATTGGGTTGATCCATTAGCTCAAACATTCTTAATTGATCAGCCGGGTGGATTATTTATTACTAAGCTCGATATCTTCGTAGCAACTGAAGATGCATCTATTCCATTGAGAGTCTCAATCCGTGAAGTTGAAAACGGTATACCTACACAAAAGATTGTTCCAGGAACAGATCAAATTATTTATCCAGGTGCAGTTACAACTGATGCCGATGACGGTTCAGAAGCAACAGCAATAACATTTGATTATCCAGTATATCTTTCAGAAAGAAGTGAATACGCTATTGTACTATTAGCATCTACTGATAACTATAGAGTATGGGTTGCTGAGCAAGGTAAAAACGATGCACAGAATCCTACATATAGAATTAATAAACAACCATATAATGGTGTATTCTTTACATCACAGAATGCTTCGACTTGGACACCTGAACAAAATAAAGATTTAAAATTCACTTTGTATAGAGCTAACTTTACTACTCATGCTGGATCATCAGCAACAAATATAAAGAATAGAACTGTAAACTTTGTGAATTCACCAATGTCAATCATTAAGTTACCAAACAATCCGCTTACATATGTAAGTAATAGTACTCATACTGTTATTCGAGTAAATCATCCGAATCATGGTATGTATTGTGGACCACAAGCTGGCGATGCAAGTCATCAGAATAAAGTTACAATTGCTGGATTTGTAAATGGTGATAATGGATTAGCTGCAAGTGTTGTAAACGCTGTACATGATGTACATGATATTGAACTTGATTCTTATTGTATTACGATTGATAATGACGCAGCAACTACTACTGGAATAACTGGTGGCGGTAGTGCTATAACTGCAATTGGTCAAATTCAGTATGACTCATTATATATCTACAACGAAAGTTTACAAGTTCCAGGGACTTCAATTAAAACAACACTTGAAGGTCAAACTGGTAAATCGGTTGATGGTGTTGATACAGTTCGTGGTCAAGCAATGAACTATACAAAGGTATCTGGATTAGATGTTGTTTCAAATGCAACTAATCACTTTGACTTTCCAATGGTCATAGCATCAGCAGCAAATGAAGCAATTAGAACTACTGATTCAAGCTTCTTAAGTAAATCGATGGGTGTTAGTGTTGAATTTAACAGTACATCAAGCTACTTATCTCCTGTTATTGATGGTACAAGGTGTTCAGTATTTGCAGTTCAAAATAGAACGAATGATGCAACTGGTCATGAGTCTGCTCTACCTACAGGAGTTGCTGGTCTTAATAATCAATCAGATAATTATTCAGATTCTGCAGCAGGTAGAACTTTTGTTGCTAATACTGCTCCAGTAGGAACATCTGACGCGAATAGTTATATAAGTAAGATTGTTACCTTAGCTGATGCAGCTGCTATAATGAAGGTTCATGCTACAGCAGCAAGGCCTGCTGGCTCTAATATATATCTATATTATAAAGCTTTAACACCTGAACAATCAGATATTGATTTTAACACTATTGATTGGATCTATGCAGCACCTAGCGTAGCAATACCATTAACTGACTCTGGATCGACTAGTGAAGTAGATTGGGATATTACACCTACAAATGCATTTACATATTTTGTATTTAAGATTGTATTAACCTCAACCGATTCCGCTAACGTACCAACAGTAAGTGCCTTTAGGGCCATAGCAGCAACATAACATTATGCCTAAGAAAAAGAAAGAAGAAATATTACTAGTAGAAGAAAATAATGACTTAGTTCGTGATACCTCTTCTAATGCTATTATAAATACTAATAGAAGTGCTTATGAAGCACGACTTGCACAAATAGAAAAGACTAAATTAGATGCCCAACAATCTGAGAAGATCAATAATCTCGAAAAGGATGTTGCGGAAATTAAACACTTATTAAAACAACTAGTGAGTAAATAATGGCCCAGAATAACGAAACAAAAGTACAAAAGAGCTCAACGTTTGAAGAATGGAGACAGTCATCAAACGCCGTATCATACGATTTAGGTCCCGCGGGAAGTAGTCAAAATAAAAATAATACAATTGACAACGAACGCGCATTAGATGTTGAGCCTAGGTTAGGCGATCAATATAAGACCTTTACTGCAAGTGCTGGTGGAATACTTCATCGTGACACTACAAATATTCGAATTGATCTTCTTCCTGATGAAACAGTTGATAACACTTCTGGCTATATCATTCTTACAGGTATAACCGGAACTGGTAATGGTTCTAATCAGCGCGCTGCTGAGATTGTTGCTGGTACTATTATTCAACAAATAGATGCAGCATCAAATGTAACTTTTTCTGCTGAAGTCGTTTCTGTTTCGAACAATAAAGTCTTAATTAAAAACCAAACTGGTACATTTTCTACTGCTTCTGCTGATGTTGCTGATATTAAATTATCAACTTCTACTTCTAAAATTATTCCACATGAAAACATAGTAAGACAGGAAGTTGGATCATATCCAAAAGGTGCTGTCCGAGTTTATAAAAAGAAAAGTGGTGTGGATTACGGTGGTGGTTCAGGTAACTATATTCGCTTAACTCAAGATGCATCTCAAGTAAATGGTTTTCATATTCCAAAAAGTACTCATTCGATATCGTTTACTTCAAGTACTTCAGTTCCTGCTACATATTTAGAAGGTGAAAAGATTGTACAACATACTGGTAATAATACTAGTAGTGCTCAAGTATTTAGTGCTCAAATACTTATTGCAACTGGATCTAATCTTCATGGTTTAGGCACTCATGGTGGTATCATATTATATAACGTAGATGGTACATTCGATGCAGGTTTAGATCTTATTGGTACTACTACTCCTACGCATGTAATTGATGACGGTGAATATTCAGCTATTGCAACTATCGATACTACATTCGCATCAATGATTGAGTTTAATACTCCATTGGCTGCAAGTGATGTAATTGAAATTTACTACACTAATGCTGTCGATGCAATCTTAGAATTACAAGACGATATCGGTACAGTTGAAAGTTTAAGTGATGCCGCATTAGGTAATAATGGTGATGCACCTACTGATCTTGTAACTGCTATTAATAATATTAAGACATTCATTGGTACTACTGCAATTAATACAGTATACGATCTTGGAGACGCTGATACAATTACAGCAGCTATTTCTAATTTACACACTGAAATTGGTACATCAACACTTGTTGATAACTTACCTAGTGACTTTACTTATACTGTAACAGATCATACGACTGCAATGAATACACTAACAACATTTGTTGGTAATACTTCTATTGCAAATATTGGTACAACTGATACATTAACTGGTGCACTTCAAAGCTTACATGCAGAGATTGGTGATGTTACAACATTGACTGGTTCTGCATCAACATCAGCTTTTGGGTTTGATACTGATGTTCTTACAACGGCTCTTGTTGAATTAAGAACTCTTGTGTGTCCTGGCGATATCGACTCTGCTGTTACTGCTTTATCTGCTAATGATAATAATGCGGCCAACTTTGCTGCAACTACAAATACTGATGGTATTATAGAATTACAAAAAATTGTTGGTAATAGAACTGGTCTTAGTACTGCAACACTTGGTAATGTCGTTGCTAATACAAATGACATAGTTGCTCAGATTAATTCTATAAAATCATTTATTGGTACTACTACATTGGTAGGTATTGATGATAATAGTCCAGATGCTAATACAATCACTGAAGCAATTTCAAATTTACATGCTGAAATTGGTACTGCTACTATATCGCAAGCCGATTTAGGTGATAACGATGATACACCATCCGACTTAACAGCTGCGATTAATACCATTAAAGGGTTTATAGGTATTGTTGGAATTAATAGTATTGGTAGTGCAGATACTATTACTTCAGCTGTCGCCCAGTTATTTACAGATATTGGTGATGTAGGAAGTAACGGTGCAAACTTGGCTGCAGCAACTGGATTCGATGCAACTACAATAGCTACAGCAGTCACAGAGATTCAAGCTGATATTGGTAATGCAGCGGATATCAACGATGCTGATGGTTATTCAGCTGCGAGTGCAGTCACTGGTATTACAGAAATCCAAGGGTTACTTGGTGATATTACAACTCTTACTGGTGCAAATGATTTTCAAACTGCAACAGTATTAGCTTGCCTATTAGAATTAAAAACTGCGATATCAGGATCAGATGATCTTACAGATACTGTTGCTGAATTAATAAGTGGAAGTTCTACTGATTTTGATGCTCCATCAGTCGTCGATGCTATCAAGTTAGTAATGTTAGACATTGGTAAGTTGAGTGATTTATCATCAACACCATTTGCAGCCAATGCCAATATCCAAGGTTCTTATACAGCTACTGATCTTGTAACAATCATCGATAGTTATGGTGAATACATTGGTTCGACTAATATATCTGCGATATCAGCATCAGATAATACAATTACAACAGCAATCTCAACTTTACATGGTGAGATTGGTACAGGTAGTTTTAGTAATGACTTACCTAGTGATGTTACATATACTACTGGAACTCAGAATTTAACCGGCCAGATCGACGCCATTGCAGGATTCATTAGTAGTACACGTTTATCTACTACTCATAAGACTACTATTACTGGTGCTATTAATGAGTTAGATGCAGAGATTGGTACAGTAGGTGATTTAGATACTCATACAGCATTCGCAAATGCTACACTTGTTACTGCAATTACAGAAATTCAAGGCAAACTAAGAGTATCAGATGGTAGTAATGTAATTAATGCTACGGCTTTAGGTACAACTTCTGATACTATTGTTGAAGCGATTAAAGAAATTGCTGATGAAGCTGGTGCAGTAACTGCTAGCAATATGGGTACAACTTCTGATACTATTGTTACTGCAATTAAAGAATTAGCAGATGGTACTGGTGCAGCTACTGTTACTGTCAAAGGTCAAGCTTCGGTTCAACCTACTGGCAAATTGGATAATATATCTGCAACTAAACAAACTATTATTGGTGACATTGATTTTAATTCATCTAAGCCAGCCGGTGTAGCTTCTTTTCAGAGTGTATTAAAATTTGGTGCAAACACAGTACTTGATCTAAGCGATGCTGGTGCAACATTAAAATTATCAGCAGATGCTGAAGGTACATCTATTAGTAATGTAGCTTTCCTTGCACTTGCTGGCCAGACTGGTGATAAAATTCCTTCGACTGGTGTTGGTCTAGAAATACAACGTGCACTAATTAATAACGTACAAGAATCAACAAGCACGAATGTTCAATTTAAATGGGTTGATGATCAAGCAGAAATCGATGGTGATCTTTCGTGGCAAGTAAGTGGGTTAACAGAAAATGGCGATTCACCTTATACTGCAGCTAACTTAGATTTTTATAATGTAGGAAGATTATTTGCTGCTGGTGGTAAATTAAATGATGCGTCTCAGACTGCATCATCACATACTGGCATTTCAGCTACGTGGGACACTACTAATCAAAACTTCGACTTAGCGTTAACTGCTGATCCTACTGTTGCTTTAACTGGTCCTATAACTGGTAGTGTTGCATTAACAAATCTTGCAACAAGCACATTCAACTTATCAACAACAATTGCTAATAATGCTGTTACTCTTGGTACGCATACAACGGGTAACTATATAGAAACAGCTACTGGCACATCTAATGAGATTGCTATAACTGGAGCAGGCACTGAAGGAAGAGATATTGTAATTGGTTTACCTACTAATGTAACAGTTGGTGGAAATACAACATTAGCTGGCAATAATACAGCAAGTGGTACAATTACTTTAGGTGGCACAAACACAACTACTACTGTAGCTGGACAATTAACAGTTAACAACTTCACAGTAACTGGTACTAATACTCAAACAACAGTATCTAATACAACCTTAACAGGTGACGCGCTGGTTCTTCGAGCTGAAAATACAGGTGTACCTGGAAATACTGATACTCCTAAGTTTGTTGTACATAGAGGATTTGGCGCTTCGAAAGCTCATAACGCTTTAGAAATTGGTAAAAGATATAAAATTACAAGTGCCGGCATTGATAGCGCTGCTACTACTTTCGACTTTACTGATGCTGGTGCAGCAAATAATAATGTAAATACTATATTTACTGCAACGGCTACAACAACAGGCGGTACTGGTGGTACTGCTTTAATACAATTGAATGAAGCCGCTATTGCATGGAATGAAGTAAATGATCAATTTACATTAACTCGTGCTGGTACTTCAGGAGCAGTAAGTACAAATGTACATACAGGTTCAATTATTGCTCAAGGCGATACCATTGGAGCTGCAACTTTATTTACCGCAGCATTAAATGATGATAACGAAGATAAACAGATATCATTCGTAGATGTAACTAGTACGACTTCACCACTTCAAAGAGATGGTGGATTATTATATAATCCGAATACAAACGCTTTAAAGTTATTAGAAGGTTCTGCTGCTACTATTATTGATAATACTGGAAACAGTTTCCACAATGATATACTAATTAAAGATAGTGAAAATCTCAACCGAGTAAGAAAGCTTACAATCGAAGGTGGGCATGCTTCACTAAGATTAAAAGAATTAGGTATTACAGGTACACCTGATTGGTATACGATTGCTGATAGCGGTACTTTCTCTATTAGATTAAATAATGCTGGCAATCATGCATTAAGATTTAATACAAATGAAGCAAATAATGCAATTACATCGATGTATGTAGGTTATAACACTGATGTAATTGGATCAATTACTGGTACATCATTAGTTTCATCTGGTGGAATAACTGCTGCTAGTACTATATCTGTTCCACATACAAATCAAGGGTTTAGTGCAGGTGCATCTGGTCATACAGTAACGTTACAAAATAATGGAACTCGATCGCTTCTTGATAGTGATAATGATAATTTATTAATTCGAAGTAATCAAATCGAGTTGCAATCGGTTGGTCAAGAATTATACTTTAAAGGTGTATCAAATGGTGCTGCTACAGTATATCATAATAACGTAGCAAAACTTGATACAACTTCAGATGGTATTAAAGTTACTGGTGAAATAGAAACAACAACTGGTGCTAATATAGCTGGAAACTTGGTAATAGGTACTTTAGCGACAGCACAAGACACAGGTGCTGGAGCGACTTCAAGCTTTAGTTTAGCTGCAGCTTCACCTTTACATATTATTAAAAGAGGTGTCACCTCGGGCGACAATGCAACAGTAGGTGATAATGTATTAGCTACGTTTGAGGTAAATGGATATGACTACACAGCTAATCCTGGTAAAATCTCTATTGACTTTAAAGGCCAAGATAATAATAATGGCGTTAACTTTGCTCGAATTTCTCAAGCTACAGTTAATGATACTGATTATGGTGCTAATAACGAAGCTACTTCTAATCTAATCTTTGGTTCTACAAGTGGTGGTACATATGGTGAACATCATATCATGACTGGTGGTGGACGATTGGGTGTTGGTATGCTTAATCCGACTGTAACCCTCGATGTTGATGGTACGGCAAAGGCTTCTTCTTTTAGAGTAACTCGTAGCACCGCATCAACGATTCAAATTGATGATGGCGCTGCTGATAATGGTGATAATACAAAGGTAGTACTTTCAAATAATGGAATTCCATTAATAGCTCAAAGCTCTGCACTTGGCAATAATATAGGTAATACCACAACTCAAGCTGAATTCCGATCTGAGAATGCTAATACTTCATTTTTAAGAATTCTTGATAAACGTCATACCACAGACGCATCTCCAGATTGGCAAACTGCATATAAAGCAATTCAGTTTGGTACTGATAGTACTGATCAAGCATATATCGCTGCAAATAAGAATAATGACTATGGGTTAGAACTTGGTAATGCAACTAATGATCACCCATGGATTAAAATGTATCCTCAAGGCCGAGTCGATTTAAACTTCAACACAACTACTAGACTTGCTACTACAAGTACAGGTGCTGCAGTTACTGGTGTGTTAACCTCTACACTTGGTCATCGAATTCAAAGTGTTGATAGTGGTAACTTAACTCAAAATAGATGGTATACTGTTGCTGTTATTGGTGGTGAAGGTAGTGTCAATACTGGTCAAAGAGCTGCAGGTACATTTGAGTTTTCTAGCCCAGCAGGTGGCCGCCACTTCTATATGAAGTTTATAGCTACTCATCTATACGCTGCAAATTCAACTATTAATGTATTATCCCAGTCACAATTTTCAAATGCCAGTGCTGCAATAACTGGTATTCGAATTAAAGAACTAGGTACTTATGATGGTGCTGCGTTACAGGTACTTGTCGGCAACACTAGTACTTTATCTGATATCAGATTAGATCTATTAAGTGATGCATTTAAAGAAGATAATAGAGGCGGTTGGACTCTTATTACGCCTGAATATGATAATGGAAGCTCATATGTTCCAACTGAAGTTGATGCAACTGCAGCTGAATTTGCAAATTGGAATACCGATGTTATAGTAAGTATGAGTAACGCACATAACAGTGGTAATGGTGCGTCAGGTAGTACTTCACAAAATAATAATTCTGATATGTTCCTTTCAGGTGGAATTGCAGCTAGAGCGTTCTTTTTAAATAATACAAACAGCACTGATTGGTCATATATTGCAAACACTCAAAATGGAGTCAATTCTACTCTAGACTTGGTTGTTGGTGATGATACTGGTTCGGGTGGTGATAGAATAAGATTTCAACACTCACCGAACGGCGGAAGTCAATTCTCAATGGCTGAACTATATACCACGAGTAGTACTGCAGCAAGATTAGCAATTACTGGTGGTGTTCTTGCATCAGACGATATAACACTCTCAGGAACAGGTAAGAAGTTTAAAGCAGAAGGTAGTGGTTCTTACACTACAATGTATCATGACGGAAGTGGTGGTCATATCGATGCAAATGGTGTACTTGAACTTACTTCTCCGACGATTACACTTCAAGGTTCTGCTGGGGCGAATAAAATTCTTTCTGGTGGTACAGGTGGTACAGTTGTATACCATAATAATGCAAGTATTATAGAAACTGCTAGTGGTGGTATTACCGTTAATGGTAGTGGTGGTGTTCTTGCACAAAGGTTTACCTTTCCGTTTTTGGCTGATAATGTAGCTAGTACTGGTAAAGGAATTGCTGCAGGCGATCAAGCTTTTATTGAAGCTAATAAATTAGCTAATAACTCTACTGCATTAGACTTTGTTATTGGTGATGATGTTGGCGGCCATGATAAATTTAGATTTAGATTTAATTCATGGCAAAGTAACATTGCAGCTGGGGCAATATTCTCATTGGCTGAAATGTACCCAGGACCAAAAGGTTGTACTATATTAGATCTAACAGTTAGCGATGATCTATTTACTGATGGTAATGCCGATAATGCCCTTGATAATGTGAGTGAAATTAGAGCTGCTAAGTTTGTTGGTACACTAACTGGTAATGCAACAGGATTATCTGCTACTCTTGCAGTATCGGGTGGTGGTACTGGTGCAACATCATTTGGAGATAAGTCAGTTATTGTTTCTCAAGATTCTAGTACTGATACATTATCTGCTAAGACTATGGCAACAAATGGTCAGCTACTTATTGGTGGTACATCTGGACCAGAGGTTGCAGTACTTACTGCAGGCGAAGGCATTGATATTACTAATGGTAATAATACAATCACTATTAGCGGTGAAGATGCATCTTCAGGTAATAAAGGTATTGCTAAATTTAGTACTAATGATTTTAGTGTAACTAGCGGTAATGTTACAATTAAATCATCCGGTATTACATCGGCTCAGATTGCTAATGATGCGGTCACCTTTACTAAAATGCAAAATATTGCAACTAATACAATCATGGGTCGTACAGCCGCTGGAACAGGTACTCCTGCTGCAATGTCTGCTTCTGATGTACGTACAATACTTAATGTTGCAAATGGTGCTGATGATTATAATGCTTGGAAACTTAAAGGCGGTGCCACTGCTTCTACTGATATTGGTGCTGGTGAAACAGTTTCTTTCCAATCTACTCATTCTGGTAACTCAGGTGGTACTAGCATTACTAGAAGTGCAAATGTTATTACAATTAACTCGAGTGATAATAATACAACATATACTGCTGCTGGTGCAGGATCAGCTGGGTCGACTCAGGGTATTTATCTAGCTGGCAATCAATTTAAGTTAACAAATAATATTAGACCTTATGTTACACAAATAATTGGAACATCTACAGATACTAGTATTCGAATGACTGGTACAGGTGGTACTACAGCAAACGGTGCACCATTAGGATCTATGCAGTTCTTTAATGAAGGATTTGAGAATATGCGACTTGAACCTTCAAGAGATTCACAAGCCTCTCCGGGTGTAGGTCTTGAAGTGAATGGTGACATTACTGCATTCTCTACTTCACTTTCTTCTGATATTAAATTAAAAGAAAACGTTGTTGTAGTAAATGATGCTTTAGAGAAAGTATCTAAACTCAATGGTGTTACTTTTGATTGGAAGAAAAATGGTAAAGCTTCTGCTGGTGTAATTGCACAAAATGTTGAAGAAGTTATGCCAGAACTTGTCAATGAAGCTACTGGATTAAATAATACTGAATCTCATAAAGTTGTTGACTATAATGGTTTATCTGCGTTGTTTATTGAAGCAATTAAAGAATTAAAAGATCAAAATGAATTGTTAAGAGCCGAAATTGAGGAATTAAAAGCTAATAAATAGAAGTATAATATACAACATTTAAGGGTTTAAACCATGGCTAAGTTTTCTAATTTAACGATTGATCAAGGATCACCGTTTACTGCAACAATTACTGTAACTGATTTTGATGGTAACATACAAAATCTTACTAATTTTACATATGGTGGTAGGATTAAAAAGAGTTACGAATCACTGACATCTACAGCGTTCGCTACTCCTGATACATTAGGTAGTAATGGTCAATTAACAGTAACACTAGCTGATACTGTGACTAAAGGATTAAGTCCTGGAATATACGTATACGATATTGAAATAACAGATACTGCTGCATCAGGTGCACCTACTACAAGAGTAGTAGAAGGGCAAATAGAAGTAACACCAGGCGTAACACTAGGAGCTTCATAGAAAATGGTAGATCTAACAGCTAGACTCTCTTCAAATAATAATATTATCGCGTCGAAGGTGCAAATAGCAACTGGAGGCAACGCAATATTAGGCTTAGGTGCATTAACTGATGTAACCATTACAAATCCAGCTGATGGTAGTTATTTAATATATCAAAATAGCTCAAATACCTTTATTGATGATTCTACGATCGTAAAAACTAGTTCTGGTATTACACTAACAGGTGGATTAGTTGCCGGATCATTAGATATATCGGGTGACGTAGATGTAGATGGTACACTAGAAACTGATGCGCTTACTATTGCTGGTGTCACATTAGCTGAAACTATTTCAGATACTGTTGGTGCGATGGTTACTAACAATAGCACTGGCGGTATTGCAGTCACATATCAAGACAGCGATAATACTATCGATTTTGACGTTTCGGATTTTAGTATTACACTTACGGGTGATGTCACTGGTTCAGGTACAGTTACAAATTTGGGTAACTTATCTTTTGCTACTACTGTTCAATCTGGTTCAATTGAAAATGGTATGTTAGACAATAATACCATTACTGTATCAGATGGATCGAATACAAGTCCTGTCGCGTTAGGTGGTACTCTTACTTTTGCTGGTACTTCAAACGAAGTAACAGTTGCTGAAAATGCTGGTACTATTACTGTTGGATTACCCGATGATGTAACTATTACGGGTGATCTTAGTGTGGCCGATGCTCCAACAGCCGGTGCTCACGTAACAAATAAAACATATGTTGATGGAAAGGTCTCAGCATTAGTTGATAGCGCGCCAGCCACATTAGACACATTAAACGAATTAGCTGCAGCTCTTGGCGATGATGCGAGTTATGCAACTACTACAGCAACCTCATTAGGTAATCGATTAAGAATTGATGTAAATAATCAAAGTCTTACTGCTACTCAAAAATCAAATGCAAGCACAAACCTCGGATTAGGTACTGCCGCAACTACTGCTGCCACTGCTTATGCACCTTCAGCAGGTTCTACTAGTATTAATACTGTTGGTACTATTGGAACTGGTACTTGGCAAGGTACTGCGATTGCGAATGATTATATCGGAAATCATTCTGCGGCTAAACTTACATCAGGAACAATTCCTAATGCTAGATTACCGGCAGCAGCAACAAGTATTACTTCTGTTGGTACACTATCTGGTTTAACAACTGGTGCTACTGTAGTTAATGGTGCGTTGACTGTCAATAACGACTTGGCTT
>Ga0070747_1000193_pt1 | contig 30715 bp, 34 predicted proteins | sample VirMetDEL_Mar_31_FD_77321 | JGI IMG/M metagenome (GOLD analysis project Ga0070747, IMG submission 77321) | Aqueous microbial communities from the Delaware River and Bay under freshwater to marine salinity gradient to study organic matter... | ecosystem: Environmental > Aquatic > Marine > Coastal... | reverse complement strand
CAGTTGTTCCAATTCCTATATTACCATTTTGATTAATATGTAATCTTGAAGTACCTTGTGTGAATAAATCAACTCCAAAATAACCTGATAAATAAGCACCATTCCCCGTTGTTGCTCCTGTTTGGTTTAATGGTTTATGAAACCCCATTCCGTAATGAGCTAGATATCTTGCTATTGCGTCTTCTCCCGTATATGCAAAATCACTAGTATTATCTATACTTACTCCTAATACTGCATCAATAGTAGTTCCTGCAGGTTTTATTATAACCGCTTTATTAAAAGTTATAGTAGCTTCCACTGTATCAGATACATCACTTCTCAAGTATTTAGGGTCTATTGAAGTTGATTTAGTTGTTAAAACTTCATCCCATGTACCCCATACTGATGTATTTCTTTGTCTAATCCATAATGTATTATTATGGAAATCATGAAATTGTTGAGCTCCATAAGCTGTACTATCCCACATTCCTGTTGTAAGAATACCATCATTAGCCCCACTAGGTTCATCTGTTGCCACACTAATATCAAATGGTCTAACAGAGTTTACAAGTATAGTTTCAGCATCACCAGCTATTCTTACACCACTAGCATTCATTGCTTTAGGTATATTAAGAACATTACTAGAAAGAGTTGAAGTTCCATCATTACCTGTTGTAGTTAATGATGTTATTCTATTATCGTATTCTGTATTCCATTCTGTTGAATTACCCCCTATCGCAGTAACTATACCATTTATAGTTGTATTATATCCTAATGTAATAGATGTTACAGTATCATTACCTGCGTTTGTATTAAATGTTAAAGGGTAAGCTCCTGAATTATTTAGTCTTATACTAAGACTTCCACCATCTCCACCAATCCACCAAACAGGTGTTCCTGTTACTCCTGTCTCTTCTAGTTGAAGAAATGGAGCTGTTCTTGATACTTTAAGGTATTCTGTAAAAGTCTTTAATCCACCTATTGATTGATTAGATGTTAAGTCAACATACCCACCTAAAGAATGGTCTCCCCAACTATAAGCATCATTCCATTGTGATATAAGTGCTGAGGTAGTTCCTAAGTTTACTGTATTGCCTCCTGTTAAGCCTAACACTCCTGTTGAAGGGGTAAAGGCTAAATCTAGTGTTACTGTCCCACTCTCTCCATTGACTGATTGCACAGCATCTGTTGGAGTAAGTAATTCTTGCCAGTCTGTTAATGTACTAGCAGTTGTTCCCTGTAATATATAGGATTTATTTTCGTCTGTTCTAACAGCCACATCTCCTGTCTCTGCTACTAATGCTAACATAGCTGCTTCATTGGCTACTACAAAGGTCTCTGTAACTGCTAGGGCAGGTATTTGTGCATTAGGAACCTTACCAGAACTATCTAGTGAGGCATACCCATTAACTTGACCTTTATTAGCTAGCTTTTCAAATAGGTCTGCTTGATTTCCTTCTAATACTGTACCTGCTATTGTACCGAAGTCTTTATTAAAGGCTGTATTTTTAGTAAAAGCTCCTTCTGCATCCCAGAATTCTAATGATGTTCCAACTGCATTACCTCTTACGGTTCTTAATGCTTCTATACTAATAGGAGTATCACTAAGCTCTGTCCAAAGTACAGCTCCTTGTCCTCCTGTTGTTCCTCCTCCTGCTCCTGTAGCTGGTATTAATCCTCTTAAATCTTTAACTGATCCTGCTATAACTTCTACCGAATTAGTACCTCTCTGTATTACCATTTCAGTTAATAAGAATCCTGTCCCTAAGAAAGCAATAGGTATAATATAGTCTCCTGTATTATTAACATCATTTACTGCATCAGTTACATTTGTATATGAACCATTAGGAAGGTTAAAGTATAATTTACAATCTTCTAGTTCCTGTGATACTGCCCCCCATATTACTATTTTATAAAATTTATTATTTGCAATTGCATTACCTAATGAATCAGTATCAATAGCTGGAGATATTCTATCTCTCTGTATGTACGGAGTTGTAAAATTATTTATTTCATATAACTTAGTACCTGTTGCCGTATTAGTGGCTGGGAAAGAATGTCTATGTAATTGGTATATAACACCTGAAGAGTATTCAAGATCTATTGATGCTGATGCTATTCCTTCTATAATGTTAGACGATACTCCACTCTCCCAAGTTGCAGGTTTGTTTCTAATCCATGCATTCAAGTGTGATAGGTGTCCCTGTCCTGTCCCTCCTGCCAGGTGATCTGTCCATTGATGAACTTTATAAGGTCCATAAGTATCTGCAGATGCTGCTGACTGTAGTAATACAGTAGCTACTGGTACATATTGTTCTGTTAGTGGAAAGCTAGTAGTACTAATTGTTAAGCTACCACTATTATTTGCATATACATAATTACTGATAGGGGCTATATCCGTACCATTTGTTAATACTATACTAACAGGTACTGGTATTTTTAAGAATTCTTGGTCTAATAATAACGATAAGAAATCACCACCATCATCTAATGTTAAAGTTGTAGTTGTAGGTGTTGTACTTATTGTTATTTCATGATCCTCTAATATTGAACCATTAAAGAACTTACCTATATCGTGGTTATTATCGATGATTCTTAACTCTGCGTATATCTTACCTACTGTATTATCTTGTTTTATAACACCTCCCATTCTAACTTCATAGGCTGGAGAGGTAGGTCTTGTTATTTGGTAAGCACCCGGTATAGTTGAAGATAGATATAAGGCTGAACCTTCTGGATAGGCTAGAGTATTTATATCATTTACTGTTCCTGATGTTGTTGCCCAACCGTAAGTTCCTGCTTCAATGTCATGGGTGGCTATACCTACTGTGTTTAGTGCAGAAGTTTTATCAGAAGCAATAGCTAGGTCCACTGTGACAACACTGTCTAAGGTTGTGCCTACTACACTTACTGCTTGTCCATTAAGTATTGTACCAACTGTACCGTTAAACACTCTTATACGTTGTTCTTGTCCTACCTGTAATACTGTTTCTGATTCATCATTATATAAAGAATATGTTTTGTTTACCTTATCATAGAACATTCTACCTTCTCTGTATGAAGGAACATCACCATCTAATAAATCTAAGTATGATCCTGATAAAATATTTGCAGTAACTGTACCATCTACAGTCATTGTACCTGTAAAGGTATCAGTTGTATTAAGGAGGTATGATCCTGTAGCAGCTGTTAAGCTATCAACTTCTGTTTGTATCGATGCTGTAAAACTATTAACTGATGCTGAGTGAATATTTAAATTACCTACCTCTGTTTGTATTGAGCTTGTAAAACTATTAACTGAAGCTGAATGTATATTTAAATTATCTACTCCTGTTTGAATAGAACCTGTAAATAAAGCTAAACTATCTACCTGTGTCTGTATTGAACCTGTAAAAATAGTTAGGGTATCTACCTCACCTTGGATAGAACCTGAGAATATATTTAAAGCATCTACGTCTGATTTACTTCCACTAAGTACTCCTACCTGGCTTAGGTAATCCTGTACATTACTATCAAAGTTAGTTATATTATCTGCATTTACTTGATCAGATCCAGATATTACTCCGTCTAGGTCAGATATTTGAGATTTTGTTATCTCTATTTCAGACTGTTTGTAATGAATAGAACCACTTCCTATATGGCCGGAAAGGGTAGCATTGGTTTGATTACTTCCGGACTGTAGAGAAGTTAAACTATTATTAATTTTAAGACCACCCTCTCTTATTGTGTCCCCTAATCCATCGTTATCCGATATCCCTATATTAATTTTTTCTATTGCCATAATAAGTTAAAATGTTATTGCTGTTGTATCCCAAGTATATATTCTTGTATCTCCTATTCTTTCTCCTATGATGTATTCTGCACAAGTAGATACGTCTGTGTTAGGCATCACTACTGTAAAATCTACTCTCCATCCTGTCAGTAAGTTACCAAAAGAATCTTCGAAAGGTGTTGCTATTGGTTCTCCATCTAGGACGTACTTCTCTTTATAAAGCCTTCCTCTCTTAAGGTTAATCTGTAATCCATTTGCTACAGCCAGGGTAGAGTTATATACGTCTGATTTATTATCCACTCCTTCCTTAGTAGTATATACACTGTCCATAATAAGGATAGACATACTAAACTTAATTGTATTATTGGCAAATGTTGTATCTCCTATTATCATCTGAGCTAGAGGGTATAGGGTTTGTTTAGCTATATCATTATCTGATATATTTCCTATTATTATAGTCCTAACTCCATGGTGACTGTTTAAGTAATTCCTTATGTGAGTAGTGAAATTATAGTATGATTGCATCTTATCTAGTTTTTGTATTATTACTTTGTTTTATTACAGCTCCATCTGCCTCTGTTTTTTCTTTTTCAAAGGAAAGGAAAGTAAGACATTCATGTACATTTCTTCTTGTTGTATCATCGAACTGGTTAATATCTCCTCTAGAGAGTGTATATATGGAAGAATACCATCCCCACTTAGCTGCAAAGTTGGATTGGATTGAGTAGTCTGTAGTACCTGCTCCTCCAAATAAGATGGGATAACGCTCAACAATTCTTTCCTAAATGATAAAAAAAAACAAATGCTCCTTTTACAGCATCCATTGGTGCAAACTTCATAATATCTACATCCTCTCTTCCTGTGTAGTCTTCTAGTATATATTTGCCAAACCTTTCTAATTTGATAGGTCTGTATAATATTGTCATTACCTTGTGTAGGTCCTGAGGATCTTTTAGGTAGGTGTCAAGATCTATATACTCTCCTATACTCATATCATCTAGGTTAGGAATGAAAGCATACTCTGTTCCATTTATAGTAAACCTCTGTCTCCATTTACACTCCTTATTAAGTACTTGTGTAATTGTAGTTATAGTATCGTTAAAATCTTTTCTTGAAAGTTGATTAACCTCTCCATATGTTAGTTGGGTAAGTAGGGATATAACTCTTAAAGAACCCTTCATAAGATCCTCTTCGTTATTAAAGATATCTTGAATAGTATTATAGTCCCCTAAGGTTATTTCACTTAAATCGCTAGGTATGTTAAGATGTATTTCTTTCATACTTAATTAACCCTTTTTCCGGATTGTGTTATACTACTACTCTCTTACTTGGAAATGCATCCAGTCATAATCCTTTTCTCTACCTAAGGATTCGAAGTTATTGCCATAGAAGATATCTATCATAGGTTCATATGCCTTTCTAGCAAATCTAGCTGTTTGATGATTCTCCTTTAACCTATTCCTAGAAGGATCTAAGTCTATAGATATACCCCAGGAGTGTGTGCTTAGTTTACTTCCTCCTCTCATTTTTCTATAATTGAAACATCCTCCAAATAAATCTATACCTAGTTTACGGATATTATCCACTCCATAATAGTATTTTAAATCATCAAAGACGTTAAACAGATCATCTGCTACTAACTTATGACACCTTATCCTTTTTACTTCAGTCTTCATATCCCAGGCCAGTCTCATTGGGTAGGGAAGTATTAGCGATGTTAGGTAAGGTTCTCCTGATGGGGTAGCCTGTCCATATCTTTCTATTATTTGTTTCTGAGTTATCATAGTATGTAGTATTCTCCTTTGTTGTTATTCTGTAGTTGGTAGTATATTGCATATCTTATAGCATCTATACAGTGGTTATAACTATCATTAGGTGTTTCTGACTTCCTATTACTCCATGTATAGTTATTCAACTCCTTTATAACGTTTATACTAGATGGGTCTATTACTAATTGGTAATCTAGAAGATAAGATAGTCCTGCTCTAATACTATCCTTCCCTTTCTTAACTGCTAATATATTTAATCCCTGTCTTTTAATCTCCTCTATTAACCTAGGTTCTGCACTATCTCCTATTATTAGTGACTCTCCTGCATACCTCTTATTTAATACTACTATATCAGAAGTTGTTAAACCTACCTCAGACACATGCTCTTTAATGTAGATACGCTTATTCTTCTTATCTATTGACGTCTGTATTAATGTAGTAGGGTCATTACTAAAACCAAAATCCTGCCCATAGACAGGTACTCCTACTTCCTTATATTGTCCTAATACCCAATTGGTTAATATTACCCCTTCTGATCTATCTCTCCAGGCTCCTAATATTTGATGTTTGTATTTGTCAGGACGATTTAACCTCATTAACTCTACACTGTCTAAGTAAGATTTAGAAAGGTTCTCCTTATTGTCTAGGTAGTTAGTGTATACATAACATACATTATCTTTTATACCACTGTAGCAAGGATCTATCCCTTGTTGTTCAAAGAAACGTTTATATATCCAATGTTCTTTTGTAGCTGGGTTTAATATAAGTATAACTCTATTATGTACTCCCTGTTGACGTATGGAGAGATCTATCTTATCAAATGTTTCCTCATCTATTAACTCCTCTGCTTCATCCAATACCCAGGTTGTTATTCCTTGCAAGGATTTTAGATTGGCTGTTTGATCTCCATTACTGGTTTTTATTCCCCTAAATAATATTTTATCTCCTGTAAGTCTATTGGTTATTTCTGTCTTAGTAATATCAAAGCTATCCTGAAGTTTCATTACCTCTATCTTCTCCAAGAATTCTGGAATAATAGATAGGTGGGCAGATGTCATTGTAAACCTAGTGTACAGTATATGATGATTCCTCTCAAAGGTTAGTCCTGTTAGTATAGAGGATACGCTATAACTCTTACTTGATCCTCTTCCTCCTGTAATTATAAAGTACCTAACATCGGAAGGAGCATCTATTAGCTTTTTAAACTTCTTATTTAGCTTCATGTTATATGTCTAGATCCTCTTCCGGTTCTTCTGAGGTAAAGAATTCTGTGAGAGGTAGGTTGAATTTCTCTCCTCCTGTAGTAATGTCTACTTTAGTCTGAGGTTTACCGTATCTGTAATGCATGAAGGTTTCCCAAAACTTGTAGTTACCGTTCTCTAGACCTTGCTGTAGTACTCCAAAGGCTACATCATCTAAGGGAGTAAGTTTTTCAATAAGTTTTAACTCATCACATTTACTTTTTCTACCGGCTCCTTCTCTCTTACCTCCGTTATTTCTTCTTCCGTCAGCCATAATTTTGAATTGTTAATTATTAATTATTCAATTTGTGTATAGTTAATTAACACTTTACCCTTAATACGTTTAGTTCATCTGTTCAGGATGGAAACCAGAGAATAAGAATAATCTCATACGTGTTAACTGTTCATCGATAGCAATACCATCTTCCTCTAATGTTTCAAGTAGACTTAAAGTCATTCCAGCTCTATCTGTCTCCAGTAACCCTAACATATACTCCTTAGCATCTTCCTTATTCTTAAATTCAAATCCTAATCTTAAATCATCTACCATGAACTCTAAGAAGAGCTCTACCTCATTGTATATATCAATGAAGCGTACTATTGTTTTTCTATCCAAAATATTTTACGTTTATCTATTATTAAATTATTATCCTTTCTTACCCATTGATAACCTTTCTTATAACAGTCAACGTATTCCCAAATATCTTTATCTAATACATGTGCAATATATCCCATGACTACTTCTTTTATTAAGTAACGTACCCACCCCTTAGTAGTGACCTTACCTGTCTTGCCAGAATAGGAATCTACGTTCCACCTTGGCGTAATAAAGGTTTATATTTTACTCCTATCTTATTTCTTCTTATGGTACTATTATTATTATTTTAATTTATATTATTATTATTATTATTATTATTATTATTACTATTATCTATTATACTGAGAACTATTTGATTAACTTTCCCACATAAGAAAAGACCCACTATCTCTAGCAGGTCCTAAAATCAAAATGAAAAATGACTCTTTATTTCTTTTATATTAATACTCTATACAAGCTACATCCCCAATCTCCAGCTTCAACCATGTATATGCGTCTACGTCATGCGTTGTTCCATCTATGTCTATGGTGTAGTTACCATATCTATCACTTCCCCATCCTGTTACTGTACCGCATTGGTCTTCCGGTGTGCAGCTACTTAATGCTAATCCTATTAGTACTGATATTATTATTGTTTTCATTTTATTGTGTTCTTATTATATTTTGTTACATCGTAGTATACCGTATTCAGTTACTTTACCATCATCATCACAATCACTTAAAATAGTTACTGTTCTTGTAATTTGTCCTGTTACTGCATCTATACGTCTATATAATGGTTTACCGTTTTCATCTACCCATTCACATTCACATGATTCTTTGATTGTTAATGGTTCTGGTGTGCAGCTACTTAATGCTAATCCTATTAGTACTGATATTATTACTGTTGTTATTTTTGCTTTTGTTATAAGTTTCATTGTGTGTTTTATTATGTTATTAATTACTCTACCAAACTTCGTCGTCGTTGTTATATGTCTCTGTTATTGCTAGGCCTATAAATACACCTATTACTATTGCTAATATAAAACCTCCCATAATTACTCTTCTGTTGGTTCTTCCTTAGGTGTTAATGCAGCTACTACTATGGTTAGTCCTTTATGTACTGTGCTAGACTCTTCTAATGTAAATGCTCCTTTCTGGTTAGCTAGTTGTAGGGCTTGTACTATAATTTTTAAGGCATTTTCTAATTCGTTGTTCATTGTATTTGTTTTTAGTTATTATATTTTTCTTTTGTTTTAAAGATCGGGGGCTAATCAAAAGCCCCCTCCCTTACTTTAGTCCGGGTCAAACACACAACTAAAATCTCCGGGCTAATTAAATTAATTATGGAAAATTAATTGATATTGTTATTAATATAAGTCCTATTATTGCCAATAGCAACTCTGTGTTATCTTTACTTTCTACCTGTCTTTGTGATCTATTGTCCATCTTCTAATTCTTTAAGTTCTACTAGATAATGCGCGTGAAGCCTTTTTACTCCGTCCACCATTCTCTTCCAACAAGGTACGCATGAGGTCCATTTTTGTTTACGGTCTACGTATGTTTGATATATTCTTAATACTATCCCTGCATCCTTAGCACTTAGTCCCTGTTTATCCCAAGGCTTGATTGTGTCTAAGCTATCGAAATCGTCACATGATAATCTACTCTTACTATAAGGAAATAACTTGTTTAGTAACGTTTGTCTTTCTTCACATCCACAATCTTCTCCTACTACCTTCTTAACTAGTTTATCTATCTTTGTTGCTTTTGTAATTTTAGCTATTGTATCTCCTAGTCCTTTAGATTTCTGAGAGTCATTGTACTCCATCTTTTCTTTAGGTGTCATTGCTCTCCACTCTTTACTTCTTTTATCTATTTTCTTCATTTCCTTTTATTCTCATGTTTAACTCTCCGTATACTTTATACATTAACTCCATCTCTGTTTCTGTTGTATACCCATTAAGTAAAGTCTTATTAATCATTACTATCTCTTCATGTGAAAGAAGGTTGTAATATCTATCTAGTAAGTAATTTAGTTCTCCTATTGTGTCGTAGGTAATTTTTAACCGTTCCATGATAACTTAATTTAATAATTGTCCGTTCTGTGAAGTAAACTCCTCTAATGTTGCTGTGTATATCTTTGCTGCTGCTTCTTCGGATGAAAATGTTCCTAAGTAATGTACCTTTCTATTTAAGTAAATTTGCGCTACCCATTTTCTAGAGTGCTTTGCCCAACATACTCCTGTGTGCTGAGATGAACCCTGCCTGTTTTTACTTACGTTCTTTCTATGTGTTATAACTTGTAAGTTACTAAGTGTGTTGTTATCTTTATTGTTATTGATATGATCAACTACTTTCTTATCTTTTCCAGATACATGTCCTAAGAATTCTTGAGTAACTAATGTGTGTACTTTGTATAGGTGAGCTTTTCCGTCTAAGTAAAGTCTTACGTGGTGATATCCCCCTTTGTCTATCCCGTGCTTTAGTATTCTATTGCGTACTTGTTTTTTGAATACTTTTTTAAATATTACCTGTCTTCCTAGTGATCTTACTCTTCCTAAATCAGATACTTGGTAATGTCCTTCGTAACCTTTAATGTCTTTCCAGTGTTCCATTTTGTGTGTGTTTTGGTGTTGTTATCTATACCTCTTTGGGTACATAAATAAATAGTCTTCCTTTTCCTTTCCATGCCGTTCGACTAAAGATTTATACTCATTCTAGATAAGCGTATATTAATTAAGAAAGAGTGTATTATATTCGGTACTAAATTTCTCTCTTAACTTAATCTTACATTTCTTTACTGTGTTAAATATACTAGTAACAGAGATGCCTGTCTGTTGACTTAGTTTTCTCATACTAATCCCTTTAAAGAATATTAATTTAAACAACTTACTATCGTAATGATGCCAGGTGTTTATCTCTTCCACTACTTTTTCATTAAGATCAGATAAAGATAAATGGTATTCTATTGAGTTAGTCTCCTGTATTATTTCTGTAGTATCAAAATCTATTACCTTCTCAGCTGTCTTCTTATTTACCTTTAAGTACGTATAATATAAATTACGAAGGGTAATGTAGATATACATTGTATTTACCTCTCCTGGCTTATACATAATCTTCTCAGGATCATTAACGTATTTGTTTAATGCTATATACATATCTTGAACTAATTCTCTAGATAAATCTAAAGGTAGTGGAGTATTATTCTTTCCGGACAATGACCTTGCCATTGCTACCCATTCACTATCTCTTTTACTGAGTAGTAGAAGGAGTGGATTTACTTCGTTTCCCATATGTACTCACTTACGATTTTCTCATCTAACTCTTTCTCAGACAATACCATCATTCCCTGTGTATATTTTGTGGTGTGTAGAAGGATGTATTTATCATCTTTAATCCCTTCTATAGATACTAAGCTCTCATCTGTAAGAGCAAACATTTGATTTAAGTGGTACTTTAACTTACTCATAGTGGTTGTTTGTTTTTGTTATTATAAACGTGACTGCTCTATTTTCCCTGTAGCTGTCTCACTTTCTAGAAGGTTATATAGTACTTGATGTAACTTATTATTTTTATCGTATGACACTGTCTTAAACGTTAATCCAAAGTAGTGGTGTCTAATTTTTTCTGAAGATCTTTTTGCTGAGTCTAATGAAGGATGTTTTTCTACTACTGAGATCATTTTAGGACTCAACCTAATTTTTTTAATATAGTAGTCCATCTCTGTCATTGCATCTATCTCAAGTCTATCATCACGCCTAAGGCATAGATATATTACTGAGAGTTCTAATTTACTTTTACTTGTTGATACCTTTAATGATTTGTGTTGTGAAGCCATATTACTTTCTTTATCTATATATAAATAGTTGGAAATTACTAATTATTATTTAGATCGATTATAAATTACGAATTATCTTATTAATATATTACTAAATTATTATTAATTTAATATCTGAATTACTATTTATCTGTATTGGGTGTTAACATCTGAAGTAAGTACTGAGGTTTTAAACTCTTATTAATTTAATATATTATATTTGATTTAATTTTTATCTCAGTATCTTTATCTATATATTATTTCCTCCCTCAGTAGATTCTATTTTGTTAATATTTTAATTTATATTGTTAATTTATATTTTAGTCTTAATTTTTTTCCCTTTTTTATATACCCAAGTATTAAGCAAACTTGGTTAACTTTTGAATTACCTACCATATCTCAGTATTATCTAACAATATAAAACAAGGATAATACTTACCTCTATTTTTACGGGTTAAGTTTCTAAATAAAAAGCTACTTGTGTATTTCTACTTATATTGGCTCTTTCGGCTTCTAACCTACTAACTTAGAATATAGTTCCCGATAGTTTAAGTATACTCTCAATAAACTACAATTGATTAAAACAGGAAAGCCTTTAATCAAAGAAGGAGCATCTTCAATGATTAAGGCTTTTTAATGTCTTTGTCGGTAGAGAATGCCCTCTCTATCCATATATAAATATACGTAAAATACTATTACACTACAACTGTATAGGTAATTTATACTCGTTCTAAATAAGCTATTGTTTTAATGTGTAATTGAAAGTAGAAGTTCTTGGCTTTTTGAGATTACAATTTTCTTTAGGAGTAACAACATCTAAGTTATCAATATGATTATCACATCTATCCCAGTTCTTATGGTGGACTTGCATACCTTCAGGAATGGTTTCTTCGTTCCAGGCCTCCCATGTCACTCTATGTCCAGCTATAGATTTTGCTTGACCCTCAGCATTAGTCAACTTATACCTTCTATACCCGTAAGAGCATCCTCCTTTTAATTTGCCATATACTTGGCCATCTTCATCTATTAGATAGTTGGGGTAATCCGGATGTTGTTTAACTCTTTTGTAGGTCATATTACACGTGATGCATTGTAGCACAGTAGTCTTAGACTGTGGCTCTGTTAACGTAACTACTGTTGTGTTGTTAGTATATAAAGAAAGAAGAGAAACGTTTATTCCTCTTCCTTTTCTTTTACTTCTTTTTCTAATGACTCTTCTAGACCTCCTTTAATTCCCTTAGTAAGAAGGTTTCTAATGGTCCTGAGTAATTTAGTTCCTGTAATTCCTTCTACATTCTCTATAATACTTAACAATTCTCTAAAGGCTATTGCTGCAGATATGATTTTAGTAAAGTAAAGCACTGTATCATCAAAATTAAAGATGTGTAAATCTATTAAAAACGAACATATAATAAGAATAAAATATGCAGTTAGTTTGTTTATGGTTAGTCCTATTCCTTTACTGGAAATATGTTTCCATGTACGGCGATTGAATATACTGAAAGTATAGTTGTTTGTCCTATAGAACTTTCCTATGCCTGTTAAATTATCGGCTAATACTAATGCTAGCATTACAAAGAGTAAGGCTTGAATCGGTAACAGGAATGTTCCTACGGAGATTATTAGTAGTCCGGCAGTTGTAAAGCTACTGTGTAGCAGTATCTGGATATGGCTCATTAGGTTTTTCACTTTGTGTATTGTTATTATCTTCAGTTAACTTAAGGAATTTACTCAGTTTGAGTATATTTTCTTTCTTGGGTTTATATTGTTTACTACTTGTATTATCCATTAACTAGTCGTGATCGATATATCTCTCACTATTATCAGGATAAGTACCTCCTAAATACCAATTTGTTAAGTTCTGTTCCTTGTCAGGAGTTATCTCTTCATTAGTATTAGTTAAATATTCAGGGTAATCACTGTGGTGATACTTAAGAAAGTTGATAAGTCTAAGCTTATATTCGTCCGATATGTTTTCTTCCTTGTTAGCTAGGTAGGTAGATTCCTGTAACGACACGCTTTCTCTTGTCTCTCCTCCATTTTGTTTACCTATCCCACTGTTTAGTATAGTATACGAAGCAAACGGTATGTAATACGCTGTAGCAGCATGAACTAGATAAGGGTGTATGTAGGAATTCTTTAAGGTTAAGTAAGGTTCTGGAACATCGCCTGCTATAATGTAATCTGAGATCTTATTATATAGGTCTGTTCCTAGTAAGGTATGTACCTCTAACTCCTGTACTGCCTTTATGGCAGGGATGAGCTTGGCTGTGTCTATGTTACCTCCTAGTATAGAGTGTTTTTTTAATTCATCGACTGATATGAAGAGTGCTGTTGCCATATTATTATTCGTTATTATCGTTAGTATTGCCTACTATATCCCCTTCTTCACTACTTTTCCAAGGTTGTAAACTATCGAAATATAAGTCTAAGGATATTTGATTGAAAGATAAAATCTTATCAAAGCCATTAAGTAAGGTTTCTCTGAAAGGTCTTATAACTGTGCTTTCCATAAAAATAGAAGCAGTCTGTATTTCATCTGCATTATTACCTAATCCTCCATTCTCCATTATACCGAATAGTCTAGGAGAGGTTACCCTATGTGACATGAAAATCTTCTTCATTGCCTCATCTGATAGGAATTGATATTGGTTATGAGCATCACTTAACTGAATGGTTTGTATGTTAGTTTCATTCTCCGAACTCTCATTAAAGGATAGAACTATTTTTCTACCTGCAGTTCCGGCAAACTTAGCATTGATTTGTTGCTCTATATCTTGTCTTTGTTTTAACGTCTTAGCCTGTCCATTGTTAAAGTTAATTAATGTAGAGGGTGCAAATCCATTCTTTATATTTGAAATATGATAAGAAGCAATTTCTTCTTCTAATTCTGCATAAACCAATCCAGCTCCATAATCAGGTGGAGAGTAGTAGAAGTTACCTGGTCTATAGTTTCGTATCATTAGTATTTCTAAAGGATCATCTGAAGTTCCGAATGCAGAAAAACGTTCTGGTTTATTTTTACCGTATACTTTACTCCAATTCTCTGAGTAGTAATATCCTGCTATAATTCCATCTTCATCTACCTTCTCTGCTCTTAAAGTATCTACAGGAATATGATAGATTTCAACTATGGCATCATGTTTTGCATTGTATATACATTGAATAGCTGCAGATCCGAATAGTTTATAATCCATTACGATCTTCTCAACATCCTCGTTTCTAAACAATTTTACAAACTGTGCCCATTCACCCGGTTTTTTTGAAGCATCCTTTGCTTTAACACCCTTCCCATATATCATATCCGCTATACCGTTAACCATAGCAGCCTGTGTTACAGAACTATTATACCTGTCTATAATGTATTGAAAGTAGTTATTATCCTTTCCGTACTGTACCCAATCCTTATAATAGCTCTCCGTTACTAAGGGCTTAGTATACGCTGAAAGGTTTACTACGTACATTTCTGGATTTGTTTCCTTATTGTCCATATTGTTATATCATTATTATATTATCCACATCATTACTACTTTTAAAAGATCCCGATGTCATATTGTATTCTCCTGTTTGATCTGTACAGAAAACTCTACCTCTGTATACTGCTACATGTGCATACTCTACTTCCATAAAGTAAAAATGTCCTTCCTGTAAGCCGAACGAACCTGTTAGTATCATAGTACTCCATTCATAGGTAGGTTCAAGTGATTGTACTACTGTAACATTAGTATTTTCATCTGTAACCTTTAGGTTCACAATAGGAGGGAAGTTATTGGGAATCACTTTAAATCCCTGTGGCTCTGTGGATGTAGTTAGTATCGTCATAGTTTATGTTAATCTATAGTTAATTAACGCAAAGTTACAATTATGTTTTACCTCAAAAAAAAAGAGGAAGCTTTTACACCTCCTCTCTAGTCTTTTTAAAAAAAATTATATTATACTGTAGCAGCAGATCCACTTAAGAAGTTAGCTGGTAAAGGCTCTCTCCCTGTCATTGTCAATGTATAGCCTGTAAATTCGGCTAGATCTCCTCCTGTTCCTATTGTTCCTCCTGTTACTTTAGCCCCTCTTGTTAATCCCATAAGGAATTTATTACCGTTTCTATCAGTAATTCTTACCTGAGGTCTACCATAAGTAACCAGTTTAAGCTCTTTATGAGAAGTCTTATCTAATTTCTGAAGAGATAAAGAAAGTACTTGCTCATAAAATGTAGTACCTGCATCCATATCTGAATTAACATTCTCGATATAGCTGTTAGCAGTACTGTTTAGTTCGTATTTATACCATGTTGGTGTTACTCCGAAGTCAGTAATAACATCGGTATCTCCAACAGCATAAGAAGCAGAAGTAGCCATAGTAGAGTCATAATCAGCAAATTCGACATAGTCTAATCCACCTATACTATCTGTACAGTTATCTAATCTTCCTGTTGTTAAGTTACAAGCCATTTTATATTAATGTTTTTATAAAAAAGAGGGTAAGGTTAGTCACCCTCTTTCTTTGAGTTATTAATTAGGCTGAGTAGTAATAAGTGATCTCGTCAGAGTTTACATATTGAGTACCAGCTTGATATACCATTTTAAATCTTACATTGTCTGAAAGATCATGGTCGTGCATGTCTAAGATAGAAATCTCATTTGATTGATCAGCTAATCCTGTACCGAAGTATAAGTTAGATTTTTGGAAAGTAGCGATAAAGTTAGCAGGAGCTCCGTGAAGCACTTTTAACATATGCCCTTCAAAGTCAATTCCTTTCTCACCTTGGTTATATTCATTTCTGAATCCTAAGGCAGATAATGCTCTTTTGTAAGCTTTAGCTACTTTTACTGATACTACGAATTGTATATCATCTGAAGCTAATACAGCATCAGGAGTACCATCATATACAGCTGCTAATCTTTCGATTACGTTTGCTGCAGTAACTGAACCAGATACAGTAGTAATTTCATTTGTTGATCCGTCTAATTCCCAAGCTGTAACGAATCCACCGAATTCACCTACTGTTGCACTATTACCTGACCAGATATTAGAGTCAATTTTAGCTGCTTGTTTTTCTAATACTTTAGCAATGAAGAATTCCTCAAAGGAAGGAGGCATTACTTCGTTAGGATAGAATCCCATCTCTGCTGCTTCCCAATCGTTTTTAAAATTATCTTTACATAATTCTATAGGTAGCATTAATTTTTTAGGAGTAAGGATTCTTTCTGATAATGTAACAGATCCCGTTGGAGAGAAGTCACATGCGAAATCTACTGTCCCGTCTGCTAAAGCTAATTTATGTAATACTGCTTTGTACTTCACGTTAGGAAGAACAGAAATTACATCTTGTTCAATAGTGTTTGCTGCCTTTACAGCTGCACCAATGTATATACCAGCATCTTGACCAGCATATGTACTTGTTAATGAAAATGTTGTTGCCATAATAAGTTAATGTTTGTTTTTGTTTTTAATGTTAATGTTTTGCACGGTCTATATGCGATAATATTGTATTGAAAGGATTTGTACTTCCTTTAGCTTTTCCTTTAGAAAGCATTGTTTTGTCAAATACTGGAGCATTTACTACTTTCTTAGCAGCAGGCAATTCAGATAATTTAACGTTAAGTCCTTCTATTAAGGAGTCTTTTTCGGTTAGTGTTTCCTTAGATAGTTTCAATTGTGATACTAGATCGTCAACCCTCTTTTCTAATTCGATTACTTTAAGTTCAACTTCTGAAAGTTGTTCTTCTGTCTCTGTGCTTTCTTCAGCAGGCATTTCTTCTTCAGCTTCTTCTTCCGGCATAGCTTCTATTGATGCTATAATTCCTTCTTCTTCAACTGTAAGAATCATTCCACCTTCTAGTTCGTAATCTCCTATAGGTAACGCTACATTCTCTGTTTCCGTTACTATGAAGACTGCAGCACCCGGTTCAAATGATTCAGCTTCAATGATTGTTACACCATCTACTAAAGTCATTTGCTCAAGTTTTACTTCTACAGGCTCACTAGATAATAGTACTCTAATAGCTTGCATTGTGTCTTTAAGGTTCATAAATGTTTTAAATAAGTTAATATGTTAGTATTATATAATTAAGTAATAGATTTTATCTATAGCGTTGTACTTTCATCCTCTTCCTCCATATCAAGGGATTCAAAGAGCTCTATAAGTTGTTTGTATAATTCCATTTCTTCTTCAGTACCTTCTATACCTTCAAAAATATCTTCTTCCTGGTATACATCTTCTTTCTGTTCTAATGCTTCAAACTTTTGAATCTGATCTGTATAAGAACCCTCTACTGAGTATCCTTTAATTGTACCATCTTTAATCATCTCCCAAACAGCATCATCTTTAATTATACTCATTAGCATCCAGGTCCCTTTAGGAAGATCAAACCCATATAGAGTAGACTTATCCTGTTTAGGGTCATCTATAATCCAAGTCTCTGTTACATGAATTCCTTCTAGTTTAACTGTATGTTCTAGATTAGAATTAGACTGGTTTCCCTTTATTTGAAAGTTTTGAGCTGTTTTTCTAATAGTCTCTTCTCCGAAGTATACATAGAAAGGATTACCGTCCTTATCTTTTCGTAAGATCATCTTATTAGGTATTAAAGCAGGTCCTACTACCATTCTCTTTTCTTCATCTATCTTAGAGAAGTCTGTTATATATTCCTTACCGAAGTGAAAGAAGTCTATTTCAATGGCAGGGGCAGTTACTAAAGATACTACATCTACTCCTGAGAAAGGATTTAGATCGTCTAGGAACAGTTCCACTATTTTAAATGTATTAGGTTTCATAGTTATTTGTTTTTATTATATAATTAACACTGAATTCTTTAAACGGTGTATTTTAAAATGAAGCACTCTCTTCAATACTTCTATCAAATTCCTGTTGAGAACTCATATCAGTACTTACCACATATGTCTTAATAGGTTGGTTTCCTAAAGATTGAGCTAATTGATTAGTTCCTGAAGTTCCTACTACGTTAAATTGAGCTGGTCTACTAACAGGTGCTGGGACTGAAGATGCTCCTCCTGCTCCTGCAGATGATAGACCTCCTCCACCTCCGCCTCCACCTCCTAAGGCTTTGACTGCTTTTGCTGTTGCTGCTACTGTTGAAGCTATCCCTATACCAAGTCCTATGTTGTTTGCTGCTATAACTGGAATGGCAGAAACACCTGATGTTAGAATGGCTTGTGGTGTTGCTAATGCTCCTGCATTGGCTGCTCTTGTAGCAATTATTTGTTTTGCAATACCTACTGCAGCCTCTCCAACTATAGATGCTGCTTGTAGAGCTTTATTCTTTCCTGCTATTTTTCCTAGTAGAGCAAAACCTGCTCCAATATTGTTAAGTTGTGCATCTTGTATAGCTGCCTTAGCGTCTGCAACCGTTTGTTCTAATGCAATTTTCTTATCAGCCTCCTCTTTTTCATACTCTGCATATGAAGCATTTGCATCTCTCTGTCCTTGTCTTGCTTCTTCTTCTTTTTCTGCTACAGTCGCTAAATGTGCTACTCTCTCTCCTATTTCTCTAGCATTTTTCTGTTCAGTTGTTTCTACATCTAATGTACTTACTGCTACAGCTTCCTCTCTTTCCTGTTTTACCTTGGGTGTTGTAGGCTCTTTTTTCTTTGTTTCTGTTGGATTAAGTAGCTCTTGCTCTAGTGTAAGAAGTTCTTCAAGTGCTAACTTTTTTTCTTTTATTCTTGCTTTCTCTTCATCACTTTTCTTTCTCTGTTCTTCACTAAAACCTAATATAATACCCCACCAAGTAGCTTGGCTAGCTAAAGATTCCTCTTCTGCAAGTGATGCCTTAGCTTTAATTATTTGTACTTTTATTGAATCAAGTTTATCTCTTAGTAAACCCTTTTCTTTTAAAGCTATTCTTTTAAGAACTTCCTCATTACCTTCATTTACTCTCTTTTCAATGTCTATTCTTTTAAGCTTTTCATCAATGATTGAGATATTAGTCTCAAGGGCTGCATTCTGAGCTTCTATATTCTCTGTTGTACCTGCTACAAGTTCTTTAATGTCCTCCCAATATACTACAACTAAACCAACTGCAACAACAAAGGCACCAATACCAGTAGCAATAAGTGCAGTCTTCAGACTTTTCAAACTAAAGTTAAATAGCTTGGTTGCCTCTGCTGCATCTCTCAACTTGGATGCTAATCCTCCTGTTAATGAATCTAGTACTGCAATAGCACCTCCATTCTCTCCAACTTTCTCCAGTCCAGAAGAAGCATTGCCTGCCTCAGTTTTTACGCCCTGTAAAGATCCTTCAACCTTGTTAATGTCTGTATTTAGATCATCTAGACCTGTAGACTGTACATCTACGACTACGGTTTTTTTTACCATGTTTATACTTTTTTATTTCGTTTCATTGAATTCCTTGCTTCTTTTATGCTTAGAGGGAGTTGATACTTTCCTTTAGCGATATCTATTGTGTCTCCACAGTCATAGAATGTAGCTGTCCCTAGTAATTCTATTAGTGATGTTATTATATTGTTTTCCATCTTTATTTATTTACATATTATATTCATTAGGATACCCATTTATTAGCCATCCAATAACTACCATCAAAAATAAACCTCCAAGTATCACCATCTGATATAGATACTTGACTTGAAGTAGGTCCTGTTGTTAATAATTGTGTGCCATTACCATCTACATATAGTATTGCAGTAGTTCTTTTAATTTCAATAACTCTACCTCTGATTGGATTTGGTGGTAAGTACACTGTACATCCTGCTACATTATACCCAACTACAAATACTGTATCTGATGGTACATAATAGATTGTAGAACCTGATGAAATTTGGTCAGTTTGATAGTAAAGTCCTCTAGCAAATAGATTAACAAAGTATCCACCAAATGCAGGAGCTTTGTTACCTACATAACTGTTACTTGCATTTCCAAATACACCTACAATAGCATTCTCTCCACCAAAGGCTGATTGTGCCATCTTACCAAATCCTAATCCTACAATTGCTCCTTTAATCTCAATCCCTGTTACTGCTGATACTGCATCTTGTCCAGCAAAGTTAGCAAAGATACCCTTAGAATCAACTATTGATATACCACTACTTTGACTTCCATTACCAGTATGACTAGCTTCTAACCTTCCTTGGTCAGGGTCTAGTAATATAGTTTGGTCATAGTTTATACTTCCACCTGCACTTGTATAAGTGGTAATATTAGATTTAAGAGTAATCTTACCTGATGTACCATTTAATTCTACTTTAGGTACTCCAGCTGAGAACTCTTCTACTGACTTAATTGAAGGACTATCTATTATCCAATCTCCTATTTTACCACTAGTTGCAGTAATATCACCTGTTATGCTTAAATCTCCTAATGAAGTAATACCAAAGTTTTCAGTAGCTATAGAACCGTCTAATAGACTTATCTTCATACCTGCAGAAGAGTAAGGAGAGGTTCCTACAACATAGTTGTTAGATTTTATATCTCCTGTAGTAATATTACCGCCGTTAATGACAGTAGACCCTGTTGTACTTGCCAGGTTAGTGAATGTTACTAATTCTGTAAAAGCAAAAGATTTATTAGCAGATGTAAAAGAAGGAAGGCCTGAATTTGATCCGGCAAACGTTTCGTCTACAGTGTATGATGAATACCAATAATCCTCTCCTCCTGTAGCTGTAGGTGGTGATGTACTCCAATTAGTAGTTAAGTTCGAAAAGGTACTGGTAAGAAAGTTAAACGATGTAGCTGAAGGTGTGGCAGGTTGATTTGCTTGTGATACTTGGTAGTATACGAAAGCTGTTCTGTTCTTTTCACCATCACTTCCATCAAGACCTGATGCACCATCTAGTCCTTGAGTAACTCTTGTTATTGATTGTAGTTTATCGATAGAGATAGCTGTACCTCCAATTGCAATTCTAAAATTAATAAGTATAGGATCCACCCCTGCATTACTTACGTTTCCAAATTCTGTATTTCCGTTTACATCAATAGTTTCTGTACCAACTGTAACACTTCCTAATGTTACTGTAGGAGTCACAGTATATTCCCCTGTAGATGCACTTCCTAGTACACCATTTAGTCTAGTACTTCCTTCATATACTCTAATTCCTGTTCCTGAACCTTGGTAATTGACTACTTCTGTATTGTCTACTGGTAATACATGAGCTTCATTTAATAAAACTACTGTATAACCATTTGAACCATCTGCACCATCTGCACCATCTATACCATCTTGAACTCCGTATAGTGATATTGTATCTGTTGCAATAATTCCTGAAGAGGTAGAATTCTCTCTTGTAATTAAAGTCCAGGTATTAGTAAAATTAGGTGCTGGTTCATCAACCTCTTGAACTGTATAAGTACTTGTAGTAGAGTTTTGTTTTGTTACATCCCCTCTTTTAAACTCGTAGTAAACAGTTCCTTGGTGGTTTTGAGCTGTACCTGTTAATGTTATACTTTGAGCAGGAGTTTCTACCCCTGAGTCGTTATATGTTATTACATAAGCACTAGCATTTAATCTATTACTTTTAGCACTTATACCATCTACACCGTCAATACCGTCAGTACCGTCTGTACCATCACCACCTGCATATGATTTACTAAATGTATATGTTTTTTCAAATGATGTATTAGTTTCATTATCTGTTAAGTAGTATATTGATGTTCCTGTATCTGCTATTACAGCAGTTGGTGTTCCTCTTAATTGATTATTTACTGTTGATGTAGAAACTGAAATACCGACACTAGAAAGATATGATAATCTATATGAATTTGCATCATATGGTGATGTATTATCGTATGTATATAATTGTGATCCTTTATATACTCTAACCTCGGTTAACCCTGCACTTAAATCACCACTATCTACAACTCCAGTTGAACTTGCAGGGTATACATGGGAATCATTAGTTAAGAAAACTGTAAATCCATCATCACCGTCTGTACCATCATTTCCATCTGAACCTGGTTGAATACCGTATATTGAAATCTTATCTGTTGCAATAATAGGTTGACCTACCCCTCCTTCACGTGTTACTAATGTCCAAGTATTGGCAAGGTTTACACCTGGCTCTTCACCATCTGGAATTATATAAGTAGAGGAAGTAGTATTTTGTTTAGATACTCCGTCTTTTAGGAAGTCATAATAAACTGTACCTGAGTGATTAATTGAAGTACCTGTTAATGTTATACTTTGAGCTGGAGATTCTACCCCTGCTGCATCATACGTAATTACATATGCACTTGCTATTAAGTTATTAGTTTTAGCATTTAAACCTGGTCCCTCTGATGTACTAAAAGAGTAACGTTTTTTATATGTTAAGCTAGTTGCATTTTCTATAATATCAACATCAATATATCCACTTGTTCCTGATACTGAGGAAGGAGTAAGGACTGCTTGAGATCCTGATAAAGCTAAAGTTACTTCTATACTACTTGACCTTATATTTTCTACCCTATAAGAAGAAGGGTCATACGTAGCAGTAGGGTCATATGTGTATTGAGTTCCTCCCTTAAACATTCTAACCTCAAATTCAGATCCTACTAAATCACTTACACTTCCTGTAACTGCAGTAAACGTATGAGCTTCGTTAGTTAAAAAGACTGCTATACCATCCTCTCCTGTTGTTGTATCTCCAGCAATTTGATAATATCCTTGTGAGAGTGATGAAGTATATCCACTATTATCTCTTGACAGTACCTGTGTCTTATAAACACTACCACTAATCAATCCTGTTATTTGTTGATTTGAAACTACTGCTGTTGTGTAGTAGCTATTATCTAAGTAAACATCATAGTTCTGTATGCCGAAAGAATCAGTACTATCTTCCCAATTTAATGTAAAGTAAGTACCAGCTACTTGAGTGGCGTGTAATCCTATAGGTGTAGAAGGTATATCTAAATCTCCCTCTGTAATAGTAATGTTATCAAAAGCATTACACCAAGTATTATTTTGGTATACGTTTAATTCATAAGTACCTGGTTGATCTACTGTAATATAAGGAGACTTTAACCCATCTACTATATTACCATTACTTCCTGATACTGTCCAGGAGTAAGTATACCCTTCAGTTATACTAGAAGATATAATTATTTGTGGTGTAAGGTAGTTTAGTTCTAAAGAAGATGCACTTAATGTTACTACTGGTGTAGTTCTTATATCCTCTATTGTTACTGAGATGTTATCTGTATTAAAATCTTGATCTGTTACTACTAAAGTATATTCTCCTGCTTGGTCTATTACCGCTGTACTGTTTGTAGTACTTCCTACAATATTTCCTCCACTAGTAAACCAACTATAAGTTACTCCAAAGCCTGTTGAGTTTCCTCCATTAAGCACTATCTCGGGTGAAGCACAAGTAAGACGGGCACTAGATTTATCTATCTTAGCGTGTAATATTCCTAAATCAAAGTTACTATATATGTCATTTAGTAGTTCAAACTTAACCTCTCCTGTTTTAGGATCAGTATTTAACTTGTTTATAACATATCTTCTATCGTTAATTACTAATTTATCCTGTAATCTTAACTTAGTCAACTCTGCAATAGGTAATACACAGTTAATTTCAAACACTCTACGGATAGGATTGTATAGATCTGTTATATAATCTTCCCAAAAGTTAGCATATAAGCTATACTGTAGGTTATTAGAAGGTTTTGTTACTGGAGTGTAGTATGTACTTCCGTTATTACTGAAGGTATCCCTCTCTACTCCGAAGTTTAATGAGTTATTAATAGTAGAATTCTCTAAACTATTAGTCTGTTTTACTACATTGTATGTATTTCTTTCGAATTGTTTACCATCCTCATCTCTTAAAGCAAAGCCAGTACCTGGTAACTCGTAATTGTAATTAGCATAAAAGATAATAGGCTTAGTTTCTACTGTCTTAGCAGTATTGTCCTTGTTTATCTCCAGTAATTTTACACAATGAAGTTGAGTAGTTAACCCTGTTGTAATATTTTCCAACATAGTTCCTACAGGATTCTCAAAAGGTATCTCTATTTTTAAAGGCTTCCCATCATAATCAGGAAAATCGAATTGGCCTCTCTCAGAAGATCCTAAGATTAAATCTCCATAACCTCTATCATTGAAGTTTCTATAGCTTTTACTTATAACATCCTTTCCCTCTGCAAACTTAAATTCTATACTAGAAGGTAAATCCGGTCTCTTAACAACTATCTTACTAGTGTCTACATAGTTACTTATATCATAAATGTTCCCGTCTAAGTACCAATCATCTAAGGTCTGTACCTTAAAGTTAGTATCGTCTATAGGGTCAATAACTAGGTTAAACATATTAACCAATCCATTTATAAAGTCTTTAACTTTTATCTTAGGAAGGATACCTGTACGAATATTTCCGTCTGTGTTTGTATTAGATATATGTACTATATTACTTTCAGCTACTGAACGTTGAGGGCCATATGTTTTAGTATCAAGAGATTCTAAACTTCCATCACTATTTCTACGGTAAAATGATCCAGTTAATTCAGCATTAAACTCAAAATACTCTTCTGGTTTAAATTTGTAGTTAATATAACTCTTACTTGAAACTCCATTATAGGAAGCAGAGAAAGGAGTAATAGCTTGAGACCCACTCAATCCTGTATACTCTACAGAATCACTAAGCATCACACTATAATTTACATTCTCAAAACCTGAGTCAGGTGTAACCTTTAATTCCCAACGTACTTCATCGTATCCATTAATTCTAGTTCCTCTAGGACCGTCTAACCAAACTAACCATTCATTTAGCCTATCATCATCTATTCTTGCTCCTGGGTTACGTCCTGGAATATTAATTAACTCATAATCAAACCCTGTCTGGTCTAGTTTATCTTCTGCTTTATTTTCTCTATTACAGTATATAAACAAATCATTAAAATGAGATCCTGAAGTAAAGAAATCATTACTGAAGTTAATACCGTATCTTTGTTCTATTCCTTCTACAACTTTTAATAGTCTAACTGCTGGTCTAAGTTCCTTGAAAGGAATACCATTAGTAGGACGAGACTTTCTAGCCTGACCCTCTTGAGTATCATATTGTATATCTATATCTGATTCTACTGAACTAGTAACAGGTAAATCCCATCTCCAGTTATTCTCTCTAGCTATTAAAGGATAGAATACATCTTGTGATCCGGAAAGTAATCCAGATACTGTAGGAAAGTCTCCTGCATGATCTTGGTCAGATAAATCTATATCTCCTATCTCATCCTCTCCAAATAAGTCAGTTAACTTTACTAACGCTCCTAGAAAGACTAGTTGGTAAGATTCTACAGCTCCCTGCTCTAGGTTAACCTTAATAAGTTTCATCTTTCCCTTCTTATAAGGAAGGTTGTTTACCTCTATAACTGCATTAACACTTTTCTGTGCATTAAATCCATTTCTCACATCTACATTGTAGTAGTGTTTAAAAATACTATTATTGCTGTTAGAAGGAGGTACATTAAACTGTCTAGAAAAATCTGTAAAGACCTTACTAACATCTTTTATGTTTTGAACACTTGAGTTAATAGATAACGTTTCATCTGGAAATAAATCCAGTTGTTGCATTCCTTTATCAGTCTCTATATATACGTTTATAATATTCATTAATATATTGTATTTCTTGTATTGTATGAATAGGTGAAGGAGATAGTGTAGTTTATTAAGCCTTCGTTAACTCCTTTCTTAAAATCAATATCCCGTGTCTGCACATTGACAGGAGAGGTTACATCATCTACTGTTACCCAAACGTATTCACTTAGGAGTAACTCTTCAATCGTTGCATTCACACTCTCATCTACAAATCCTGTACTAAGTGTTATTGACCTTGTCCCTCTTGTATTATATTCCTGTGTCTGGTGTGCTGTAGTATCATAAGATATATTACCTCCAGTCCAGTTTAAAGTATTCTTACTAAAAGATTTTTTCTCTACGTTTAACTTCTCCCTAGACGCTAAATCAAATACTATTTTCTGATTAACACCAAATGCATTAATAAAGCTTATTATGTAAGGAGTATATCTAGTACAATCTACAGGCTCTACTGAAAGAGAGTTAATAATTGTATTGACAGCATTCTTAAAAACTACTTTATCTATCTCTCCAGGTACTGATGCACCATAAGTAATATATTTTACCTTATCATAAGAAAAATTACTATCAACATAGTTAACTAAAGACTCTGCATAGACTGTATTACCGTTCTTTTGGAATTCAACAGTAGAAACTCCTGTACTTCCTGAGCAATATACTGGAAATTGTATAGGAATATTGTCATAATGGTAGAGTACTTCCTGAGATATCATTACATCCGGTATAGGATGGTAGTTAGCTCCTGATAGGAAGTCATTATACCCGTCTAAAATTAGGTAGGTATCATCTCTATTTACTAATCCATTGAAGCTTTTTACGTTTAACCACTTAGCATCTGTATTGGAAGAGGAGTTCTGCGTATAAACTCCGTGTAGGTGTGATAGTGTAGCGTTGGATATTTGACTAATTTCGAAGAGTGCACCTGTGGAACCACTATCTAGTGCTTGTTTTTCTAGTAAGTAGTCCTCTGTAGTAGGAATGGCTGTTCTATCTCCATTCCAAATCCTTAATTCTATTTGAGAAGTATACCCTGCACTCCCTGATTCAAAAATGTAGTAGGGGCTTTTTGTTAGTACTATTCCTTGATATGTTGCCATAGTTTTATAATGCTTTATTAATTAACTTCAAACACAGTAAGTGTTAGTCACCCAGGTCTTTAAAAGCATCATCTACTATATCATCTCCTAATGCATCAGTTATGTTGGTAGAAAACTTCTTAAAGAGTGTATCCAAGGACTCCTCTATAAAGTATGTAGGCCTAATTCCCTCTTGTTTAATCTTCCTATTCATTACGAAGGAGAGACTGTTTAAGACACTTGGAGTCATGGGGAGTACCGTACCTTCCTTATCCTTTGCCACTATGTTTCTGGAGACTATCCATCTTTTTAATACATCTACTGGAATACCCATGCCAGGCTTTCTTCCGTCATTAACCCATTCACCATAATACTCCATATTCATATTAACGTATAGATGGGTATCTGTAGTCTCATTGGATACTTTAATACTTTTTTGAAGCTTACCTGTCTTACCTTCCCCTATAAGGTTTTTCTTAGCCAGTATCTCTAGATGGTCATTGAATTTCTGTAGTACTTTATTGGTCTTCTTTAGTTTCATAATTTCTATCATCCTTAAGTATCCAAAACAAATCAATAGTAGAGATACGATTAAAATGTCCTGTAGAGTCCATGGCAAGGACATTATACCATTGGTCTATAGCTATTAAGTTTCTATTGTGAAGTTTAATTATCTTCATCCCCCTATCCATAACTACTAGGCTTTATCCTTATCCTTATCTTTCATTTTAGGCTTCCCATATGCGTAAGGATTCTGCTCATCTGCTAATGCTAAAGCCTGTTCCTGTAGCAGTAAGGTAGCTTCAAGATCATTTCCTACCTCTGTCATAAGAAGGGCTAGTACATCTTCATCAGTATTTACAGAGAACATTAAACCCTCTACCTGGACAGATCCTTTTACGTTTCCTATTAGCTTATGGTTATGTGCACATTCGTATTCAATTTCTACAATCTCGTCTGTAGTTTTGTTATACTTTACCCTTAATATTGTCCAATTATATTGCATATCTTTATTTTATTTATTAATTAACCCCATTGTTCTATATAATCTCCTAAATCGTTTAATAGGTATACTGTTGAACCGTCTGTTGTCCATTGAATGTCTGTTAAGTTCTTAGAACCTAAATTAGTTGTTACTGGGGTTCCTAATGTAGTTACATCCCAAGCAGTACTTAATGTCCAATCATATACAATACCAGCTAAACCATCAGTTACATATAGATGTGTACCATCCTCTTTTAAATAACAACCACTAGCTCTACCTGTAATAACATCTAAATCTATCTTACTGCCTATTGTTGCAGTAGTTATATCCCAAGCAGTTGATAAGTTCCATTCAGCAACATCATACATATCAGTTCTATCATAATACCCAACAACATACATTCTTGTACCATCATTTGTGAGATGGAATCCTTCTCCCCAAGCTTGAGAACTGCCATAGGATATCCTACCTACATAAGAAGCTGTTGATATATTCCAAGCAGTAGATAAGTCGTATTGATTAATCTCATCAGCACTATTACATTGTATATACATTTTAGTACCATCTGACTTAAACCTCAATCCATTAATACCTGTACCGTCTGCTGTTCCATTAAAACTCCTTACCCAGACTGCAGTATCAGGAGCACCGTCTGTAATATCCCATTGATGTACTAGGTCGTTTCTATTTCCTGCCATATACATATGAGTACCATCTGAGCTTATATACATACCTTCTGGTATATCATCCCTAGTTGTTACATCAAACGACTTTCTAAGGTTACCTGTTGATATATCCCAAGGTGTCATTGGTACTCCTCTCAATCTACTTGCTGCTATTTGTCCATTGTGTCCCATATCTTATGCTAGTGCTAATTCACCAAATACTCTATAATCTACTGATGAGACTTTCTGTATTGATATTCTACTATATTGACCACTTGATGCAGCTGTAAAGTTAGGATTTACCAGAAGGTTTGCATTTCCTCCTACTACTGTTATAGGACTGGTATTTATATTCTCTATTTCTGCTGTATCTCCTATATCATCTAGTGAATTTTGATTTACAGTTACTGTTACTGTGTTAGAGAACCTAACTAACTTATATGAATTAGTAGAGGATATTGTGTAGGCAGTTGCAGTACTCGTTGATACTTCTTTTCTTGTACCATCTACTCCACTAAAATGGTCTCTAGCTACAATTAAATCCCCATACATATTACCAGTTGAATATATATCTCCTGTAACCTGAAGTTGATAGAGTGGGTTTTCCTCTCCTATACCTACTTTTCCATTTGTCTCAATTTTTAAATGTGAGTCAGTAACATCTTCAAATGCAGTTGCACTTGATACACCAGCTTTAAATGCCAATGGTTTAGATGAAATCATTAATCCTGCTCCACTACCATCAATATTTGTATTTGCTTGTAACCCCCATTTAGCTGCATAATTAGCTCCTTCTCTTACTGTTATGTACTTAGTTGCATAATTACTATTACCTAATGTTAGTACTTGCCCATCATTTTTAGATATGTATATATCACCAAAAACTTCTAATTTAGCACTAGGGTCTGTAACTCCTATACCAACATTACCACCATCATCAATAACTATTTGTTCTGTGGAGCTTGTATGCCCTAGTCTCAGTTGATAAGTATCAGCAGCACTTATTAGCATATGATTACCCTCACCTCTCATTTGATAACCTTTGAAGATTAACTTTTGAGTACCACCACCTCTGACAACACTAAAAACATCATTATTATCCACTCCTAGCACATGTAATTTAGCTTGTGGACCATCTGTTCCAATCCCTACATTTAATGCTTGGTCAAAAGTAACTGCATCTGTACCTCCTCTGTTGAATCTTAGTTGTCCATTGGCAGCATTCTTAATTTCCCAATAATTAGAAAGGGTGTTTGTTAATCTTAAAGCAACATCATTACCACCCTCTACATGTAATTCAGCTGAAGGACTAGTTGTTCCTATCCCTACTCTATTATTAATTCCATCAACTGTAAGTGTATAATTAGCTTGGTCTCCAAAATAATGTTTTCCATCTGTTGCATCTCTTTCCCAAAATGTTCTAGTACTAGAGTTTGGAGTACCATATGAAACATCTATACTTATGGCATCATGCCACCTCGCAGTAGTCCAACTAGTTCCTGTTGCATCTCTCCTTAACCACTTTCTATTATATATAGTACTGCCGCTTTTTCCACTTACTGTATGAAGAACTATATTATTATTAGTAGTTCCACCTAATTCAGTATTTTGGTGACTATGAAATCTAGATTCAGGACTTGAAGTTCCTATACCAACATTACCTGTCCCAGGTTCTAAGATTATATTACCATTACTTGCTGAAGTATCAAGTTTTAGTTGTGAAGTACTCGCATTTGTATAGATATGTCCACTTCTTTTAGAATCTTCATAATCACAAAAGATTGATAACCCACTTTGTCCAGTGGAATCATATCCAAATATGTTAATACCTGGTCTATGACCATTTGAAAGTGTTTCTTTTCCTATTGTAACTGTTGAATTTAAACCATCAATATGAAGGTTAGTATCAGGAGTAGTAGTTCCTATACCTACATTACCACTATCGAGAATATGCATTCTATATCCACCACCTTGATAGAACCTAAGTTTATTATCTTTTTGGTCTATGAACCCAAGACCTTGAGAGTTCTTCAAGGATATTCTTGCTGGGTTAGTTGTTGTGGTTTCAATAAACTGTCCAAAGTATGTTAAATCACTTGAAGCCTCAATATGTAATTTAGCCTCAGGACCAGTTGTTCCAATTCCTATATTACCATTTTGATTAATATGTAATCTTGAAGTACCTTGTGTGAATAAATCAATACCAAAATAACCTGATAAATAAGCACCATTTCCCGTTGTTGCTCCTGTTTGGTTTAATGGTTTATGAAACCCCATTCCGTAATGAGCTAGAT
>Ga0070747_1000192_pt1 | contig 30817 bp, 39 predicted proteins | sample VirMetDEL_Mar_31_FD_77321 | JGI IMG/M metagenome (GOLD analysis project Ga0070747, IMG submission 77321) | Aqueous microbial communities from the Delaware River and Bay under freshwater to marine salinity gradient to study organic matter... | ecosystem: Environmental > Aquatic > Marine > Coastal... | reverse complement strand
TAATTATTAATATATTAAATAATTATTTATATTTATATTAAATATTTATATCTTTTTTATAATTATTTATATATAATAAGTTTTTAAATAATTATTAATTAAATAAATAATTATTATAAATAATATAAAATATCTATATCTTTTTTATAATTTATAATATATAATAAGTTTTTAAATAATTAATTATTTAAATTATTAATCTTTACGATTAATAAGATCTTTAAAAATTCGTCAGAATTTTGATATTGTTTTGTTTGTATTCAGATATATATTAATAATAGTATATATCTACCATACAAACAAAACGAGAAACTAAAAATGTCAAATATTAAATCTACGCACAAAACCATCTTCAACCTACTATCCAATAATTCTGATAGTACAGTTGAGTCGCTTATGGAGCAGATTCTGGAGCTATGTACGGGTAAGACCGTAAGTGCGACATCAGTAACTGATACTGACGGGAATCTGTGGGTATATTGTTACTACCATAAGATGTGGGAAAATACTGAAGTAGTTGCATACGGAAGTAAGGTTAACACGAAGACTGGTTTGAACACGATGTGCAAGACTGGTACAAATTCCTGGACCAAGAAACAGAGAGAACTGAAGAAAGTGAAAGAGACTGCTCTTCAGTTGGTAATGTCTGGAGATCTGGAAGCGACTGATCTAACTGATTATATCGAGACCAATCAACTGGAACTGGAAGTAATTGTACCAAGACTGGACAACCAAGGTTATCCTGACCTGACTGAGATATCAGTTGAACCAGAAGACAAGGCAATATCAAAATAGAGTAACTAAAGAGAACCGAAAGGTTCTTTTTTTATATCCAAAATTTGCTGATGCTGATATAGTAGAGCTAAAGAGACTTGCCGGTTTCTGGAATGTCGGTTGAGCTCTCTTTACTGACACAGTGAAAGTGCTGATACTGACATAGTAGAGCTAAAGAGACTTGCGGATTTCTGGAATGTCGGCGTACGAAAGAATGCTGATACTGACATAGCGAACTAAAGAGACTTGCGGATTTCTGGAATGTCAGCGTACGAAATCGTGCTCGCTAATAGAGAAGTGCTTGAAAGTCTCATAACTAAGTGAAGAATTGATTGTTATAAGCTAAGTGTGCAAGCGAATGGGACTCAAAAATCCAAAAAATCCGAGGACCTCTTTTTTTGGATCTTTAAATCCTATTATATACTATCTAACTAACTCTAATATATAGCCTTTAATTTATACGGATGGCCAGAAGTCGGATTTTTTGGACTCGCTTTTTTGAAGCTCCGGATTCATTGGATTTGGACAGGTCATGTAGAGCTATTATTCAACTCACTCAAAGCATCTTCAGAGTACATTCAGAGTGCGCCCACAACTAATGCTCAGCACATTCAAAGAACATTCAGAGTACATTCCACACACATTCAAAGAACATCCACATCCCCTCTATCGTGAACTATCATGAATTGTCATGAACTGTCAAGCACATCAACTAACAGACAAAGCATCACAACACTTGCGTCTACTATTCCCGCATCCTATATTAGCTCACGCGGTCTCCCTTTTAGTTCATGCTATTCGTACGATATATTGTATAAAATATTGACTTCAGATCGTATATAAAGATCGTCATCGAATTTTAAATAAATATATATATAATTATATTAAATTCGTTTTAAAATCCGACCACCGTCCTCTCAGGAGCTCCCAGTTCAGATTTTGTACTGAATCAGCATTAATTTAGTCCACACGTAAGAAAGACCGCCTAAGCGATCTTATTAATAACTATAAAGGTTGGTGCTTATTAACTAGGGAAGCGGATGACCGATATTGCTTCAGGGTTATTCTCGATAGCAGCTTCGCAGACTGCTTGGGTTTGATTACGAACATACGCCAGAGCTAGACCGTCTATCTTAACAGCAGCAAGACATATCTCTTCGGTTTGATTACGAACCTCACGAATAGCGAATGCATAATTCTTGACAGCTAATAGACATATCTCTTCGGTTTGATTACGAATGACTGACAGAGTTGAAGGATCAATACCGACAGCGAGAAGACATAACTCTTCGGTTTGATTATGAACGAACTGAATAGTATAAGGATTACGTCTTACAGTACGTTCGCACAACTCATCAGTTTGATTACGAACATGCCCTAGAAACGCCGGAACAAGCTCAATAGCAAGAGTACATAACTCTTCGGTTTGATTACGAACATATCGAAGGTTGTCAGGATCGTACGCGACAGCAAACTCACACAACCCTTCAGTTTGATCGCGAATGGTTAGAAGGTTAGCACCACTCTCTTCGATAGCATTCATACACTGCTCTTCAGTTTGCTCAACAGCATGAAGCAGATCGTCGCAATCGTTATTAATAGTTTGCTCTCTCAGTTTAAGAATCTCGTCATCGGACATACCTGATAAAGCAATTAGTTCGTTCTTATCTAGCGACATATTTTAGTTCTCTTAGTTGATTTAATTTACTGGTTTATAAACAACTGACGTTTCAGTTCATTTATATTTTATATTATATCATAAATAATTATAAAAATAAAATAACTTTTAGTTATAATTAATATTATTTTTATAACTTCTAATTATGTCAGTAGATATTAAAAAGACCGCCTAAGCGATCTAATTAATAACAACATAGCTAATATATATTAACCAACACGCACATAATTAATAGCTTGATTGTTCTGTATGATAGCGGCTTCACATACATCTTGTGTTTGATCACGAACATACTGAAGAGCAAGACCATTCTCTGACACAGCAGCTATACATATCGCTTCAGTTTGATGTCTAACGTATCGAAGAGCAATACCTTCTTGTTTAACAGCTGCTATACACATGGCATGGTTTTGATTGTGAACATACTGAAGAGCCATCGCATTCTGATAAATAGCGAAGAAGCACAATTCACCAGATTGTCGACGAATATGACGTAGTGTTGTCGCGTCACATGCCAGAGCCATCCCACACACATCAGCAGTTTGATCGTGGACAAATTCTAAGTGGTCTGCGTTTAGTGATACAGCTTCCATAGCCATTTCTTCAGTCTGTACTGCAGCACCATTGAAATCAGACAGTATTTGAACTTCATCTTCAAGCACATAAGCAGATCCTGACATCTTAATTAATTTGTTCATATCTAGTGACATATTTTATTACTCTTTGGTTGATTGACTTACTGGTTTATAATTAACTGACATTTCAGTATAATTGATAATTAATTATAACATATAAATTATAAAAATAAAACAATTATTATAATTAATTTCAATTAGCTTATACTACGTTAGTAGCACATTACATATTGCGGACAGTCAGTGTCATGACGCCAACCACCGGAGCTAGTGCTTGTATAACAACACACAGTTTGTTTAGCTGCTGCATCAATACGAGCCCGAGCCTCTTCTAGCTTACGTGTCCGCCAGATAGGTTGTCCAAGACTGCTAGGGTACAACACAGGCATCGTGAGAGTAGCTCCACCACAGCGAGGACACTTATCAGAGTGAATGCGATGAAATATCCAGTGACACCCTTTACAAACCAGGGTTGTTTTTGCAATCATTTTAGCCATCCTTTTAATGCCGAACCAATTGCTTTAAACATGCGACCTATCAATGAACCTTTATCGTGATCTATGTCACCACCTACACTGTCCTTGTGGCGTAACGTAGTTGCATATACGCAATACTTACAAGACTCACACGATTCACAACGGGAGCAGTTAGAACACATACTACACCCTGAACAGTAAGAGCAGTAGCTACACCACGCACAATCAGTACAGCCGTGACACTCTAGACAATTCCAACAACCTTTGTTAGTGTCACTTAGCTCAGCCCAGTTGGGATGCACCTTAGCAAAATGACTACTAACACCATTTACAGCTTTGTCCTTTCTACATTTGAATTCATAATACGAACTGAATACTCTTACTGCCATCGTTGCAGCCCTCTCAATAGTTCGGCGTTACGACGTGCTCTATTGGGTGAGTCTTCTCGAGCGTACTTAGAATCCAGTAACTCAAGTGCAGCTACGTTATAGCTACAACAGTTAATAGCTGCTATCATCCTCTTAAAGCCACATAAACCTTCAATGCCCATCTGATACGCCATATCTAGTAGTACCAAGTCTAGATCTTCAAAACCTGGAGTGAACGCACAAGAGATATGCTCACACTCTAATTCAGCCTCCAACTCTGACAGTATAATATCTAACCACAAATCACGCACCTTCTGTGGCATCTCACCACCTCCAAGTAACATGATAACCCAGTTGTCAGGGACATGCTCAGTGTGCTCCCAGAGTGTTCTGACTGCCTTCGGTAGAGGTTGCTGCTCGATGTTAATACCTGCACCTACAGTCCACTTGCCAGCCGTGCACTTATATGCTTTGGCTTCATCGCCTTCTTCAAACTTAGTTTTAACTATTTGTCTGTTCATTTAGTTCTCCTGCGTTTAATTGAATCCCAATACTTCTTACTTACTGTAACCTGCTCAGGGCATTTACACCAAAAGAATATGCCGAACTTACCTTCTCGTTCATGCATAGCCTCACTGCACCAATTACAAGTAGGACCTGGTTTGTATAGATTAAGTATTGCTTGGTCGTTTAGCCCTACGTCAGGAGACCTTAGCCCCTCTGTACGAGCTCCCTGCCCGCGCCAGTGCGGTTGGGATAGTTGTGTTTCAGCTATTAGTAGAGCTTCCTGTGCACTTTCAAAGGTGTGTAGAGTTGACCTGTCCCAGGCAGCACTCATACCTGCAGTCTCACAACCTGTCTCATCCAAGAAGCCGTGGTCGTATGCGTCATGTATAGACATATCACCACTTACATAATCGTCTCGTAAAGACTCATACGCTTCTATGTCCTCGTTAAAGTAATCACTCATCTCACCCATTACGCGTCATCCTCTCGCCAGGTGTATTCACACTCTTCGAAGTCGGCAGGTACTTTACCATGGTCAATTAGGTATTGAATGCGTAACTTCGCATGACCTATACGGTCTGACCAATCGCTGTTAAACAAGAAATTCCACTCGTCGTTACTACTCATTACATCGATGTCAAACGTGTCCAAACAATACTGGTCCCAGGTGTAACCTTCGTACATAGAAATTACTTTATCAGTCCGAAGGGCACCTTCACCAACAGCAGGACACCAACCCAATAGACAACCTGTAGTACCGCAGGTGGTACGATCGACAAACTTAGTAGGTCTTTTATCATCATCAACTCTGAAACAAGCCATCCACAGGTCCAATCCATCACGTTCAACAGTGTTCGCAACGTCCATCAATAAATCTAAATTTTTCATGTTCAGTCTCTTATCATTTACTTTTAAGTAGTAGTTGTAAATACAACTGTTTGTAAAATCTATTATAACGTTTTTAATTATAAAAATAAAATAACTTTTTGTTATAAAAACATTGATTTATATAACCGAAATTCATATAAAATCGATTTTTGAGATTTTAGACAAATTTCGGTCTTATATAAGAGCCGTCACGGAATTTTAAAATAAAATCTATACTAACACCAGGGCCTGAAAAGAGCAAGATTTAAGGTCCGCTAATATAGGAGAGCTAAATAACAGACGTAAAAAAGACCACCGAAGTGGCCTGATTATAACAAGCTCAATGACTAGAAAGGTATGTCGTCATCGTCAAATTTGTAGCCTGTATGAAACTCAACAAACAGAGAATGATCTACGTATTGTAATGCAAACTTAGACTGTTTTATTGCAGCTATGCATATGGCCTCAGTCTGCAACGCAGCAGGAACAAATTGTAATGCATTGCCGTCTTCCATCACTGCTGCAAGGCACACTTCAGGAGTTGGTCTAAGTACGTATTGAAGAACCAAGCCGTCAGTCATAACAGCAGCCATGACTACTGTTATACTTTGCTGAGTACAATACGGTAAGGCGTATGCATAATTCTTGACTGCTATAAGTCTTTGGCGGTCTAGTTGGTATTTAACATAGACTAGTGCGCCGCCATTCTGTTCAACTGCAATATCTACGACTTCCTCACTAGGGTTGTGTATGAATTGTATAGCCAAGCCGTTTTGTTTAACTGCAGCCTTCTGGACTTCAAGATCTGCAAAACCAATGTACTTAAGAGCCCGACCATTTTCTTCGACTGCAATACGTTTTTCTTGTGCACTAGGATGGTCAATGTATCTTATGTTGTTACCATCGCCTAGTAGAGCAAGCTCATTAAGACTCAGTATGTCAGCCATAACTGTGTCATGACTGCCACTTGTGTGCATAACATTAACACACAACGGAAATGCTGCACCAGTCTGAGCCACTGCCATTTTACACAGTTCTATGTTAGGATGTTGTACATACTGTATAGCTAGACCATTCTGTTGGACCGCAAGTTCGCATGTTTCTAGGGTAGGATAGGTGCAGAACGCAAGAGCCATGCCGTCATGTTTGACTGCGATTTGATGCACCTCATCTATATCGCAGCACGTTGGGTATTGAAGAGCCAAACCGTTTTGTTTGACTGCCATGATAGACAACTCAAGCATATTAAGAGAATTATTATCAACCTTTACATACTGTATAGCAAGACCGTTTTGTTCTACTGCAGCCTTACATATCGCTTGATTTTGCTCCCGAACAAACTTCAATCTCATACCATCTATAGCAACAGATGCTAGAGCGAACTCTTCCGTCTGAGCTACATTTCTACGTAACAGTGCTAAGTCTCTCGGATCTACACCTGTAGGTTGGTAGTCTAAACCTTCACCAGTCACATTTCGCAACATGAGGTCTGCGCCTTTTATTTGCTCTTCACTTAGACCTGCTGCAACACCTAAATCAATTATGTTTTTCATTTTAGTTTCTTCTTTAGTTTACGTATGTTTGAGTAGCCTTCAAATATGGCAATTATAAGTGCTATACCGTGTATAACAAAACCACAGAACATCTTAACTAGTACATAGAACGCACATAAGACTGCGAGACTAATTATTAGTATCTCTTCTGTAGGACGATCTAAGAACTCAACATGTTCTACTACTTCTGTTGTCTCTGCGGGTTCTTCAATTACTGCAGTGCACACCATGTCTTGCATAATGAGCAACGTTTCCTGTATTTCTCTCATAGTATTAACGCCTTAATATACACAATAACTTTATACCCACAGTAACCTAACAGTGCCACAAAAGATATGAATATCAGCTTCTTTAACACACTTAGTTTGGCATTAAAAGCAGCTTCTTTAAGTCGCAGCTCTTCTTCTCTTTGATTGCGTTTAAGTTTTCTACTGTACGCTTTTAGACAGTCTTGTCTCGCTCTTAAATTCATTTAATCTTCCGATAGCTATCTTCTTTAACGACTCTACGAGCCAATGGAATAAGTTGCTCCCAGGGAACACTTAGTTTACGACAAGGTTTACCGTTACGGTCTACACGTTCTACCTCGTCTCCTCTTTTCACTACAATACCATAACGAGCATCAGCAACCTTAAACCATACAGTAGGGTTGCTGTTAGGACTAGAAGTGACATTAAGCAGCTCAATCATAATATGATAGTCCTGTATGGCAATCTTAGGTTAGTGCCTTGCTCAAGACAATATGCACTCAACTGTTCATAAGTTGCATCAGCATCATACATAACATGAGAAGCAGTTAACTGATCTCTGTTATCAAAACACAACACCAAAGCTAAATCATTGTAAGCCAACTGAGTACGTAGTGTACCAATCGACTTATTAGACACAGTCACCAAAGCATCAGTAGACTGAATGTCGTCCTTGTTGTACAGTATCACTTCTAAATTATTCTCAATAGACAAGGTCTTATAACGCAATACTTTAGTTAAGAATTTCAATTCACCAGCCATTTCAGTTTCCTCACAGTCTTCTATTAGTTTTACTATGGAAACACCTGAATAAAAACCTTCTTTTAGTTTATTTAGGTGTCTAATGTGATTTAAGTTTGATGTTATGTTCATGTCAATCACTTTGTGTCGTTGTACAAGCCAAGTTCAAGTTGAAACTCTGCATAACTGCTATCTTGCATAGTTAACTTACATACATGGATCATACAGAGTGTAGGAGCAAGGTCTATCTCTTCAACTTTAGCGGCTCGCATCCTGTCTAACTCTTTCTTAAGTTTAGGTAACAACTTTTTCGCTTCTGAATAATCTTTGTTCTTACTCATAGGTCATATCCAATAGCCATACCACCTAGGCAGTAGTCACCGATAAGATCCATGATATGCTGCTCTATCTCTCTTTCAATGGAGCCTTCAGCAGTTGCATTAACAGGTTCATCCTGTTCGTCATACACAGTGGTATATTCCACACCATTATGCAAGGACACAAAGATAGAAGTTTTAGTTTGTAAGTCTACAGTATAGCTCTTCAACACTATTTCACTAGCACTTGGTTTTCTATTCATTATTATGAACTCTTAGTTGATATTGATTTACTTGTTGATAGTCAGCAATAAATAATTTATTAATGAAATTCATTATAACATTATTATCTATATTTTTAAAATAACTTTTTATAATAAAAATAACATTTTTTATAACTTTTTAATATTATAAATTATGAGTGTTTTATCTTATAATAACACAAATAATAATTATTTTATTACTGATAACCAATAGAGAGTTTAACATGCGTTTAGAGTTTGAACTAAAGTTTCATCTTAGTGTAAAGAGTCTAGAGACTGGTAAATACGTAAGAGATAATCTTACAGTTGTTAAAACATACCCTAAGTCTTCTGTAGTACCTAGCAGACTAAAACTAAATGAACCGTACAAATACAGATGGACTAATGGAAGTACAGTAAGTGTCGTAGTGCGATCAGTCACAGCAGAACAAGCATCTATCAGCCGAGCTAAATCTAACGGGTTGTGTGGTTATAACTATTTAGTCCGCAAGTTAGAATTAACAGGAGACTTAGACAACCTAGATATATGGTAATCTTTAGAGTTAAGAAAGCCCGCACTTCTTAAGACTTGCGGGCTTTTTATTACTTGTAACTTAACAATCCTATATTCGCACTTCTTCCTGAATTTGTCTCATAGTTTCATCATGGGCATATGCAACTCCTAACAATGTATATAACTCTTCATAACTGTCGAACTCCTTAGCGGCTATGATTGCTAGCATTACTTCGTTATCTTCAAGAGTGTATGTACTGTAAACACTGTACCATATCTTTCCATAAGTGCCGTTACCATAGCCATTATTCCAACGAAACAGATTGAGAGTACTCTTAGCCATGTACTTACCGTACAGAGTATCAAAGTCTAGTCCGATGTTAACACTTAGACAAGCCAAGATATATAAGTCTACAGTACCTGACAACAATAGCGTCATACAGTGCTTAACCAGGCTAGTGTACTCAGCTCTGTGTTCTTTGTTGAACAGAATATCTACACGTTCACAGTTTGGATCATCCAATGCTTCAAAGGCTTTCTGCATGCCAATACCGAAGTCTATATAAGCCTCAGGACTTGTATGAGTTAAGGCCTTATTCATTACGAAATGCCATACATCAACCAACTCTAATTGAGCCTGTTCATAGGAAGTAACATTAAATTCTACGTGCTTCCACCACTTATAGCCAAGCCAATCACACATCTCACCAAGTTCAATGACTGCAGCTAATATATGATCATTGTCGGCTTCAACCCAATTAGGGTCTAAGTGACATTGTAAGGTTTCTTGACGTTGCAACATTTGCACTGTTCGTTTTGCTACTGATAATTCGTGTTTCATTACGCTCTCCGATTAACAAGTTCTATATTTGGTGTAAGTTTTAAATTGTGGTGCAGTCTTTACGTGTTTTACATTGTAGACTACTGCGGTTGACAAGACAGCGAATAATGCTATATACAACAGCACTCCTGCAACGAGGCGAACTGCCTTCCAAGCTTGTGCAACTAATTTATTAGACTTCATCTGTGGCCTCAAATTCATTTCCTTCTTGTATGTGATATCTCAAGTTTGGTATTGCGTAGTAGTAAGACTTGGCCTGTTTGTATGTTGTAGGCACCTTAGAGAACGCGTTCATTGCTATGGCAAGACCACGAGGCACACCTTGGCCTTCAGTCATCTCATAGTATAGGTCGAATAGATTATTACTATAAACACGACCTTCACCCCAACCCTCTAACACATGCTCTACATCATGCATCTTAGCCAGACTCTCAACTTCAATAAACATCTGATTACTAAAGAAGTAAGCAAGCTTAGGACCTGCACTTAGTTTACTAGCTATAAGAGCTTTCTTATCATGTGTACAAGGCGGTGACATGAATGAATCTTTAGGTAAGTTATTAATCTCTGTAGACAAATAATACGCAAAGTCATTAATCTCACTTATGATAGTATCATGCACTTGGCTCATACCACCTGCTTCTCTAACCCAAGCCTGATCTTCCAGTTTATTAGGACAATCAAACAACGACATACGTCTATCATCACCTTCAATGAACAAAGGGTTCTTGTTAGCTGTGGCCACGAACGTAGCACTGTGTGCAGAGTTATAACCGTCTGTTCTCATGAGTCGTACCTGGAACTCACTCTTACCAGTATAGGCTTTAATCTTACCTAGTGCGTTCTCTTTGTCGTCAAATTTAACTAACTGATTACCATACTCATCCAACTGGACAATATACTTATCGAGCAACCAACCATTATAGACATCTAAGAACTCTTTTGTAGACGGTCTAGCAACACCAGAAGGTCCAATAAACAGTTCTAAGATAGACACAAACAAATCTTTACCTGCTCCAGGAACACCTAAGAAGTATAACACAGTAGGACTGTACTCAAACAAGTCAAACTTACGTCTCATGAATCCTATAAGATAATTACGCATGAACGTATCAGGTACCAAGGTCTTTAAGTACTCTAACGTCAAGGTAGGCTTCTTGTACTTGAGCTTATAGGCCTCAGGCTCTCTAAAGATTGATAGAGGTACTGACAGACTAAAGCTATTGAAGATGAGACTCTCATGGTCTGAATGGAAGCCAAACTTCTTTGTTGGTGTGCTAACAGTTTGAATGAGTGGAAGCCTTGACTTAAACTCTTTCTTGGGTATGGCTTCGACACTAATAGCATCAAGGTGAGAGACAAGCTCTACGTCTTTACCAAAAGTGTAAGTCTTCTCAGATTCTACGTTGACTGCTGCATATTGCATACGTTCGTCATCATAGAAGCAGTCTAAGACAGTACCACGTTTGGTTAGTACCTGTAACTTGTCGTCTTGCCAATTCTCATCGTAGTCCCAGATGATCTTGCCATCAATAGAAGCACCGCCTTCCACCATAGGCTCTATGATAGTAGACTGTAACCTATTAGCTTTCATAGGCTGGTCAAACAACTCATTAACTAAGTGAATAGCTTCTAAGTACAGACCTTCATCAATACTACAATCAGCACCTAAGATACTAGAGATCTTAGATAGGTACTCACTACCTCTACCGTCTGGTACTTCGCTAGGACTAAGGTATCGCTTTGCTGCAAACGCAGGCAGATCTCTAAAGTCTTTCGGTGTGATGATCTTAAACAGACCAGGTGACAGCTTCTTACTGTTAACAAAGTTTTGTACTTGATGGTGTAGGTTGTGCTTCCAGACTCTGTCAGTCAATGCAGCTTCACCGACAGTAGCCTTAACAGGTACTAACGATATAAGCAGGTTCTTAACAGTGAGAGGAGCTTCTTTAAGTTCACACAGTTCGAAATGCGCCTTAGTACTATTAGCCTCTGTAGGAAGGTAAACAAAGCCTCCGTTACTATAGAAATCTAATTGTAGGCTGGAAGTGTGAATCTTATAACCATCACATAGTTCAGGAGTATACTTATAGATAATGGTACCAGCTTCGATATCTTCACCTAAAGGATTCTTCTTACCTGTGCTGACAAAATGAAACTTGTAATCAGGGTCTAGTGCTTTAAACATCTTATATGTTGCGGTGTCGTCACAGTCAATAGCTATGATGCCAGAACAAACTCCAGTTAATGTACCACCTAACGGGGTGCTTACATCATTGCGTTTATTCAAATAGACATTGTTCCAATCCTTAGAAAATGACGGTAGTGTCTTCTTACCAGTAACATCTCGCTTTAACTCTCCTAGCAAAGGTACTGTATACCAGCCTAAATTAACAAAAGGTTCAATCGTCTTCATCTTTGTGCCAATTACCTAAAGGAAAGTGTCCGACGTAGTACCAACCTGCAGGCATTACTTGCACTTTGTTATTGTTTGATATCCAGGATGGGAACAAACTATCTGTAATAGTTTCGTCATCATTTCCTGGCAGCTTCAAGGATGAACAGTAGCGAACTAAAGGTGCTAGTCCAGGTCCTGTTATATCCAAGTCGTAATCTCTAATGAGTCTGGCCAGAGGCACACCTAACAAGGCGGCCTCTGTCAGGGTCTCAAGCAGAGGTCGGGCTATTAGCTTCCGCTTCGCCCTCACTACTCTTTGATGCATGTTTAACTCCTGGTGGATTGTCTAAATCAACGTGTTTAGCCGAAGGTACTTGGTAAGATGTCATCAGTGCAACACCTTTGTAGAACGGTGGACTGTTAGGAACGGCTTCGGTAAAATACTTATTTCCTACAAGACTGTCGAAATCTTCAGGGTTGATACGAATAATATCTGGGTCTTTAGCGAACTCTTCAACGTGGTGCTCGATACAACGGTCTAACAAATCACTTAGTAACATTTTTATGTGTCCTTCTATAGTCAATCTCGATGGATATTTGAATAACAATTACAGCCGTAATAGTTATACCTAACAAGCCTACACTGTATAGACCTGTATAGTTAGTGGCTGCATCCATTATACTAGAAGCACTTAGGAATCCTAACAACTTCTCATGAGCCAGGTATCCAAAACCAAGCACGATAACAGCTACACAATTAATGAACATTAGATACCCCACTTAGATTCTGAGATGTGTTCAACGTCAGCAGCATACTGAACTTCTGCATTCTTAAGCTTCAATTTGTTGATCACTGAACGTTCGGCTCTGACATTAGTATGGTACTGTTCTTCGTCTACTTTGTCAACAATCCAAACATAGTGAGTGAACGATACGTCTGTACCGATAGGCACATCACCGCCATCCACTTCACTCATTACTTCAACAACCTTATAGCCAGGTTCACGACCTTGAGTCTCAACGATAACAGAGTCGCCAGCTTCAAGGTCCAAACAACTTTTGTAAGTATAAGTATTCTTTGCAGAACCATAGAACTTACACTTGTAAAACTTAACACCGCTTTGGATTTGTTGTAACGTTACTACCGAATTTAATTTGTTCATTTTCTTAGTCTCTATTTAAAGTTATTGTTTAGTTTTGTTTTTAATGCTTTTGCTGCTTTACGTCTTTCAGTCTTAGACTTAGAAGATCGTCTAAGTCTAACACTTGCCAAGATACACAACAAGCCCAGTAAAGCTATTAGGCTTAAGTCTGCTACAGTTGTGGGTTCCATTATACTAACTCCTGTTGTAAACGTACAGTTAATTTGACTTCAATACTCAAGACGTAATAAATTTAATATTTTTATTTTGTCTAGAATATCATTATAAATTAATTAATTAAGAAATGGAAATAACTTTTTGATCTAAGGATTATATCTTTTTGATCTAAGAAACGACTATTTATAAGACAATTTTTTGAGATAATATTAAATCTATTAAGAATAATCGTATACAGGATCTCAAAAACTTTGTATAATTCAATCTCAAAATCATTATTACGAAATAAAAATGATTTTGATTAAACTTACTAAAACTTTATTGGAGACTATAATGTCTAACGTTAAAAAAATCTTTTCACCTTTAATCGACTTCTTGACTGAAAACGCAGACAAGAAAGTTAAAACAATCCTTGCAGACGTTGAAGCTATGTGCCAAACTAAAGGTGCTGGTTCTGCTGTAACAACTGTATTGCGTAACATCGATGGTGTTGTAACTCACGTTCGTTGTGGCTTCTTCAAACAGTGGTTACCTGTTAACTTCGTTGAGTTTGCTGTCAAGCCTAACACAAGCTCTGGCTTTGCTCCTATGTCTAAAGAAGGTACCAACCTTTTCAGCAAGCGTCAACGTGATTACAACAAAGGTCGTGATCTGTTGTTGGATCAAGTAGTCACTGGCGATTTGAATCCTGCTGACTTGCCTGGCGCTATCGAAAAGTTAGAAGCTGATCGCCTTTCTCGCCCAGCTCATTCTTTAGGTGTTGATACTATTGATGAAGCTTCTGCTTTGACCGGTCCTGACTATGAAGCAATCTTAGCTGCTGAAGCTGAAGCTGCTGAAGTAGCTCAAGCTGAATCTGAAGATGCTGCTGCAGCTTCTGAAGGTTAAGTGCTAGTAGCTCCCTAGCAATAGGGACTACATTAATAGACTCTACGCATATAACACTTCGTAGAGTCTATTGATGTAGTGCAAGTTTTTACCGACATTTTTACTTGTGCTGCAGTTGTTCATGATTAGTCTCCATGAACTTTCTTTAGACTGGCTGGGCCCCAACCAGTCAGTCTATTTTTTTGACTAAACAATAATCTAAACAATCTAAAGAGTAATAAATATATGGCTAATGCAAAAGAAAACGTTCAATCTCCAATCGGTACATTCGAGTGGGTTTTTATCGATGGTAATGGTAAAGAAGACCTACAAGGTAATTCTAAATTCGTAGCCAACGTGGTTGTCGATCCTGATCAAGTAGATGAGACCACTACGGACGCGCAAGCTGCAAATGCTAAAGCATTCATTGCTAGTGTCGAAGACTTCTGGGAAGCTAATAAACCAGCTGCTGCAAAAGGTAAGTTCGCTAATGCTAAGTCTAATGGCATCTACAAGCACTCTGTGGATTCTGGCGAGAAAGATGAACATGGCGACAAGATCTATACTGAAACTGGTAAGTATAGCCTCTCGTTTAAAACTGGCACTACTTTTACCGATGGTAAGGCTAAGGTTATCGGAGTGGCCAATGCTAAAGGCGCACCTATTAGCTTACAAGGTAAGAAGATAGGTAACGGTTCTCGCGGACGTATTAAAGGTGCTATGGGTATCTATAACTTCAGCCCTTCTATGGGTGTTGCACTTTACTTGAACAGCGTACAGTTAACGAAGTTTGTAGAATTCTCTGATGGCTTTGATGCTGTTGAAGATGAAGACGAAGAAGCTTTCGAAGGTGTTGGCGAGTTTGGTGGCGTAGTTGAAGAGCCTCAAGAAGCCGCAACTACTAACGAGTCTCCAAGACTAGACTAAGCAAATAAAGTAATTTCTAACAAGCGACTTCGGTCGCTTTTTTACTATAGACTCTAACACCTACAGAGTATAAAGGAAACAATCAAATGAGAGAACTAAAGTACAAATTAGTTACGCTTGAAGAAGTAAAAGCAGCAATCAATGAAGACTTTGATGTTGCCTTCGATACTGAGGCCGACGGCTTCTACGGTACCACAATCTTAGCTCAATTCTATCAACAACACTGGGACGAAGCTCTCATGGTTGTTCGCCCCGAACCTTTCTTACTACTCGCTCTACTCACTACTACAAATGCAAACCTAGTTATGCAAAATGTAGCATATGATGTTAGTGCTGTACAAACCCAAAGCGGTATGAAGTTAGTACCTAAGAACCTAGACGATACTCTACTGCTAGCGAGACATGCGTACCCTCGATTGGAATCTTTCAGTCTAGATAACATTATGGCTTTCGCTCTGGAGTTTGACCCTTATGCAGCACATGGCATAGCCAAGTCAAAGTATCAGAAGCTTGCTTGGGGTAAAGTAGAACTGACTCCTGATGTGCTGACGTACGCAGCTATTGATGTGTTCTACCTGTTGGATACGTTCGATAAGATCAAGTCATTCAAGTCTCAGCTGTCTTATCAAATCGATATACGAGCCTTGAAACGTGCTTTAGACTTCCAAACCAACGGTCTATATGTCGTAGGTGACAGGTTAGACGAGTTGCGTAATGCGAACGTCCAGAAAATAAGAGAGATAGCATTACCTATCAATTGTAACAGTTGGCAACAGGTTAGACCTTACATAGGTGAAGACGAATCTACTGATTTAGACTTAGCGAGGTTTGTTAGAGGTGGCAATGATAAAGCCGCAGCAGTTAGAGCTACTCGTAAAGCAACTAAGCTAATATCATTCTTAGATAAGTTCGATAGAACTAAAGATCACGAAGGTAGAATCTATGGCAAGTTCGGGCCGTATGCTAAGTCTGGTCGATTCACTTGTAAAGATCAAAACTTGCAACAGATACCTAGAGCATCTAAAGGTTGCTTTGGAGCACCTGAAGGTCGCAAGATAGTGTTTGCCGATTTCGCCCAGTTAGAGCTACGCACAATCGCTGCTAGTATCAACGACAGAACCTTAGTTAATCTTTTTAGAATGGGAGAGGATCCTCATGGTTACACCGCAGAGAAGACGTTTGGTGCTGGCTATACTCCTGAACAAAGACGTATTGCCAAGACAGAAAACTTTAACTTACTTTATGGTGGTTCTGCTGGTATGTTGCAATCCATCCTTCTCATGCAAGCTGATGTATGGCTTGAGACAGATGAAGTCGCAAAACTTATCCGTGTTTGGAAGCGTGCGTTTCCTGGCATTGTTAAGTGGCAAACTGATAGTATTAGGGATTTTAAGGCGGGCAGGTTAGGAGAGTCGCCTTTTGGTCGTAAGTACAAAGCAGCAAGAATAACAGATCATATGAACATATACAACCAGGCTTCTGGTGCTGATGTAGCTAAGTTAGCGATGCAGTATGTATATGACGACTTGAAGCCCAATGATTCAATGATGGTTAACTTCATTCACGATTCATACAAGATCGAGACTCCTGATGATCCTGTGATCTATCAAAGAGTTGCACGGTTATTGGCTGAGGCTATGAAAGACGCATGGTCTGAGTTCAGTAAGATGACCTTAGTTAAAGACCTACAAATGCCTGTTGAGGTTGGCGTAGGAAGCAACTGGGGAGACATTGAAAAAGGTATAACAGATTATTCGAGGACATATTAATATGAGCTATGAAGACGACTACAGGGCCTTAGTTGCGGAGATTATAGATAAACCGCAACTTAGGAACACTAGAAACGACAAGAATTCATTGTCTGTGTTTGCTAAGACACTTAAGATTGACTGTCTTAACAGCTTTAGGTTCCCTATATTAAAAGGTAGGAAGATGTACTACAAAGGTGTGCTTGGTGAGTTAGCTGCGTTTCTTAACCAACCAAAGCACGTGGACGACTTCACCAAAGCAGGTTGCCACTACTGGGAGCAGTGGGCTAATGAAGACGGCAGCCTAGAGTTAGACTATGGCAATGCTTGGTTTGACTGGAATGGCGTAGACCAGTTCGAACGACTGATAAAATCGTTAAAAGAAGACCCTACAAGTAGAAGACACATAATCTCAGGCTGGAGACCTGACAGACTAGACTCGTTGTCGCTACCTTGCTGTCACATACTTTATCAGTTCTATGTACGAGACGGTAAGCTAGATTGCATTTGGTATATGCGGTCTGTTGATGTGTTGGTTGGCCTACCTTCAGATGTCATATTAGCTGCAGCTTTACTACTGGTCATTTGTAAACTAGTAGGATTAGAGCCAGGATCTATGACGTTCATGATGGGTGACGTTCACATCTACAGTCAGCATGCCACACAAGCGCTACTGTACTTGACTCTAGATGAGGGTTCGACGACGGAACCGTTCGACCTACCTAGATGGACCATGACAAATATAAAGTCTGTCACAGACTTTAACCGTGACACAATCGAACTGGTTGGCTATAAGCCTTCCGAAACTAAATATAACTTTGAGGTAGTAGCATGAAACTGATCATCATAGGTAACGCACAAACAGGCAAGGACACTCTAGCTGAGTTGTTTAGCCATCACTACAGTCTTAAGTTTGTAAAGACTAGCATGTTGTCAGCAGAGCACATCATCATGGAAGCATTAGATTATCCTAGTGTTGAAGAGTGTTATGAAGATCGTGTTAACCATCGTCAAGAGTGGAAAGAGTTAATTGCTCAGTATTGTTCAGACGATCCTGCAGCCTTAGCTAAGTTGGCATTTGAACAAAGTGATATTTATGTAGGTGTAAGACGTAGAGTAGAGTTTGAAGCCATGCGTCCATTAGCAGACATGGTAATCTGGGTTAAGCCTGATCCGTTAGTGTCTTACGTAAATCCAGAGTCTGAAGGCATCATGGAACTTACGGAAGATGATGCAGACTATGTTATAGTTAACAATTATAAACCTGAAGACTTTGCCCTGAGCATGAAGCGATCTTACGCAGCTTTAGTAAGAGCGGGCGCTAAACCTTCTAAGACAGTGTTGACAGACATTAAACTTGAACCTAAGACAGAACTGCCTAAAGTTGTAGTTGCTAATTCAACTCCTGCAGCTTTCAGTACTGCCAACATGGATCCAGCTGCTAAAACTGTAGCTTTCGATACTGCTAAAATGAGTCTAGCCGCTAAACTTGCTGCAAGTAAGGCTAAAACCGAGAGTTAATATTATGGATAGTAAGTGGATCACTAGGTTCTATAAGCTTGCAGAAGAAGTTGCTTCTTGGAGTAAGGATCCTAAGGCTAAGGTAGGAGCTGTTCTAGTCTCTCCAGACAAAAGACAGTTCTCTTATGGATATAACGGATTCCCAGCAGGTGTGGAAGACGATGAAAGACTTAGGGATAGGACTGTTAAGCTGAATCTAATGGTCCACGCCGAATTAAACGCCTTACTTAATGCGAGGCAAAATGTAACAGGTTGGACCTTGTTTGTAAACAAAGCACCATGCGTAACTTGTGCGTGTGCGATTGCTCAAGCAGGTATATCTGCAGTAGTAACTAAAGAACTTGACCTAAATAGCTCGTGGACAGAATCATGCATCGTGGCTCGAAGCATACTACTAGAAGCTGGCGTAACTTATACAGAGACTTCACATGAATTATAATGACGACGACAAACTTATTATCCGCCCTTCATCCATTGATAACTTCACGGGTTGCGCACAACAGTGGTACCGTGTATTTATCTTAGGTGAGCGGTCTATCCCTAATGCACGAGCTGCCATTGGTACTGCGGTACATGCTGGCGTAGCTGAGTACTGGGAAGGTGCTATGAAGACAGGCGAGAAGCTTGAAAGCTATAGTCATGTTGTAGACTGCGCTATGGAAGCATTTGCCGAAGAAGAGAAGTTAGGGCTTCAGTTTAAAGACGGCGAAAACAAGGGCACAGCTCAGAAAGACATCCTAGTCGGTACTGAATCCTTTGTTGAAGATATTGTGCCTTTCGTCACTATTCCAAAGGCAGTTGAGAAACGTTATACAATCAACATTCCAGGTCACTCTGTTGTTAAAGCCCTTAGTGGTACTGTGGATTACATTGAAGGCAGTTGTATCGCGGATGTTAAGACATCTACACGAAAGCCAACTGTTGGTAATTATACAACTCAACAGAGTATCTATCGTATCTTAGCTAATGCTAATGGTGAGAACATCACTGAAGGTCAGATACAAGGTGTAGTGTTTAGAAAGTCTGGTAAGGCTGAAGGCATGCTGTTGGATGCAAACATTGACGTTGTACAGTCTAAAGCTTTAGTTAACAACCTGCTAGACACTCTAGATGTTATGGCTCAAGACGTAGTTAGACCTGACGTCTTGTTTAGAGGTAACCCTAATTATATGTTCTGCTCAGAGAAGTTCTGTGCGTTCTATAATACCTGTGACTTCGTTAAAGGTCCTGGAGCAGCTGCTAAGTATGCTGCCTCTAAGAACGAAGAAGCTCAAATCGTTAAGGTGCTAGAGAACACTGAAATGGCTAATGTTAAATTAGATAAGGCATAATCATGATACCAAAACCGGGTCAGCTTGAAAAATCTGCCTCCGGTTTTGCAACTCTAAATGACTTCGGCATAGTCTACTTAGAAATGCAAGAGCGGACAGGTAAAACTCTAACCTCAATCCTAATGGCAGAACGATGCCCTAAGGTAAAGAAAGTATTAGTACTAACTAAGAAGTCAGCACGAGACGGTTGGCACGAGACCTTAGAAGCTTACAAACACACAAAAGATTATCACGTCACTAATTACCACCAAGCCAACAAGTTAGAAGCAGTCTACGATCTCGTCATACTGGATGAAGCACACAACTATATTAGCTCCTCACCTCAACCCTCTCAGATCTGGAAGAAGGTCAAGCGTTTGACTTGGGGCAATCCTATAATCTATCTATCGGCCACACCGTGTGCTCAGGGCTATCATATGCTCTATCATCAATTCGCATTGAGTGCGTGGTCTCCCTGGAGATCGTATAAGACGTTTTATTCTTGGTTTAGATCGTATGGAATCCCGAATAAAATCTACACGACCACGGGCCAAAGAGAGACGTATACACAAGTCTTAGATAGTGTAAGAGGCGAATGTGAACACTTGTTTATCAGAGGTACTCGTGCTGAGCTTGGTTTTGAACACGAACCTACAGATAAGTTGCACTACATAGATTTGTCAGATGGCACCAAGGAGCTGTATAACACCTTAGTCAAACACAATATAGTTGAAGACTACTCCGACACTGGAATGGATCTAGTGTGCGATACGCCTATGAAGCTGCGTACTTCGTTGCATATGTTAGAAGGCGGTGTAGCTAAGATACAAGATAAGTACTTTGTATTACCTAATAGAGAGAAGATAGACTATATACTGAACACGTGGGGCGACACACCTGATGTAGCAATATTCTATAACTATAAGGCCGAGTTGATTAAGCTGACTGCGATCTTTAAGCGCGCCAGACTATTGCAAAGTACGTCTCACGCTGAAGGTATAGATCTTAAACACATCAAACACTTAATTATACTGTCTCAAGACTTTAGTACTGCTAGACATACTCAACGTAGAGCCAGGCAAGCTAATATGGCTCGCGACACTGAGATTATCGTACATTTCTTATTGACAGAGAAAGGCGTATCTGCTCAAGTATATAACACAGTATCCGTAAACAAAACCAACTACGTGGACGCGAGGTTCACCAAGGAAACTTTATGAAAGTCACATTCCCGAAGCCGCTACTTGCTCATAGTAAAACTCCTGTTCTTGATTCTATCAAGTATCCAGTTCTTATGTCGCCAAAGTTAGATGGCATTCGCTGTATCTTAATAGATGGAGTGCCACACAGCAGAGCAGGTAAAGTAATACCTAACTTGTTTGTCCAGCGTGAGCTAAAGGATATACACAATAATTTAATCCTAGACGGTGAGCTAATGGTTGATGGCGACTTTAACTCAGTGCAGTCTGCCATTATGAGTAACAGCGGCGAACCTGATTTTACGTTCAACGTCTTTGATGTTATCAACACTCAAGGCTTCTCCACTCGCCTTCGTCACGCTCAGAACGCAGTAGAAACCTTCGGCGGTAGACTGCGCCTAGTGTATCACTCACTAGTTACAAATGCAGAACAAGCAGCGGCTAAACACAAAGAGTATTGTGCAGCAGGCTACGAAGGTTCTATGGTTAGACGTCCTGATGGTGAGTATAAACACGGTCGTTCGACTGCTAAGCAAGGCATACTGTTGAAGATAAAAGACTTTAGCGACGATGAGGCTGTTATTCTAGACGTTAAACAATTAGCTCGCAACTTAGATACGAGCACTAAGTGTCTCCATAATCTTGTCTATGAAGACGCTGTAGGATCTTTTACAGTGCGATGGAAAGGTAAGATCTTTAACGTAGGTTCAGGCCTTAAGGCGGCACAACGTCGCGAACTGTACGCTATTAAGGATAAGTTAGTAGGTAAGACTATCACCTTCACTTATCAAGAGGTCACAACTTATGGCGTGCCTCGCTTCCCGGTGTTTAAAGGTTTTAGAGGTGACCTATGAGCAAGCATAAAGAAGGTAAGATACAAGCAGCTATCGTGGCCGAAGCTGAAGCCATGGGTTTCATAGTTTACAATATAGTTGTATCAGGTAAGAAGGGTAACGGTGATCTATGTATGTGTGCTAACGGTCGATTCATGTCTATCGAAGTTAAAGTTGAAGGTGAAGAGCCTACGCCGATGCAACTGTACAAACTAAAGAAAATAAGAGAGGCTAGAGGTCTTGCTACTTGGTGCACATCAGTAGCGGAGTTCAGAGCGTTTGTAGTTAGTTGTTTACGCGAAGGGCTAGAAGACTTCTGACTAATAAAGTGGCAGCATCCTTGCTGCCTTTACTTCCCTACTTAATCATAATAACCAAGCACAGCCACGTTCACCGAGTTCTTAGTCAGCCCAGTAGTTCCAGCTTGGTAAATAAGCTGACACCCCAACTGCATACCACCATCATCTCTTGCGGCAAAACAGTCTACAGTAGCGTGTAAGGTCTGCGTAACACCGGTACCAAGGAACGGAACGGTGTTTAACTTATCAGCGGACACATCGTCTATTCCTGCGTTGTCCTTAGGCACTGACTGTCGTAGATCCCAAACGTAGTGAGAATTGAGATCGGCGAGAAACTCAAACACTACCTTGAGTACTACAGTCGTAGCTGTTCTAGGTACACTGTCTAACCCAGGGTGTTTGACAGAACCAGAGCCGGCAGAGTCTGAGACAGTAAAGACGGATAGTGCGTTAGCGCCAACAACAGATAGTATATCAAATTCATGAGTCTGGTATTCTGCTTTACTGAAAGCGTGATATTGAGGTCCTCGTACGTGTGCACCATTTTGTGCTAGTACGCGCTCAGGTGACACAGTTCTAGCTATTGAATAGATAGTAATCTCAGTTTCACTAGTTCGCACACAGGTTGCCATGTCGCCTTGGCGAGTTAGACCTAAAGTAGTTACAACGTTACCTAACGCATCTTTAAACGTCCAGCTATTACCGGTCACTACAACAACTTCAGCTTGAGGGTGTAGCACAGATTCTAACACAAAGGTAAACTTGGCGCCGATAGGTATTGTCAGGCCGTCGGTACCAGTCCTAGGCGTGAAGTCAACAACTACAGAGTTCAATAGAGACTGGACTCGTATTAGTCTTCCATTGTCTGCACTAGTAACGTCATACTGTAGATCACCAGATCCAAAAATACCAATACCCGAGAACCCTACAGCTAACAACTCATCATCTAGCTTGACGCCTGCATCAGACACTTCTAAACGTGCTAGACCGTTCTTGTCAGTGAACTGTGTTTTAGTGGTGAGGTCTTCAGTGTCGTCATCGGCTTTAAATAGTATGGAGTTACCGCCTCCGCCGCCTACGACAGCACGAAGGTTATCGGTAGAGTCGTCTTGAATATCACTAGCTATCAATAAGTTATCACCGAACATAGCACCTGTCAATTCAAAACCTGCACCTCCGTTGTTGTAGCCTTTGACTACCGCAGAGTCGCCTAGTATATCAAAGTTGACTGCGTACAGAGAACCTATAGCTGACTGAGCTAAAGAAATATACGCGTCAGTGTTACCAATGAAAGTAATCTGTACTCTGTCGCCTGCGTTGTATAAGCCTAGGCGGCCCGTACCCATATCAGCAGGGTAGTGCACAGTCCAAGGACCTTCATTCAGTGCTACGTTGCCTAGAGCAGGTGTTAGGTTGTCTGTCAACATGAATGACACAACTGTACCGTTATCCATGACATCTAGAGCAGGCAGATTAACAGTACCGTCATAGTCTACACGAATCAAGGCTCCAGCATCAATAGCTGAGATGTTGTAATCTAAGATAGACCACAACACAGAACCGCTGTAGCCAGTGAAGTCACTATCGCCAGAGCCGGTAGAACCTGCAGAGTGTTCCATTACCCAGGTATTACTAGGTCCGCCTGCGCTGCCCTTTAACGAAAACGTAACGAACTTGCCTGCGGGAAGTACAAAGCTTGTTTCGGTGTCGTCTACGAAACCTTGTAGTTGCCATTCAGCTTCCCCTTTAAACACAGTTATATTGTTACCGTCAGCGTACACACCAAACACAGAACCATTATCGAATAGACTAGTGGTAGCATCCGAAAACAGTGTAGCTGAAGCGCCAGGCGCAGATAAAGCCACATAGCGATTGTGATGAGTTGTGCTCAGTTGTATAGTAGATGCAGCAGTGTGAAACCAAGAAGGAGCTACACCGTCATTACCTGCAGGGTTTAGTAAGTCCTGTAGTCTAACCCACTGACCGCCGTAAATAGAGTCGATGAAGACCTCTTCATCTTCAGCTTCAAAACTGTCTGGTCTGTACTCATAGACACCTAGTGAAGTTGTTGTCTTGTAGTACAACAACTCGATACCAATAACAGGTGCTACTGATATTGCTTCAGTAGTGTTATACACCCAAGGCAAATTCAATTCCGACACAGGGACAGCTACGCCACCTCTGTATTGTTGTTGTGAACCATTACCTAATGCTAAGTCTTCCATGCCGATTAAGGCCTTACTGATTGTCTTCGCCATTATACTTGCACTCCCAATGCGTCTACCCAAATAGAACCTGTCCAGTAGATAGGTTTGTTTATTGTTACGTCGAAAAACTGCATGCCTAGATGTTCAAATATAGGATACAACTGAGGTCTATCAACTGTGGCCGTCTGTAACTGCCCACCAGTCATAATCCAAGAACCATTAAAATCATTAGGTTTTAAGATTATGTTGTCGTCATCAGTAGCCTCTAGATCCGGTTTGTATAGGAAGTCCACAGTACCAAGGCTGTTAACTAAAGTAACCTGAGTTATTCTGTTTATATCCAACGCACGAATCTGTGCTCTAGTGCGCATCACCCAAGAGGCGTCTATGCGAGTTGTGGTGACAACTTGTCCTTGGCGGACTTGAGAACTGGTACCAGCTCCTAAGTCCATGTCCTCTGCGGCTAGTAAGGCCTTCTCTATTAGTTTAGACACGTTATGCTCCAAATAATTGTTTGATGAATTTGTGAATCACAGAGCTGGCACTCGCACTAAACAACCCAAACAACACTAAGACACCAATACCACGCTGTTTTAGTTTGTTTATGTCATCTAGTGCAGGCTTAATATTGGTCGTCAGATCTTTTTGAAGACTTTCTAATTCAGCTTTGTATTTCCCTAGACTATTATCAGTCTCGTACTGTTTTTCCTTTAGGTTTTCTATCGAGACACTTGTCTCTCTAACTGTATGCATTATCACAGTTTGTGTCGCCTCTATCCTCCCTAACGCAAGACTTACTTCGTCTAAGTCATTTGACATCGTGTATCCCAGGTATCTTGTGTATTGAACCATCTTCTATAGTTATGAACTTCTTACCTTCCTTTAGAAGCTCCGCTCGTTCCTGCTTTGTCAATGATGAGCCATTCTTAAATACCCTATTGCCTACTTGGCCTGGTATGGCTAACCATTCGTCCATGTCTGTATGAGGTCCTAAACCAGCTCCAAACCTCGCTTTTAACGCACTCTCAGGTACAAGTGAGCTATAGTTAATTGTGTTAGATTTATTAGGTGTTCGGCCTGCGCCACCTTGCCAATAGAACTTACCAGCCTTGTCTGAGTAGGTCTTAATGCGAGGTAGTGAGTGATCCCGTACGAAACCTTTAGCTGCTTCTACTTGATATTGTTTAATGGATTCAACCAGTTGCTCGTCTCCTTCAGCTGCTTTTAGCACTTTGGCTGCGATACCTGCATCTAAAGGATCTCCAGCAAATCGTGTAATGTTAGCAGCAAGAGCGTTTAACTGTTTATCAGGGTCTCCACCAATACGTTGGAATTTCTTGTACCATAAGTTAGTAGCACGAACCTTGAATCGTGTCCAAGGACTTGTAGCAAAACCGTCACCAATAGTACTAGCCACAGGAGCACCAAGCTTAGCCAAGGCTGCATCGTTTGTATATACTTCAGCCATTGCTTTAGTGGCTTTCTGCATCGCTTTACTCTTCGATGTAGTGAATGCAAAGTCGTCCATGTCTGCAGCCAACTTAACAAAGTCTATACCTTCAAGACCTTGAGTAGATATGGTACGAGCACTAACTAAAGCATCAACCATGTGAGACTCAACCTCACGGACTACTCCAACTGGTAGCTGAGCCATCAGCTTTGTATGTTGGTTTACTTCATGCTCAGCACTAGATCTACCGGCTTTAACAATAGCTCTGGCTACTTCCTGAGGCGAGGATTCTTTATTCTTAAGTGACTTCCACACCTTAGAATCGCGGTTAGATGCAAAGTCTGCATAATCGCTCTTAGCAGACTTCCAAGCTTTTAGCCAGTCAGAACCACCTTCAGTCTTTCTAGCCACTGTGTTTATTTCTTTATCAACTGCTTCAACAGCGTCAGTCAACGCCTTACGCACTTCGAACTTCTCTGACCCTGTCAATCTGTCAGCTTGAGTCCAAGTCTTGTTTAAGATCTTACGTAGAGCGAACACGTCACCAAGAGAGTTTAGTGCTTTAGGTTCATGGATCATCTTAAGAGCTGTTGCTGCGTCTCCTAAGTTAGGCGAATCGATAACCTTTGCAACTGCTTTATTGATGGCAGGAGCTAAGGGATTAGTGTTGAAGTTAAAGCTATAATTAGGTGGAGCTAATGTATGTATGCCAACAGTCTCAACCGTGTCGAACTGCTTCTTGACAGCTGTCTCATAAGTCTTAATAGATGAGGCTAGTGTTTCTGTCATCTCGCGTCTGGTTGTTGTAAGAGGAGTAGTGAATGCTCTTGCTCTGTCGTTGACCAGTTGCTTAGATATCTGTAATACGCTTGGACTTAAAGCACCACCACCACGAATAGCTTCATCACCGCCTGGAACCAAACCAGGGATAACTCGTAAAGCGTTATCTTGTCGGGGTCCTGTTAGTTTAACGTTATTCAGAGTCTCCCACTTGTTCAACAGTTCGTCTATGTTATCATCAGACATGTTAGTAGTACGCTTCAATGCATCGTATGCACCAGTGGCGTTGTTGTTCTTAAACAGTCTGTAGCTGGCTGTGATCGGTTGGATCATAGCCTTAGTTAGTACAAAGCCTGCTTTAGCAGCAACACCAGTTACAGCGCCAAGTTCAGCAGCACCTATTGCTTTCTCAATAGCTATCTTAGAGTTGAACTCTTCATTAAGACGTATTGCTTGCTCTAAGTAATCTATAGGTGCTCCACTTGCTAAACCTACTAAACCGCCTATGGCTGCACCACCTGCCGCCGCAATACCTTTAAGTTTAGGATCAACTAAGGGTAATTTAGATGCAAGCTTTGCACCTGCGACGCCGCCTGCCATACCACCTGCCATCTCGTACTTAGACATGCCAAGCTCTTGTAGCGTGTCAGGTTCAGCCAGTCGCCATTCACCGTTCTCTAACTGTATGTGGAAGTCAGAGGTAACGGGATCATATTCGATCTTGATGTCTCGCTCGTTACCCATGTTAACTATAGATTTAGCGTTGTTCAGTCTGATACTTTCCAATTCGGCTTTAGCGCCGTCGTTGAATTTAGAATGCATCCACTCTACAGGTCGTTGAACTTCGTGGTAAGCTTTCAGTCTAGTTAGCAACTGTTCTTTGTCTGCAACTTCACCTTCTTCTAAACGACGTGCGTGGTTATACACTGCGTCGATACCACCTTGAGAGGTAGGATCAGCACCAATAGAGGCAGAGTAAGAGTCGACCTGCTCCCTGGATAATAACTTGAAGTCTTCGTCTGTCAAGTTAGCAGCAGTTGTACGTTGTAGCTCTGAATAGTCTTTCGGCTGTACGTACTCTTTATCGTCAAACAGACCTCCACCAGGCTTCTCAAACACTCCAGGCTTAGATCTAGGTATGATACCTAAATGTCTATCTGTATTGAGAGTGAAGTCGTTGAGAGAAGGTCTAGGGTACACAGGATCTGTAGGCGTAACTATGTCCACCGATGAAACGCCGTAGCGCTCATCAGTGTAAGTAATTATTTGCTCTTCAGACATGTCTGACTGTGCACGAAGTCCAGTTATAGCTTGCTTACGCTTCTCACCGATTATTACGTCTACCTGCTCTGTTGAGAACTGACCAGATTGTTCTAATGCTTCTCTTGCTGTAGGCATAACCTTAACCTTCGTTTGTATTGGTTGGTAGTTTAGTATCAGTGCCGTGCGAGCCTTGACCACCTTGAGGATTGTTTCCAGCTAGTAGGGCAGCTGCTTCTTCATCTTCAGGGTTCTGACCTAACATAGCAGCGGTTTCTTGCAGTATCTTAGCAACCTCAGGACTGTACTTAGTCTTAAAGGTACGCATTAACAAGCTTGAAGTCTGGAAGAAACCAGCTGGGTTCACTTGGCTCAACAAAGTACCTATAGAACCAGACATCACTTGTTCAAGCATTAACTGCGTGCGTTCATCTTCATCGTTGTATGATACAGACTCGATGGTGATGTCGAACTCAGTGAAGGCAAACTCAGAACCAGACTCAGGGATAGGTGCAAATACCAATTTACCCTCTTCAGTCTCTTCAGGTTTACCAGTCTCAGGATTGTAGACTTGCTCAAACATAGGCTCCATAATAGGTTGACCCTGTTCGTCCATCTCGCCAGACCACTTCATAGCTGGTTTGTTTAGCTCGATGAATCGTCGTCCTACAATCTCATCTGTGACTCGTAACGTTTGCTCTGCAGTGTAATACTGTCTAACTAATGCTACTACGTCCGCACCCAACAACTCGTAGAACGATTGGATTCTAACAGTTAAATAGCGAAGAGCCATGATGGTTGCGTTCTGTTGCAACTTAACCTTGCGACCACTGTCAGATGCAAAAGCTTGACCTAAGAAGCTGTCGTTGATACTCAACACGCGTTGGATGCGATCAAAGGCTTTATCTATGATAGTATACATAGCGATAGCATCGGCTGTTAGGTTCTCAACACGAATACCTTTCAAAGACTTAACAGCTATGACACCGTTCACTCTGTTGAATGAATCTGTGAAGTCGGTCAAGTCTGTAGCTAAAGCATTAGTCTCAACAAATGCCTTCTGAGTGCTAGACATCAACTGCAGTTTGACCAGCGCTTGGTTGATAGCCTTTTGCGACTCAATGACTTCGCGGAAGATACCATAGTACTCAGTGCGGCTAGACTTATGCAACTTAGCTACGCGGTAAGGCCACTTAACTTCTTTGTAAGTTATCTTCTTACGTTCAAGCTCTGTAGTGCCTGACCACCAGATCTCCCAACGCTCACCGTTGTCGTCTTCAATAACAGTCTGTACAACTAGATAGTTATCAAATACTCTGTAGCGACCTTGGAAGGAAGCGTTATGACTGTACTCAAAATCAGCTTCTTCGATCTCTAGGAAGTTGTCATGCGATACTAGATCTTTTGTCTTAGCTTCGCCCCAGGTGCGTAGTAGGGTCTCTTCAGGTATCCATTTGAAGCGATGTAAAAATCGAGCATCTTCATAGTCTGCGTCAGTACTCAAAGGGTCTAGAACTAATTCGTAGTCGTACACCTGAGCTAATTTAATCTCGTAAAGAGGTCTACCGAATTGATCTCGAGCTCCTGTAGGCTCCGGGATGACTTGAGCGGCCATGATACCTGAGATAATACCACATAATTTTATCTCGTCTCCTTCGGTCTCCATGCGGTTCCTAGCAAAGATAGAAGTGACAGTATCAGTCATTAAACTGGCTACAGTCTGATCTGCAAGTTGTACAGGCTCTGCACGTATAGCATTAACTGTTGTGGAGTAGTAACCAACAAGCATACGACCGAACAACTTAATAACGTTGAACGTCTCTTTAGGTTGCCCGCGATTCGCTAAGACTTGCTCTTGGTCTGAGGTCCACTGTCGGTTGTGATAGGCATTCCAAATCTCTTCACTTTCCATGCGAGAGTTGTAAAACGTATCGTAACCCATGTGGAACGAGTCTCTTAGTGTTTGTACATCAGTCTTCATTATAAACCTAGTCCTTGCAGTATTGCGTCTGCTTTGGCTCGTGTATCATCGTCTACAGAAGGTGAGGACACTGCTGAGTTTCTAGGAGGTACGCTAGTATCAACAACAGGTGCATCAGCAGGCGCAGGAGTAGAAGTAGCACCTATACGCCCAGTAGATACAGCATCACCAGGAGGAGCAACTCCACCGCCGCTATCTATCTTAGTGTTCAAATAGCTAATGTTCTCATCAATAGCACTTAGCATGTCCTCAATGTCTTCTTGTGGTACACCTAGACGGAAGTGAGTGATTCGAGGATCGCCTAAGTCGTTGACAGTTTGTATGTCAGACTTAAGTTGTTCTAGTGCCACTTTAAACTGAGCAGCTACAGGTCCAGCTTGTTCACCTAAGTTACCAAACTGATCATCGAACGCTCGCATTTCATTTGGCGTTAGAGTAGCACCGTACAATGAGTTACGAAGCATGTTACGATAAGCACTGAAAGAAGCACGACCTGCAACACCGTCTACGTCATCTGATATGTACTTACCAACACGACTAGTGATGTTATCTATAATACCTGTTTCTTCTTTTGTGATACCGCCAGATAGACTACCGTCTTCGCCTAGTGCACCAGTTACATTCTGACCTAATGATAATAGTTGTCTAATGCTGCGCACTTGTTTCTTGTCGTAGACAGAGTCTAGACCAACACCAGCTAGCTTCTCTAGGCGGTTTATCTCGCTGCTAACACGCTCAAAGGTTTTAGGGTCGTCTGTGCGCAGCTTTTGAAAGTCTACATCCCAGAATTCTTCACCTAACTTATCTTTAACTATGTTATCGATATCAGCTCTGGTCTTATCTGACGCGTCCAGCTGCTTCTCTTTCGAGGTGCGCTCACCCTCCACACGTAATACCTTAGCTCGCTCTAGTACCTTACGTTGCAACTCAGGATCAGTGAAGCCGCCTTGTTCGTAG
>Ga0070747_1000191_pt1 | contig 30919 bp, 23 predicted proteins | sample VirMetDEL_Mar_31_FD_77321 | JGI IMG/M metagenome (GOLD analysis project Ga0070747, IMG submission 77321) | Aqueous microbial communities from the Delaware River and Bay under freshwater to marine salinity gradient to study organic matter... | ecosystem: Environmental > Aquatic > Marine > Coastal... | reverse complement strand
GCCACTGTTGTCATAGCCGAACTACTGGTAACATGCTTTTGAACCATAACTCTGTGAAACACCGAACCTCTTGAAGACAGTTCGGAGGTGGCTAAACCAATAGCCTGCGGCGTAGTGCTCGGCGGGTCGCTTGATGTAAGAGGTAAATAATTTTGAGGGCATAGGTCGTAATCAAGGACTTTCTCCCCAACTAACCCTTCGGAGTTATCACCTTCTAAGTCTCCATCGGAAAACAAAGACATTTCGGGTTTATCAAAAGTTATAACCCCACCTGCTGAATAAAGTTCAAGTTCACTTGCTGACATAGCGTCGCGCATAAGGTCGAGTATAGAGTAAGAACCTGTGAGTATAGTACTTACATCGGGGAGGGTTTTTGTCACCAGCAATTTAGGATGTAAGTCCAACACAGTAACGATAGCCCCTGTAGTGGCGGCAGTGACAAATGCAGAGACAGGTGCCGTTGTAAATGTCAGCGTCTTGGCACTGTAGTTTATTTTAGCAGTTACAGTGGCTGTAGTCGTAGCCGCAATCGTCCCTATCCGAATGTTACTGGCAGATATGGTTTGACCGTCATGTCCAAACGACTTTACGCTTTGAAGTGTCAATACTTTGTTACTCCCGCTAATGTTACCAGTAAGCCTTGAAGTTGCACCTGTGGTGAACTCCGAGCCTTCATAGTCAATTGCATTGTAATGTATTTGCACAGACGGGTTATACCCGTAAGTCGCAAGACTGGGCAAGAAAAGAGAAGCAATTCTACTTTCATTTGAAGGTATAGCGTGCCTTACATTACCTGTAGCCTCATGTGAAGGAACTGATTTGAGAAGGAAAGGATTGGGATTAAAGTTCGGACCGCCTATTGCAAGCATGCCTCTTTTTGCATCGGAAATATCCGACATGCCGTTTTCAACGATAGTGCTGACAAATCCACGAGTTATTGTAGACTCTACCTTTATTGGACCGTGGGTATCATAACTTGATATTATACTGTTGATAGGGACAGTTGAGCGAATGTCGGAAAAAGTTGCAGGGAAAGAAGCAGTTACAATGTCACTGCTCATATCCAACTTTTTCTCTACATGGTGCTCGTTGGTCGGAGGTAAAGAGCCCATGTAATGGTGACTCCTCACATGATTGAGAGTGTGGCGACCGCAGTGACCTGCAAGTAATTCGTTGCCCATATTGGTAGTACTGGCAGAGAACTTGTTGAACTCGTGGCTGTCTATAGCCATGCTTTGAGAAAATACAACTCCGTGATTTTCAAACGCACTCTCGTCAATACAGACTTGCCCTTGTCGTTGGGAGAACTGCGTCCCGCTACCGTATGGTTGAAACAAATTACCTTTACCAGTGTCAACTATACAGTCCCCTGTAATAATAACAAAGCGTCCAGCACTGTGTGTCATAAGCGCACCTCTTCGACCGTTTGAAGCGTTCGCCTCAAAGTCCAAGTGAATTGACTCTACTACCATTGTCCCTGCACTCGCATCAATTGACATGAGGCGCATTCTTTCGGGTGCTTTGTTTGTAGGCTTACCTGTCGAAGTGCTATAGCCCAATGGGTTGATGAGTATATTGTAAGGCACTTTTGGTATAGATACTGTCGAAGTAGCAGACTCTGCGTAAACCTTGACCGAGTAAGCACCGCCACTGTAAGGGCTGGTTGTAAAGTTAATACTGGTTAATCCGCTCTGTCCACTTAACTCGTCGACTAAAGCCTGCGCCGCAGTTGCACCTATACTCACAGTGGATGATGTCCCTGTAGCCGCACTGATAGAAGGAGTTACTGTGATTAAATCAATGGGTTCTATAGGCTCTTCAAACCGCCAAAGCCCCAATGTGTTATCGCTCTTGACGGGAGCGTATTGCTGATAGCCGGATGAAAGCGCACCTCTCGACCAATGAACAGCCTCAAGGGTTCCTCTAAAGTCACCACCTCTACCTCCCAAGTAAATGTTATTCTGTTGATTAACAAGTTCATGAGGCTCGTCAAGTGTTTGAGAAGTAACTAAATCCCCATTGACAAGTAAACTGATAATCCTACCGTCAAACATAACTGTTACATTGAGTAGTTCACGGTGCCCCGAATTGAAAGCAGAGACATCATCCATCTCTTCATCGGTTGCCAAATACCCGTCTTGAGTCGGACTGAAAGCAGGATATGATATTCCATCATAGTAAGCGAGCCTACCGTTGACTTTCATCACAGGTTTGGCTGTCGAAAGAGTATACACTGCATCTCTACCGCTGGCAGGGTTTCTCAGTGTTACTTCAAATGTAGCAGGAGCAGGACTGCTCGGACTACCTACAGTCAGTCGCATGACATTTTCTTGCTCAAATACTACTCCCCCGCAATCGGGTATGAACCAAGTCTCCAAGGTGAAGTTACTAAGAGCGGAAGGTAGTCCTCTTCTCTCTTCATCGTTTATACCATGGACGCTCTTTAGATTGACAGGAACGAGAACGCTGTCGCTAATCCCATTGAATTGTAATCCAAATCCGGGGTCAATCAGCAAACTCATATCAAACACCTATAACAAAGTCGGTTGCCACGAGTAGCATCGTGAACGCGTAGTAGTTGTTCCCAGCATCATAACGCACATGAAGTTTCTCCGGCATTATTCTAATTCCGCCGTCGTTACCGTGAGCCTGTGTGCCGGGAATAGTGACAAATAAATCTCCAATTACATCAGCAAAGAAACCAACTATGGATTGTATTTTATCACTCACCAATGTATCTGTTACTTTTTCAAACCAACTATTTGCTCCGTCGTCATCAGCATTACCGCCTTCATCTCCAGTAAGAAGAAACTGATTCATCAGTTGAGAGGCGGCTCTTGTGTTTTCATTGGATGTCTTTTGAGACTGCGGTAGGCTACCGAATGTCAAAAAGAAATTGCGTGCGGTTGCAGTTACTCCGGAACTGGTGACAAGGCTATCATAGGGTATCTGTAGACCTCGGAACATGTCGATGCTTTTTTCCGAGTTCGACACAAGGCCGATTAAGTCTTGAACTTTGTCTCCAGCAGACCTTGATGAGTTTACATTGCGTGAACTTGAGAGTTGAAATATCTGCGGACTCAAAAGTTCGGAAAAAGCCTTAGACACCATTTGAGGGTGTTCGATTACATCGTCGGGATGATAAAGTTGTTCTATGACAACTATTGAGCCATTAACTGTAGCCTTAAACGCTGTAGCGAGTGTCTTGCCTGTCCCACTGATATTAAAGATAGTGCTAACATTAGAAGAGAGTTCAAACGCAGTATTGAAAAGTTGAGCAAGTTTTGTAGCAGGAGATGCACCATCAGTAGTCATAAGCCCCTTGATAGGTATATTGACAACAGCATCCCAGTTTTTAGCGTCTTGGCTTAACCTGTGCCCACTTGCAGAAGGCACTTGACTTACGCTGTTTCTTACTGCACGAGTCAATGTAACTTGGTCCGACCCTCCAAGTAAAGGGTGTGTTTTACTGGCATCGAATTGAAACCTTATTCCTATGTGAGCACCGCTTGTTATGCCTAAAAGAGAGTCTTTATCGCAAGTTGAACCTTTAGGATTACGAGAAGAGTCCTCTAACCAATAAGAAGGGATAACCTTGATGAAGTTATTATGCAGTATCTCCTCCATGGAGTTATTACTTTGGTTGATAGTAAGTATGTCACCTGCAATGAGGTTGGTTTGCGTCACTGCTTGTAACTTTATTTCCCACTTAGGAACCCCTGCCAGCGGTATCGTAGCATCATCAGCAACTGAAACGGCATAACCTACCAACTCGTTGTTTCTGTTGAAAACTTTAGGAAAGACAAACAGCGCATCTCCGGCTGTTATAGAGGTAGGTAAGCCACTTGAAAAGGTCACACTGGTGTCTGTCAAAGCACTGATGTCGCCTAAAAATACACCAGCAGAATTGACTACTCTATCACCAATGTTTAACCGAGCCGCCGCACCTAAAACACCAGCATCACTACTAATTGAAAGCGCACTACCTGCACGATACAATGTAGTTTCTACAGCAAGTGCTCCTGTGGCGGATGTAGAATGACCACCTGTGAACTTTAACTTGGTTAGTATTTTAAGCGAAGCAGTAGTTTGCGAGGTCCAACTCTTTGAGTTTACCGAAGGAATGGTGGCTACAATCGTATCGCTCGTTCCTTGAGGTATATCATAATCTATCGAAAACTGCTTAATCGAAGTTTCGACTTGAGAGTGGGTCATAAACATTATCCCCGGAGTAAACGCGAAGTTCACTAACTCAGCAGGTATGAAGTTACTGAAAGGCTCGGTGGGTAACATGTTCCCAAAGTTGATGAGAGTTTTCATAGGGCTTGATGATAGAGAACTATTGGCACTGTGCTGTGCATCAACCCCTACATCATCGGTAATAATTCCGTTCATCTCCAAAGTTACTCTTGGTGTATTTGTATCTATAGCAAAACGCTTGAGAAAATTACCGGGTGTTGGGAACGCTGAAACATTACGCTCGACTGCCATGTCAAGGCTTTGGACAATCAAATCTGTTTGTATTTCGCTTTGCGAGCCTGCGAGTAATCGAACCGGAATTGCCATACTTTCACCTCATATTATAATATCAGCGGCCATGAACTTAAGACTGAACTCATATGCTTTATGCTCCGCTTCACGGTGTATTACCATATCAGCAACGAGACCGCTTATTCCGTTTTTCAAATGCCCTTCGTGTGCATGAGAAAACAACCTTGAGGCGTGTTCTGTATTGATACTCGATAATTTACCAGCAGTCAAACCCTCGGTTGTTAAAAAGAAGTTACGCTGTGCTATATGTGAGTCTAAAGAGTTCTTACCTTTGGTTACATGAGTCAAATAAGGTATCTGTATGCCTCGGATATAGTCACCCGTTGCATCTTGTGGGTTGATTTGATTTGCAACAAAACCTGTGCCTGCGTTAATGAAATCACTCACAAAGCCGACATCGGGATTAGAAGCGTAATTATTACTGTTTGCAAGTATACCCAGTAAATCCTGCGCTTTGTCTCCGCCACTCTTGATAGGGCGACCGCTGTTACTACCAGCAGTTCCGCTCTTACCTCCGGAGAAGCCTTGAGTAACGGGCATTTGTCCCACACCCAATGTGGTGTTGATAGTGTCGGACGACTGTCCGAGTGAAGAAGCAAACTGCTGAGTTATTTGCAATCGGCAGTTATGACCGTGGTATGATTCACTGATGTCAGTAGAGAAAACCTTGTCCATGGTTTCGTTACTGGACGCATCGACCTCTCGGCCTACATCTATGTAAGAAGCAGTGATGGCCTTTGATATGAGATAAGTCAAGTATTCATCTGTTCTTGTCAATCCTCCTCCTGTGTCGCGAGCAGAAGAACCGTCTTCGTAAGTCGGGAAACTCGGACCCACTGCCGCTTCGGGTGCGGCGAACTCGTTGAAAGTGTCAGCGTTTTGGATAGGGACTACTATGACAGGACTACCGGGCCTACCTCGTAAGTTTGTATCTGCGTATTGTATAGGGGCAATGTATATTTTATCACCGTTAGCAATAGTACCCGGTGTATCAAGCCGGTATGTTATTTCAGTAGCGTTTACTGTCAACACAGTAGCATGTAGAACATTATTTTCTGCTGTGTCTTCTACATAAGAGTTCCCTCTTCTAAAAATTATCCTTTGGTTTCTACTATTTTCAGTGGGTTCAAACCAATCATGGGGCTCGCTTGCCTCACTACCGGAACTGTATTGATGAGCACCTACCAGTAAATTACCCGTAACAGTAATCGTAGTGCTGGTAAAACTTTGGACTGTCATACCTGTATCGCGTTGCATATTTGAAAACCCATAAGGTTCGTTTTTGCTTGCAACCATCAAGTCGTCGAATGTAACTCTCACATGTCTTGTAGTAGCATATTTACCTACTCCAGCATACTCGTGCGTGAAATCAAGCCCTATTCCATATTTGAGAGAGAGGTAGCCTTCGACTTGTTCTCTGTCCGCATCGCTCAAAACAGCGTTGTAAATGAGAATCTCGGCTATTTGTCCGTCGAAAAAGTCACCGGACATCTCGCCTATTTTCAAGTTGGCCGCAGTGTTGGGAACATAACCTACACCGGAGGTTTGCTGGGCTTGTTGTTTACCGTTGACAAAGAGCGTAGCAGTATCTGCATCTGCATTTGCAGTCGTGTCGTCCATTGTGTAAGTCATTATTTGCGCTTGAGTATTAACGACAGAATTAGCCGCCGAAGTTATACCGTCATCAGTACTATTCTCTCTCCAAAAAGCAGTAGCATCTTTGTTATTCATATCCATAAAGAGAGCAAAACCCTTAGCATTACCAGCACCTGTGCTTCCTTCTATAGAACTGAATACAGTGTGGTCTCCGGCTGTAGCGTTACTCTTTGCAACACAGAAAACAGTAAACTCTTCGGAATTAAATAATGCGTGGAAAGTAACCTCCATATCGTCATTCACTCCGTCGAACTTCAAAGCGGCTGGTCCTATACCTGCACTGGTGAATGTAGGTTTGTCGCTTACAGTAGATTGAACAGCGTTCCTACCGTTACCACTGCTGTCAGTCCAAGTGGTTACATCGCCGCCTTCTTCTATATCAGTTATCGAGTCAGCCTTAAGCCAAAGTTGTAAGCCTGTTTTTACAGGGTTGTCCAGTGATTTACCTGCCTCTGTCCAGTATGCTACTGGTAAGTCAATGTATTTTTTAGCCCAGTATTGAAGTATTCTATTACCGAGGTCACTCGGCTCCAAAGGAAAACCTCCACTGGAGCCACCTAAACCTCCACTGGAGCCACCTGTGTTACCTACAGACCCTCCTATACCAGTAGTAACGCCTGCTACGCTATTACCAGCAGGTCCTGCCATGTTGAAGGCCGATGAGACAGGACCGGCGTTGTTACCGCCACCTCCACCATTAACAGGTCCGCCCCAATTTACAATCGTTTGAGGTTGATAAAAGTCAAGAGTAGCAACAGCCTTTGAACTTGCAGTTTGACCTGTGTCATCAGTCAATGCTCCTTGTATCTCAATCGTTACACTTGCTTGGTTAAGGTCTATGCCCATACGCTTAGCGTCAAAGAAAGGTATAGCAAAATTGCTCTGTATGCGCTCAACAATAATATCGACGCTTGTAGCATCAAGGGAGATAGTTTCACCGTTCTCTTGAACGAGGCGAACTGGCATCATCTCCCCTGCGTCCATAATCAGCCGCTCCTGTTAAAGCCGCTCTGTGTAAGCGAGCCGCCCATTTTACTTCTCAGTTCTTTTGTCACCATAGTGCTGATTTCTTTAGCGAGTTTTTGTTTGTCGCTTTTATCAGTCACTCCGCTGACATCTATTCTTAGGTTGACAGTGACATTACTTTGCGAGCCTCCACCTGCTCCACCTGTCATCTGTGCTTGCGAAGTAGGTTCAGTCATCATCTGCTGAAATGGCTGGGACTTCTCCATGTTCTTGAGAGAAGCCGTTAAGTCTGTGCTGTTCACCTTCGTCATCTCCATTGACTTGCTGAACTTGTCCATTTGCTGTTGCAAGGCTTTCATGTTTTCACCTGCTTCTTTGCTGTATTTTTTGAACTTCTCCATCGCTTCTACTGAGCGTGGGTCGATGTCGCCGTCAATCATGATTACTCCTCCGTTGGGGGCACTCGGTCATAGCCTAAGTAAACTGCGTCTTTTGGTATGTCCTCTTCTCCTTGCATAGCCTGTGCCCAATAAAGAAGTTGCTTAGCATCGTTTACTGACAAGTCTCTCAAATCCTTTAGGCTCATATTGTAATGTGTCATTAGAAGGTATTCCATCCCTTCTCGTTGGTAGCGAAGCCGCTGATTAACAGGTCGTCCGTGGATGAACTGTTTGATGTTTCCGACTTCGCCTCCCGAAAAACCAACCAATCCATGATTTGAGTTGGCTGTGGTAAAAGAGATGCAAGTTGCTGACCTTCTTCCGGATTGAGGTCTTCTATGTCTATAGAAGGCTCGTAGTGAAGCCAGTTGCTAAATGCGTAACGCCAGTAGTTAGAGAAGTTCATATCGCCATTTGCGAATAACGGGGCTATTGCCTGCACATCAAAAAAAGTCAACTGTTTTGTTGTAACTTTGACAGGTTTACCGTTTATGTTAATTTCATTCTTCTTCTGTTTCTCCGACATACTTACTCACTTTTTTATTTGAGCCCGTTGATTCCTCAAGGGACTCGTCCGTTTGCATGTGAGCGAATGGGTTATCACTGGCTCGTCCTGCTTCCGGGTTGAAGAGGTTATCTCCACCTTCTTCTTCTTCTTCTGTAACATCATAGGGTCTGTCATAACGACAATATGGGTTCAAATTGACTTTGTTTCGCATTGACATATGACTCCCCCTAACAATGATACACTGTGTCCTCACTTATGACCTTTACATTTTGAGGCTTGATTTTCATAGTAGTAAAGAGAAGCCCTTTGTCATCGGGCATAGGTATTGGTAGTTCTGTGATAAAGTAGTCGTCGATGATAACGCGAAGGCTTGGTGTTGTTTGGCTGTCACCTGCGACCACTGGCTTAGTGAAATGGAGCATGATAGTTCCTCCTGTCGAGCCGACAGTGCCACCTCTTTCTACATGGCTTCTTAATTCATGAAACAAACTGTGGTCTGCCAGTGCGATGACTATCTCCATCTCAAACTCTTCACGGCCTTCACGGATAACGCTGGCGTTTCTTGTTCCGCCGTAAGGTATTTGTTTGAGGCTGATATTGTTTGACGCATCTACTGTTTCTGCCACAGGGTTGCTTTGGATAGTATGAAACATCTCGACTCCTGTCTTACCTCTCAATTCAAATGCACTGATGAAGGCTAAGTTTTGGTCGAATGCCGATACAGTCCCGTTATAGAACATGAAAGGTTTCTCCGAGCCTTCTGCTATACCGCTGGCTTTTCTACCTGTTTTCGTACTGGCAGTATTTTGAAACATTCGATGAGCAGTGTATCGGTCACCTTTGTTACTCGACTCAAGGCGACCAGTGTCTGTATAGCAAGCCAATGCGTTGAAAACACATCTGTATTTCAGTTCAGCATCAACAGTAGATGACATCTCCCATTCAACGACTTTGCAACCTTTGAACACTCTTGTCAACTGGTTGCTATCGTTTGCCGCACCGGGTGCTGTGGTTGATTCTCCGGTAGCGTTGAAAGAGCCGACATCTCGTGTACGGACACTATGTTCAAGACTGAAACTCGGTATGGTTTCGGCAGAGAAAAGCAAGCGTCGAACAGGGTTAGTAATCGTTCTTGTCGAGTTTACATTCGGACTACCGCTGGACGCTGTGTCACTATACTCTCTTAGTTCAAGAGTATCGCTGGTCGTATGAGGGAACTGCCACCCGCCATCAACATAGATACGGAAACGGTTACTACCTAATCCTTCAATGGCTGATATTCTGCGACACTCGGTTGACTCTGCCCATTCAAAGTGCTGAGCGTCATTGGTGAGTCCCGAACCCGAAGACTCCAAAGGAAAGTATTTGTTTGTTGATAAATCGGGAGTCTTGTAAGTAGTTGTAGGAACAAGAGTAGTGTCTTTGAGGAGTATGTAGTCTCCTACTGCGGCATCAGTACTTGAGCCAAAGCGAACACTTGCACTTTGACTACTTGTTACATCAAGGTGTCCTTGACCGGGTGAAACATCTGCGTAGATAGTAGGGACAGGACTTGAAGCGTGGTCTTTACTACCGCACTTGTCTTTGCTGACAACTTCTCTACCGAGACTGTAATACAACCAGTTGGCGTTATGCATCGGCATTTCAAGCGAGCCGCCCATATGATGCACCTTACCTGTTTGTTGCACTGCTACCTGTCGACCAAGGCCAACAACATGATAACTATGCAAATCGACTTTGGTGTCGGGCAAGGTCATGAAACTGGCTAAACCAACAAACTGGTCGATAAGGCTGACTTCTTTTGAGGATGCGGCGGCGGCATTCATTACCGAGTTTGTATCTCCTTGTATGGTCGGCAGTCCAGTTCCGTGAAGAAATATAGCATCGCCTGTCCCACTGTCCAATGAGGTAGTGGTAGCGAGTGCTGGTACTATTTTTATTTGAGTTGCCGCTACACCGTCAGCGTTATTTTCTAAAGTATGGTCGACGATGGTGTATACTCTACTCTTAAGACTTGAAGTGTAAAATGTAGAAAAGAGATTAGTACCTGTAGATGCGGCATGAAATGTCAGTTTTTGCCCAATAAGCATGCCAAGAGGGACTTTGAGAATTGGCTTGGCCGCTTCAAATATACTGGTGTTACCGATAGAAGTCGTCCCCCTAAACTGAATGGTAGTGAAATCACGAGCAGAGTCAGTAGTAACTGCTCTCCAAGTCCTTGGCTGGTCGTGCTCAATAAGGACGCTTGTCTCGTGGCCCATAGTGACCTCCGAGACATCTCCTTTGTAATGCGCACCGAACCCACTCAAGGTATCAACTCCGCAAGTATAACGACTTCAACTTGAAAGGTATGTCGGAACAACTTCTTGGTCCGGTCGCTCAAATCAGTTCTTACTTTGAGAATCATGCGGTCAAAGTTCGCACCGTCTCCCTTTCGGTTGACATGTATGATTCTGCGCATCTCATTCTCCATTTTCCTCAAACGACTACGCCCTCTTGAGGTGCGCATGTCAACGGTGATGTTGGCTCTCGTCGTTACAAAGTTGTAAAGTAATTCGGGGACTTCTTCGTTGAGAGCAGTCTCATAACAGAGGATATAGTCATGGCGTTGTAAGTCAAGTCTCTTTCCTCTTTCCGGACCTTCGGAGGCAATATCTATGATAACAGGCTTAATATTGTCTGTATTCGCCCTATTCCAACCTACAGCAGTCCCCGCATCAAAGTCAGCCTTGAGAATATCAATGACTGTTTCAAGAGGTTCTTTCCAATCAGCCGTCATGCGAAGACCACCACTTCCTTGTAGCGAGCGAGAATCTCCATAGCCTCTCTACGCCATAACTGTGCCTTTGAGCCGAGGTCAATGTTTTGTCCACCTTCGGGGATTAGCACTGAGCGGTCGTCAGCCATCAGTAGTTCGCTCGCTACAAGTTTAGTAGCGGCTTCTTCAATTGCCTTCTCAAGGTAACGCTCACCATAAATGTATGAGCACTTAATGGCATTCCATTCAAAGAACGGGTATGAATTGTTGAAGTAAATGATTCCCATCTCGGAGTCGAGCCACCAGTCACGCAGTCGTGCACTGTCTCCACTACTTGAACCGCCTTGAAGGTCTACAACGAGTGAGTGCTGGGTGATTGTCCCACTTGAAGGAGCAGTGCCAGTAACTGTGAAGCAACCAGTGAACTGAGTTGCTGATAAGCCACTATAGCGTACTACATTCGTTCCGTCTGTAATCACACCTGCTTTGTTAAACCCAGTCGTGCTGTTTACAGTAATGACTCCGCTTGGACTACCCCCTGTAAAAGTTCCACTTGCTCCGGAAACCGTAGCAGTGTGTATTGAGGTTTGGTCGATAGTAATGTCACTACTGTCAGTAACAATGGAGCACTCTTCGCCTGCTTTGACAGAGCGCATCGAGGTCACCTTGACAACACCGGTTCCGTAGTCGGAGTTGGCTGATGCAAGGAACTCGTTATGGACTGCGACATTCGATGTCGAGCCTTCAAGCGTAAACGCAGGAGAGAACTCTACAGCCACTTTGCTGACTCTATCCTCTTTGTTGATGAGGTCAGCCAAGTTTTGAGCAGTTGAATTAGCATCAATCTCTCCACGCCATTCTCCTGTCCCTGTGCCAGCCGTAAGCGTAGCAACCTTACCGTGTCCGGTAGACATGTATATTTTCTTACCTGTAAGCGAGGCCACATTGTCGAACTCGATTCTCGCCTCTGCTCCACCAATCTCTCGGTAGTCGTCACCTTGCCATAGTTCGATTCTCAGTATTTGCTGAACATTACGGAAAAGCAAAGGTGCTGTCCCGACATAATCTGTATAGTATCGTCGACGGTAAGGCTTGTATGTATCGAAGTTAATGTATTCCGCTGAGACGAGGTAAGGTCTCCAAGCATTATGAGTGATGTTGTCAATGCGGTCTTGTATACGGCGTATGTGGTCGTTGACGATGTTCTTTGTTACGCCACGACTCTTACCGTTGGTGAATATGGTGAGGTTCTGTATCTCTGTGTTTGCGGCAGTTGTATAATTCGCATGGGTGTTACTTGCTGGTAACTTGACATACTTTACGCCACTAATCTCTGCAACTACAGGTGTGCCGATAGTAAACTCAGTACCGAGCGGGTCGAGGTCGCTGTAGACAAATATAGTGTCACCGCTCTCAAAGCCATGTTCTCGCAGGTCTGTACCTGTGATGTAGAAGCCATCGGAGGTTGCGTTTGCCGCACCAAGGACAGGTTCTCCTGCCGCAATGCCAAGAAGTTGCGCCACTTTGTCGCCAGTCGTATACACGACAGCAGTGGGGTCAAGAGGTCGAGTTTCGGGCTCACCGGGACTGAATACTGTTGGCATGACCTCTCCTCCTATTCATCCCATAAGGGGTCTTCGTGATAACTCTATTGCTCTTTCTTACCGAGATTAAAGTCAACTGGTTTCTTACATGTCCTGCATGTATCGACCCAGCAAAAGTATAGCATACCGCAATTCTTACAGCGTGTGCCCGAACCAATGTTCAGCACATCACCAGCGTTCTTATTGCGGTTTCTTTGTTTGACAGTGACACCCGACAGAGGTTTATCCTCGTTGGTTCTTACCGAAGCACCGTATGATTCGTTAAGGCGAATGCCACGCTTCTGTAGTCGAGCGATGTCGTCAAGTCCGAGGCTACCGAATCCTTGCATACTTACTCACCTCAAACTGTGTAGGTAAGTAAGAAGTAATGATTACCAAGCGAAGTGAATGGTTCAATGCTGATTAAAGCAGTGGTATTCGCCGCCGCAACTCCAAGAACACCTGTGCCACCTGTGGCTCGGATGTCTGCTTGAATAAGCGCAGTCGCTGTTCCATCGGACATTGATTGAGGGCTGTAAGGACCGATGACTCGGTTTCCATAGCCACTAAGTAATGCCAAGGCGAATCACCTCAGCGTTGTCCGAGAATCCACCAGCGACCGTCTTGAGTATGTGCAGTGCTTGCCGCACCCAAGTTACCGTTTCCGAAAACAACTTTCTCGTTGGTTTCGTCAATAGAAACCGAAAGGTTTCCGTCAGTCAAAGTTACTGCACCTGTGTTTGGTCCTATTTTGTGTAATTCGTCATTGTTCGGTACGAGTATTTTTACTCCAGCACCAATAGTCAAGGCTGTTCCACTTGCAATTGCTGTGATAACGCCGACAATTTGTCCATCCCCTGCATAGATTGTCTCTCCTACATTGAAGTGTAGCCTTACATCGACAGTATCTACGACCATAGCAGTGTCTCCTACCGCCATTCCGTCGCCGTCATTGAGTGCAACCCCTGTATTGTATAGGCTGGTAACATGTCCGCCAGCCGCAAAGACTGTTGAAAGTTGGTTAGCATATGATACATCAGTTCCACCATCAGTGAAAGTTCCTGTAATCATAGTCATATCGCCCATTACATGGACTCGTGTGTCTTTTGTATTTCCTGCCGCCATTATTCTTCATCTCCTTTTATTGTTGATTGTTCTGCCTCTACCGGCTCTTCGACTGGTTCGGGCACTGCTACTGGCTCATCGACCATAGGCTTTAGAGTTTCCTCGACCATTGTCAATAACTTAGCCTTTGTAGCGTAGCCACCATATTCAACACCTCGCTCGGTCAACCAAGCACTGATGTCTTTTTTTGTCCAGCCAGCGTCGGGAATACCGTCGCTTTCTGCGTCTACTGTGATTGCTGTCTTTTCGTCGCCTTCGACAAGGAATGCTGTTGGATTGGAGCAAACTGCTACCCGATGAGTGTCCAGCCATTCTTGACTGACTTCAACGGGTTCTTTGCGAGTCCAAGAGTCCTTGATGTCCGGTCTCTTTCGATAGACGGTAGGTCCCAAGTATGTTACTGTAGGCAAGGTTATTCACCTCAAACCACGAGTAGCCAAAGTTCCATTGCAGTTAAATCGTCAGTGGTTCCGTCAGCAGTTGCTTCCATGTCGAAGGTCAAGACCAAATCGCTGGTCTTTACAATCGCAATGTTTGCTGTTGCGTCGGCTCTCTGTGCGATGCAAGATAGGATTTTACTGCATTCACCGGATAGTGTTAGTGTGTTCGTGTCTGCCATACCGGATGCTATGTGCATACTAACCAAACGAGGTTGTCTGCGCTCTGCAACTTGAGAGTTGGTCGCTGTGAAGCCCGAAAGGTTTCCGGGGTAAGCGTCAGTGCTGTTACCCTTTAGCCAAAGAGTTTCGTCTTGGTCGCTACCTGCCCATAGAGGTAGGTCAACATTGATAGTTGGTGCCCCATTGCTGGTTGTGTATGTAATCTGTCTGTGTGTTATTGCCGCCATAATTTTTCATCTCCTGTATTTTATTTTTGTCCTCACTTAAGGTCACGGATTGAACCTTGACCTCCAAAGAATGTTGTCCAAACTTCACCCATTGTTCGGTAAAGTCCCTCTTGTCCGAGGCGGTTGACAGCGAACGGGTCGCCAGTTTCAATTCCGCTTTCAAAGTATTGAGTTGGTTTTGCAGTAGAGAAGTATGTGTAGTCGGTGTCGAGCATGTAGATTCTGCTGATACCGTCGCTTGACATCTCCTTGGTTGGGATGATTGGGACACCGTTGTATGTTGCAACGATGAAACCAGCCTCAACACCGGGAACGCCCTTAACACCGTTGAAGGTAGGGACGACTCTCTTTTCCTCCATGAATCGCTGTTGCGATTGTAGAAGTTGTTGAATACGCATCAAGGTATCATACCCAGTAAGCATAACTTTCGGGTTACCTCCTCTTTCCCAAACGAGACGGAAAGTCTCATCCAAGTGGTCGAGTGAAAGCGTTCTATTGGTAGAAGCACTGTCAGCAGAGTCTTCTGCGAAAGCCCATGTGTTTGCACTGCGGTCGATGGAGTAAATGTCTTCATCAGCCGCATCGTAGTGAGTTCCGGAGGTCATGCTGTTGTTTCCAGTAGTGATTCGGTCAAGAGACTCGATGTCGTTTCCTGCAACAGTTGTAACATCAGTAGTGAGCATATCGTTGATGTGCTCTGCGTGATGCTTACCCATTTCTTCTTTCAAGACTGAGCGAATGTCGCCAAGTCCATCGTCCTTGTCGTTAAGGAAAATTGCTGTTTCGGACATATCGAACGAGTGTGCGATTGTCTTTGGCTTTGCGGCCACATTTTGGAAGGTAGGTTTGGTGGTGTCCGGAAGAGTTCCGTTTTCTGCAATCCCGCCGCCAACTGTCTTAGAAGGCTTTGCGGTGACAACACGCCATCCACTGCGGTCCCAAGGTTTCTTAGGTAGAATACTGAATGCGTTGAACTCTTGGTTTAATTGCGACCAAACTTTGCGACCGTAGATTGCTTGGTAAGTTCCAGCGGTGGTGCTCAAAAGTGGTGCGTCTGCTTTCAATAGTTCGCTACCACTGTAGGAGTAGCCCATCGAAGAGCCTGCACCGTAGTAGTATCGTTCCATATCATTAACTGTTCTCATGTAATTTCTTGCCATAATTTTTCATCTCCTGTATTTTTTTTTTGCTTATTGTTGCCAAACGCTACCTGCGAGGCGGTGAACATCGTCCCAATCCATGTTGCCAAGGTCTTGGGTTGAAGGGATTTCAACAGTAGAAGCCGACTTGCGTAGTTCTACTCCTGTTGAGGCAGAGTTGCCCATGTTGTCAATTCGACCACTGAGGTCGCTCAAAGCCTTCTCAATGTTTGCAAGAGGTGTTCTTGCGTCGAAAGAGGATGCGGCTCGTGCGTCTGCATCTGCGCTCATCTCTTTTGCGAGTCTGTCAGCGAAGACAGAGCCAAGGTTGGATTTGAATTGTTCTTCAAGGCTTGCGGCCTTGTAGACTTCGTAAGCGGCTTCAAGGTCGGATGCACTGACTGATTCCGGAGAGAGGTAGCCTTTTTCGACTGCCTTTCCACTACCACTGTTGAGTTTGCCGATTGCACCAGTTGACGGGTTTCCGCCTTCTTGTGCTCGTCCTTTAACTTGTCCAGCAAAGTAATCAGCACCGTCTCCGATTTGTTCCGGAGTGGAGCCGAGGTTGGCTTTGTTGATGTCATCAAAGTGAGTGCGTGCACCGGAAATGTCAACACCTTGTCCTTTCAAAGTGTTTTCCATCCAGTTCAAGTAATCAGTAGTGATTACATCGCTGTATTCACTCTTTGCATACATTCCTTCTTTTTTGTCTTCATCAGCCATATCTTTCGCCTCGTCTTTGTCGTCTTTGTCGTCTTTAGACTCTTTAGGCTTGTCTTCTGCCTCGTCTTTCTTGTCTTGCATGAAAGGAGGCAAGTCGCCTTTTTCCATAGAGTCAAGTCGTCCGTTCAATCTGTCAAGCACTGTGGAGAGTTCTCCTAATACATTATTATCGTTCATGTTTGTGTCCTCCTTCAATATACGGAATGTCGCCTCCGGGTTAATACCTTTCTCGCAAATGGTGACCTCATGCAGTTCCAGTTTGGAGATTTCAGTGTAATCGCCGTGGCTATTATCACTCTTGCGCATTCGCTTGAATGCTTGTCCTCCAATACTGAAACCTCTAAGGGCTCCTTTGCGAATCTCATTGGCTACTTCACGAGCCTTTTCAATGTCATCTCGGAGTCGAATGACAACAAACATACCTGCGTCGTCAACTCCGGATTTCCAAACACGACCATCGTTGTCCGTGTAATTGTTAATGACTTCTCCAACTTGTATGTTAGAGTGTGCAAGTTGCACATTACGGAAACCGTCTGCTTTCATGAATCCATCAAAAGCATCCCTTAGTGCGCCTCGTGTAATAAGGTCGCCTTGTTTGTCGACCATTTCAACTGACGCATAGCCAGCGATAACAAGGTCGTTGTCCGACTTAACAATGCTGATGTTCCCACTGTGCTGGACAGGGGATGTTCGCAGGGTAAGCGCAGAAGCCATTGACCTCTACACACCGGTCATACTATTTAATCAAGTATGAAACACAGCCTTATCCGAATCAATCTCTAAGACACCTTCTTCGGTAGGTATAGTCCTGCGCTTAGTAGGCTCTTCGTCTTCCGTTTTAGGCTCAATATCGGAGTCTTCTCCGGGCCGTTTTCTGTTGTCAAAATCCGGCATAGTCTTTGAATCATGGAGATTTGTCGGACCTGTAGGTGATTCTATAGGAGTGGCATAGTCAAAGCCCAATCCCTTAGCACCTGCATTTGATGCACCAACTGCACCTACGCTACTTTTGAGAAACTTGTCAATGAACTGTAAGCCCTTGACAAGAACTTTCTTCTTTTCATTTTCTTTCCACCAATCGGAGTCTTGTACTTTCTTAGGTTCAATCAAAGGTTCCGCTTCACCTTGTGTTTCATTGACCTCTTCTTTTTCAGCAATCTCTAAACCTGCTTTGAGGAGGGCACCTGCCACAGGAGACCAATAAGAACGCTGACTTTCAGCAAGGCGAATGACATAATCACTCTTGGCTAAAGGAGAGTGAACCATCCAGTTTTGCCCGGATTGAGTACACTTGTAAAGCACATCACCTTGCGGCATAGATACACGGATGCCCGACTTCGCTCTTTGAACTTCACATAACCACTGCACATCATTTGACTTGGCAAGCATACCAAGTGTTTCTCTACTGACAAGTCCTTCGCCTTCTGCTTCTTCGATAATTTTAGAGGCTGTCAATGTGAAGACGCTATCTCCGTCAGCAGATTCAACTTCACTCACATTAGCGGCATTGACCTTTACATGGTCTCCCTCATTGAACTTCTCCGGACTGTTGAACACTACGCCTACATCCATGTAGGTTTCACCTTGAGACTCTACTGCTCTGTCACCTATTCTCTCATCTCTTGTAATAGGACCAGTTCCGAGTCTGTAAGTGTAAGGGTTACTACCTCTTCTTTCAAGCACTCTCAAAACAACATCGTTACCGGGCTTGAGGAGGACCCACTTAGGATGACGCAGTTCGCCAGCCATGTAAACAGACTTTGCATCTCTAAGAAGGAGGTCTTCATACTCTTCATTTAGATTCTCAACTATACCTTTCAATCCTTCATCGTCAGTCAATCTCGTATCGCTGGCACTGGGGACATGTATGTTCTCAACGCCCTCCATACCTCCTCGTAGTATTTTGATTCTGTCGGAAAGAACGACACTGTGGACTTCTTTCTCAGCAAACTCTATCACATCGAAAATGTAGTAACCGTCTTCTAATTTGATAACATCAGCGTGAAAGTCCTCGTCTGTTACTTGTTTGAAGTTCTTCTCGTCTTCGTCACTAAGCGTAAATGAAGAAGTTACTTCGTCATCCTCTTTCTTGACAAAGCCTCTTTCGCCCTCCGGCATATGAGATACTATCCAATCTCCACTAAACCCTCTTAGTTCTTTGAGGTCATCAATTTCAAAAATGCGATGCATTGGTTGAAGGAGGGGAACTTTCGGCCCCAACTCCTTACGGATTATATCCGGATTGGTGAGATTGGCTAAGTTGTCATGTGATTTAGTAGGCGACAACTTGTCGGTATTACGAGTAAGACCGATTGAGTTTGGCTTAAACTGTGGACCCATTCTATCAACCCTATTGAGCCTCTCTCTATTACCTTGGTGTTCGGGGTGAAAGCGCATGTTCATCCATGATTCGGGCAAACTCAAAGCATTCCAAAACTTAGCCAAAGGCTGAATAAGCCTTGTCTTGTTCTTTTGAGGGTCGGCAGGTGTGATATTGACATTACCGTTTCTTGATATTTTGTATGTAAAGTTGGGGCTGAACTCATCTCCAAACTCATGTCGGAAACCAGTTGAGTTGTAAACACTATGAACAGAATGAGCATCCGGACCGAACTGGTCGACAGGCACACCTGTTATACCATGCACTTTTTGCGACACTTGTTGAGGCGGTTCAACATTCGGTAAGTCTGTCATTATCGAATTAAGTTTCTGCATAACATTCCAGTAATCATTTTCAGCCTTATGCATACTACCACCAGTGCTTTTTGATGGCCTTGTTTCATGTATGGTCTCCCCGTTCTTGTCTGTCTTTCGCTGTCGACGAGGGTCGCTGTTGTAAGCAAGGTGGTGATGAATACCAAGTTGAGAGTTTCTTTCTTCTGCCGAAGCATGGCCTATGTTGTTGTAAAGACCGTTAATCGTTTTCAAGAAGTCAGTGTCTCTCGCTCCTTTTCTTAACTTAAGAGACTCAAGAGCCTTGTCTATATCGAGGTCGGGATGAAGTTGCTCAACATACTGCTTCATTGTCATGACAGACGGAGAGTATGTGGGGTCTTGTTGGAGTTGAGGTATCATTTGGTTTTCGATATAATCTAAAGTGGTCTTTCTATGATACTCGTTATTCGGGTCAAGTCCAAGACTTTCGATAAAACCATCTCTGTCTTGCAAAGCCTGTATACCCGCTTTGTTTGAATGTCCTGTCAAAGCATGCTTTGCACCTGTGCCAATATCAACTTGACCTTGGTGCCCGTCTTCTGTATACTGGTGGTCGGCTTTTGTATGTATACCGTGTTGTTCATGAGGGACTGTGTTGAGATAATCATTTGCCATCATAGCGAACATTCTCATGTTTGCTTCGGCGGTTTCATGGTCGAGGTCGGGATTAAAAATATGATTGTAAATTACAGGGTCTTCTTCAATCATACGCTGTAAGTGCACTCCCGATTGGCCGATTGCACCTGTATCAGCGCGAAGCCTGTCTTCAAGTATTGAGTCGTGTCCGGGCTGAGAAAAGCGAAAGCCGCCTTTACCAGTCGTTTCAAGTTGAGATTCAAGGTCATCGAGTTCCCTATTCTTAGCCGCTATCCTGTCTTTTATCTCTTGCACTCCCTTGTTGTCACCTATTGACTCCAACCTTTCTTTTTCTGCATCAAGGACAGAAAGTTCAGCCACACCTTGTTCATATTCCGGCGTAGCCTCGGAAAGAGGCTGTCGACTCATCACTCCGGAAACTGAGCCGCTTGGGTTCAAGTGTGGAGGTAATCTCATTTGATTAAAAGTAGAAGGAGCATGCGCTCTTAACCTATGTTCCTCTTTTGCTCTCTCCATTCTTCTTTCGTATTCGTCCGCTATGAGTTGTTTCTGTTCATCTGTTTGAGCAACAGCCGTCTTTGATTCATAATCTCGCTCTATCTGTTCCAACTCTTCATCCAAGTCAGCCTGTTTGAACTTATTAGGTTCCGTCCTTAACGCCGCTAAATCCTCTTTATGATTTACAAGTGTTGGTCTTAGCCTGTTGTCAGTCAAAGAGTGAACATCACGAGGTGCATCCATAGGAGCATGCGCCATTCCCAACATAGGACCTATGGTGTGGTAACTGTGAGCACCATGTGCCATCATGCGCTCGTCGCTAAGAGCACCACCATAGGATAAAAAGGGATGAGCGACACGGAGATGGTTTTGCCCATGCAGAGCCCTTCTTCTTTTACCTTGAGTCTTTGAATCCCCCGTCTTTCGGGCAGTGTGGTAATCGCTATGAATGATGTTGTTGAATGCAGAATCTACCGTTGCCGCATGCCTTGCATACTGAGCATTGGCTCCTGTAATTCCTCTCCCCGCCTCCAAAGTAATGTTATGTGGATTGAGGTTTGTCTGTGCATCCATTGGGTCACCTTTGATATTGGTGCGAATAGATTTACCACCTTGGCCCATCATTGAAAATAACTGATTCTCTTTTTGTCCAAAGGGAGCGATAAACGGTAGCATACCGTAGTCTTGAACTTCTCCTTCTAAATCATATCCGTGACGGCCTTCAATACCTGTGTTCGTTCTTGAAAACAAAAGACTGTGCTGTCTTACTCCTTCACGAGATTGCTCATATTCTTTTTCTTTTTCATCAACTTCTTTGGCTTGCTCGTCTTGTTCAATTTGAGACAAGTAATCTCCAAACCCTCTCATGCGGTCGTCTTCTTCGTCTTCAATCAACTGACCTGCTTCGTCATAAGTTCGCCCCTGTTCTTTTTGTTTTTCGTCATAGGACAGAGTGTGGTGATGAAGTTTGTTGAACAGTTCGTTCGGATGCTTATGCAAACCACCTTTGTTGTATGGGGCTCGCCAATAAGTCGACGCTGTTTCATGGTCGTCAAGGTAATCATACTCGTTGTCATCCATGGCTTCTCCGTAATGAATAGGTGCATGGTTTCTTGCCATTCTACCAGCATTCGCAACTCGCTTCGCATCATCGCCTCGCTTTCTAAATATCTCATCGACTTCTCCCTGCTCAAAATGAGGGTTCCATAAACTACCCCAAACAGGATGTTCGCCCTTTGGATAAAGTTGGTGGTCGTCATCTACACCAAGCATCAGTTTAAGTGCGTCATAACCCGGAAACCGACTTTGCACTCTACCTGTTTTCTTATCAACGACTTGTCGTTGAGGATGTATCTGTATATGACTTGAGTCCAGCGTCTCGCCTCTACCTTTTCCATGTATAAGAGGCGTATCGCTGTATGCCATTTGTATAGGCTTTTCATCATTTACAATAGCGTAATCACCCAACATGAGGTTCATATGGTCGACTGCTCTTTTCCAAGTCGTGTCTTTACCGGGAGTTTGATGCTCTTGCATAGTTTCTAAATTGGCACTTGGCGTAATGTGCTCAGCCGCTTCGGATAAGTTGATTGGCTGTATTCTCATACCGTGTCCGGGTCGAGAAGGGTCTCTTGTCCAATGGTCGTAAAGACCGGAAAACCGCTGGTGAAAATTGCGAATAAACCTTGGCATAAAATCCGGATTGTTTGTATGGCGGTCTGTGCGAAACGCTTCTCCGGATGCGGCACCATGCTTTTGCATATGCTTGTAAGCGTTATCTCGCTCTTCGGGAGTCAACCACTCCATGCCAAACAGGTAGTCCATCAAGCCCAAGTTTTCTTTCCACTCGGCTTTCTTCTCGTCAATGTGTAGTTTTCTCAAAGCATGGTTTATTTGCCTATCATCGGCACCTTGACCTTGTAAACTAAGCCTTGTTCTGTCGACAAGTTCCGAATTGTCTTGGGCCCAGTTTCTGTAATCGTCCTCGCAAAGAGCATGATTTGTAGCGTGCTCGGTATCTAATTTACCGTAATGACCGTTATTCAATAAGAAGTCAGCAGGGTCGTTCCTAATGTGGTTTTCCCATCTCGTTTCTTTGTCTGCGTCTTTGAGGCTTTGAGGGTCCTCCGCATGGTCTTCGTGATGATAGAAGTCTCCGACGATATTATGGTAATTACCATGTAGAGGATTCATATCCGAGCCGAGATAGTTATGAGTTCGATATGGGTCGTCTTCATGCCCGTCGACCATTTCAAATCCACGGCCTGCCAACGACTGGCCGGGTTCGGGAGGGACAATTCTTTGCTCATCATAACTTGGATTGTCTGCAAGGTTCATCCCTGCACCGTGTCCCATTGCATATCCCATCGAAGCCTCCGAAGTTCCCTGCGCCTGCATCATTCCTTCGCCTTCGGTACTAAGGTCATAGGAAGAAGACGGGCCGGAGATTTGACTGTCTTCGTCAACTTTCCTAATAACAGAGTAGAACATTTTGATAAGAGCCTCATCCTGCTTATCAAGCAAGTAGCCTTTTCTTTCTGCATTCACAGCCGACATAAAGAAGTCAGCACCAGCATCGGGCTTACCGATACTATCAGCAAGCGACTTTTTGAAAATACTTCGATGTCTGTCAAGAGTTTCCAAAGGACCTTCTCTCATTCACATCACCAACCGCTTATTGCAAACGGCTGGACAATCGCTCTACGGATTTCTTCACATCGGCCATTGTTGGACCGTCGCCGCCTGCGGTGTTTTCCAAAGCCCCAGTCGTGCTGAATGCTGTTGGATAGTAAGGAGAAGCCTCTGTCAAAATTTTACTGTTTTCGGATATTGCGCCTTTGTTCGCAACATCCTCTACTTGAGGAATAGTGTTGTTCGTGTTGTAGAATGCATTAGGAATACCAGCGGGTTGAATCTCAAAACGAGCATGACCGGTAGTTGCGCCTTCTTCTTGGTTAGAATAATCCGGCATACTGCCTTCTTTCTTTGCAATTCTCATTTCCAACTCTTTAGCCGCTTTTAGCAGTTCGTAAGTCACTGGGCTCGCTTGTTCAAATCGTGGTCTCATCTGTATCACTCCATACCTAATTTATTCCCGACTGCGCCGGAATCCTTGGCTTGGTCTGCCAATGCGTGAATATCGGACCATTCCATGTTATGGAAATCTGCGTTTGATGTCGGCACTGATATGTCAGCACCGTCTTGTCCTTTAAGGATTGAATCTCCTACATCTCCTCTAAATCCGTCAACGGTAACATCATGTGGTCGGTCTGTAGACATTGATACAAACCCTGCTCTCTTCATCATAGCGGCAGGATTAGCAACCATTTTCTTCAACTCCGCATTCTCTAAACGCAGGTTGTTTAGACCTGCATCCATAGCCTCCATTTTGTTAATCAATGCACTCATCAATCGCTCGGCAACATTCTCTCCCTCGTTACTCAAACAATCACCTCAAAGCGTTCGGTTGTTCATTTGTCGGTTAAGTTTACCAAAGCGACTTGTTCGGATTGTTCCGGGCAAAACATTTTCAGTGGTTTGGTGAACCGCCTCAATCTCCTTTGTCTTACGGATAGGAACTCCGCCAGCATAAATATCATTGATACCATGACTGACTGCAACTTGAGACTTTGTAATAGCGGTCGATACATCCTCGGAAAGGTATTCTGCAAACTTGCGAACCTCGTTGATGTGGTCGATTGCGCCGTTGGTATTATTTTCTTCTAATGCCTTGTAAAATGCATCTACATGTGCACGCATTTTTCTTGCCATAGGGTCAAGTTTCTTCAAGTCCATGCTCATGCCCAATACACCACTTACCTTTAATGTTCCTAAGCCCCTCTTGGGTTTCTTGCATTCATTACACCTTGTTGGGCTTGTTCAATGCCACTTTGTTGAGGACCTCGTTGCTGAACACTTGAAAACGGAGCACCCGCTCCCATACTGGTTCTATTTTGAGGGCTGGCTGGACCGCTGTTCCTTATACCCATACCTTCGCCGCCGGGGTTTGACATGCCTACTTGTCGAGCCATTTGCGCCGCACCTTGTGGGCTTATGTTTCTACTGGGTAATGCACCGGGTGTTCCCATACCTCCACCCATTTGCATACCGGGCATTCCACCGCCCGGAGGCATACCGCCCGGAGGTTGCTGTTGAGCGGCTTCTGCTGGGTCGGGTTGTTTGTAGATGAAGCGTATATCTCTATCCGAGTCCTCTACAAGTGTTGGTTTGAAGCCGAGCATCATCATGCGTTGAGCGATATTGACTTCCATCTCATCTCTTCGGAGTCGAGTTACTTCGTCTTCTTCTTCATTTGGATAGAGTGAAAGTTTCCAGTCTTGAACATCAAATGCTTCCATAATTCTTGGGAACAAATGTTCTGTATACACTTTATGTCCAAACTCTACTGCTCGGTTGGTAACAAGTATTTGCATACCTTCGTTGTTCAATCCACCGGACTTACCGGTGTCCATCATAAATACATTTGACACTCCGTAAAAGGCCGCTATGCGTTGTCTCATTTCATCACGAGCGGCAATATACTGCATTTCTTCAAGGCTATCCATCAACTTAACCCAGTTGACCCCGCCCTTACCGCTACCTTCTGTGGCAATTTTAGGAATGTAATGAGGGTCTCTCTCAAGTTTCTCATCAGTTGCTTTCCAAAACGCCTTCATAGATTCAAGGTTATCAGTGTTAATACTGAGAATACCTCTTGGTATTCGCCTCTTTGAATAGGCAGTATACATGTAATTATCCATGGCTGTTAATGTCATAGCCTGCCTCCAAAGCGTAGAGACAGGAGAGCGACCATACAATTTAGAAGGTTGATACTTACTTACATGTATGACTTCACCCTTGAGATAATACTGCGTTTTACCACTACCCGCTGTATTGACATGGTGGACATCCTCTGTTTCACGACCGCATGTCGGACAGGCTTTGTTATCATCCGAAAACGATTTAACTTCTGTTCGATGAACAGGACAGACTCGGAAACGACCGCCTCTTACTCCACGCTTGTCAGCAATGATTCGCATGAAAATAGGGTCGCCTCTTATGATTTCCTTAATCCGGTAAAATGCCATCTCTTCGGTTTCGGGGTCAATGTAATACTCTTTGACAAGCACCATGAAAGCGTCATCGGTGATGTTGAGGTCATATTCAATCTCTCTCAAGACATCCATAAAGGTCTGTTCCATAGCATTGCGTTGTTCAAGAAGCCACCTTGGATAAACGAGTTCGCTTGGGTCCGGCTCTTGGAGATTCATACTACCGCAGTCTTTGCATTCTTCAACATCATGTTGAAACTCTGCCTCGCAATCTCCACACTTCTTGTTAAACTTCTTCTCCCAACGATAGCCTCTTCGGAATATCTCTTGTTGAAGAGTGCTAAGCACTGTTCTTAAAATGAGGTTTTCTTGAGCGACTGCATAGAGTGCAGGTATTGTAATGCCTTGAACAAGAACTGGCTCTTGTATACCAGTTGTCCATAATGGCATCTGCGGTTCCGGTGTTGTTCTTCTACGGAACGGATTACCTACTGATTCAAGAAATCGTCCTATTCTGCCTTTTTCTGCCATTACAAATCCTCCGCCCAACTTATGACTGTATCTCGGTCGACTCCCCATTCTCGCAGAGAGTTCTCCCCTTTGGTTGTTCCGTCACGGTTAGAGAACTGAACAAACCGCTTCAACTGTGTTTTTCTCACAGGGTCATTTTCTTGTATGTAAGACATAACAGCCTTTGCCTGCATGTCTTTCATTCTTAAATGAGGAGTGAGATGAGTGAGTAACTTATTCAAATCGTCTTTCGCATAGAAACTGACACGGTGCTGGCTTCGTTGATTATCCGAATACACTTTTTGGTCGAGTTGCAACACACCAGCACCTATGTGCTTGTGTAGTTCTTCACAGTGCATACGCCCTCGGTCACCAGTTGCAATGAACCCTGCTCTTGGCTCTCCTCTTTCAGTGATTGTAATGTAACCATCAGCGTCGAGGAAACCTGCGGCATATGCCCAATTGTCTTTGATAATCAAACCATCTCGGTTCATGCACATGAACTCGCCCTTGCGATGACCTTTAATGATGTTAATCTCTTCACCATACATATTAAGTAACTTTGACAGCCTCGTAGCGTTAAGTCTTGGCACGCCCTTTTCAATGAGGTTACCAGCAACTACTCTTGCAGTCATAGCACCTTTTTCCTGCATCTCTTCTTTAGCGAGTTTCATCCACTTCTGCTGTTCTTTAGAAAGAGTGTCGAATTGATGAAGGGCTGTTCTCCAAACTTTTCTCGCATCCTGCTTTTGTTTCATAGCACCGACCCAAGCATTCTTTTCTTCTTCGCCCCATACATCTTGAAACTCGTCTAATTTTTCTAATGCATCCTCTGCGTTGTCCCAAAGGTTACATGCTCGTAAGAGACTTGCTTTTCTTGTATTACCGAACAGGCGGAGAGAACGCAGGTCTTTATTCGACAGTCCCATTTTTCTCATAGTGTCTCCGTGAGAGTCTGCCCATTCAAGTCGAGCAATAGTGGCATCGACCTCCATACTTTTGAGGGCTCTTATATTTTTGATGATGCCATCTATCTCTGTCTTGTCTTCTTTGAAGACCCGTCTTGCTTTTCTCAAGTTACGGATAATCTCATTAGCACTCTTTCCTAAACGGTCTTCAAACCAACCTTCTCCAGTTGGAGAAAAAGGTGCGTATTGCGGTGCCGCTACTGTGTCTTCGGAAAAAATAACCGACTGAGATGCTATGGACTTGGCTATGTGCTCATTGACATGAGGATGAGTAATGAGATTAGAAGCAATGGTTGTAAGAATGTCATGGCCCATATCAACAGTGAGATGGGGGTTTCCTACAGAAAGACTCGGCCACATAGTATCTCCAACTTTTGGTGTCATTTAATTATATCGTAAACCAATTAGCACCTGCTACTGAGTTTTGAGGGACATCGCCAAACCAACTATCGACTCCTTCAAGGTAATCGTCAAGTAAAACAATGCTCCCTTTGAACTCCTTAGTTGCCCAATTAGCCAAAGCAAGACTCATAGCCAAGTCATCATGGCTACCGACAGACTCCAATCGCCCGTTCTTCTGCATACCAAAGCGACTTAGTTCAGTCTCAAGTTTCCGTGTGAACTCTTTGCTCTTCTCATCGCCCCAAGGAGTTTTGATTTGACCTTGTTCAAACGCCAAGAGCAAACTCATGAACATAGACTCTTTCTTTTGCCTTGTCGTCATAAAGGTCTTGATGGGTATGTCTTCTCTCATCTCTTTCAACTCAACTTCAAACATACGCTGAAAGTTATTACCTTCAAGTTCAATGAGGTCGGGACGGAAACGACTGTTGAGTAGAATAACTTCTTTCTTTTGAGCGGAACTGTTGAGTCCTTTTTGATGAACGGAGTGAACGATTTGCTTTTCGTCACTGTCGGGGAGTATGCGCAGTATTGTCATAGCGGTATAGTCAGCATTAGCGTCCGAAGCAATAGCGGGGTCCCAGCCTACAAAGTGTTGGCCGAAAGTTCCGTTAGCCTCTCCGTTTTCATCGAAGTCTTGTTCCGCTTGTCTCATAAGAACCAGTTCGCTGTCTCTCGCTTTCTCAAGTAGACTCATCGGGAACATACTTGACATGTCGTGAATAGGCTCACAGAGATACTCTCTTGCAAACTTAATCGCTGGCATAGAGTTCTCACGCTGTTTGAGGGCCTCAAGGTCCCATCGCTGAGGCCAAAGTGCTTCTCCTTTAGTGTCGATAGCCGGATAGGTCTCGACTGTGAATGTGTCTTTGTCTTCTAATTCAGCATACAGGTCGTTGTAACTGAACGGTGTGCCGACCATCATCAAACGACCGGTGTGGTGAAGAACAGGGAGAAGGACAGTATAGAACCAGTCGGCGGCTCGTTGAAGTTCACCTGTGGTTGTCCCCCAAAGAATATCGTCGCATACTACTACATCGGGGTGAAAACCACGAGTAGCACCGCCAACGGACTTTGCCATGATACGGGAACCATTAGAGAACTCAAAGTATGATTTAGCCCAAGGCTTACCTTGTGGCTTGAGATGTTGGAGAATATCACTCGCTTCGATGTTACCTCGGATAAACCGCATGTGCTCAAGTGTCTGTTCAAGCGAGTGGCTGAATACCATGACATGCGTATTTGGATTGAAAGCGGCCAACCAAAGCGCATAGGACATGAAGAACACAGACTTACCGTGGTCTCGGCTCGCTTTAACACAGTAGTATTTGTTACCGTTAAGACCGTTTAACCAAGACTCGTGATGATGAGAGAACTCAAACTCTAAAATCTCAGTAAAGAAGTATTTGAAAGACTTCTTACTCATTTTAGTGTCCATATCATGGATGAGTTGATTGACATCGGACACATTTACTCACTCCATGCCCATTTTGAATCTTCTTTCTTTTCGGTCTTGCACTTGTCTAAACATTTCCATAGCCTGTTGTTGCTTTTCATCTAACACAGTGCCTTGTTCCTCTTGGTTTTCCTGCTGTATGTCGTTAAGTGTAGGTGAATTACCGGACGGTTGAGTAATTGTTTCGCCGTATTCTCCATCATGGTCTGTTCCTGTGCCCATCGCTTGCCGATTACCTGCTTGTATACCTTGTAAAGTTTCAGCCGGTGCACCTTGCGGCACAGGAGGTATATTATTAGTCACACCAATCATTTGCTGGGCACTACCCATGTTTTCTCCAGCGGCATTAACCACAGCAACATCACCCGAACCTTGAGTAGAAGGGTCTACTCTTGAAGTATTACCGTAATTTTTGAAGGCTTGGTTTAAGTCGTTGAAGACTTGATTCTTGTTCTCTTCGGAAAGACCTTGTAGGTTTTCTCGCATATCTCTGTAACTTTGAGCGAACTGTCTGTTCTCATCACCAAACTCTCTACCTTCGGCACGAGCCTGTGCCCGTTGTCGTGCTCGGTCTATTTTCGCCTGCTGAGCCGCTTGTTGCTCTCTATTCTGCACTCCAGTTAAGTAACTACGCCGCTGAGCGGCAAGGTTTTTGTTGGAGCCGCTGGCACCAAACTCCTTTACATGTTCTGCGGCAAGTTGAGCATTCTCTTGCTTTTCCTTTTCCTTTAAGTCAGCGAGTGCTTGTCCTCTTCGCCCTACAAGCCTTCGACCAAGGCCACCACCAAGAGCGGCTCCTTGCGCTCCACCGCTTATCATAGATTGAGCAAGACTGCCGAGACTACGGTGTTGACCTGCAAGTGCACCTGCTACGCCGACAAGTCCACCAACCTTGCCGCCAATGGCTTCTCGCCAAGTTCTTCCTCCACGACCGCCACCACCGCCGCCGCCAACCATCATAATAGGAGGGCCACCGCTCAGTGTGTTGTAGTTTGGCTTGACAGCCTTAACGACCAATACTTCATCCATCAGTATTCACCTCTTAAGAAACCATCAAAGTAACCCATTTTCTTTCTAATCATATCAATGCCGCTGGCGACATCATGACTGGTGCGAATAGGTTGTTGAACAAGTTGAGGCTGTTCGCCTGTAAAGTCAAAGAAGGTCTGCCCTTGCGGTAAGCCTCTTTGTTGCTGAAACTGAGTCTCTGCGGGAACAGCCTGTCGAATGCCCGGTGCCATACCGGGTGGCATCACTCCTGTCATTTGAGGCCCTGCTTGAGGTGCGGCCATAGGAGGTGCGGCCATAGGTGGCTCTTCTTGTCGAGGAGGGATAGTCGAAGGAGCAGGTCTCATCTGTTCTCTTGGCTCTGCAAATGTATTACCAACCGATGCTACCTCATTGGGGTTTACTACTCTGTGTTGCCAGTGTTGAGGAATATCATGATGTTCAAACTGCGGCATAGGAGTCCGTAAGTGCTGGGTCTCTCTATCCGTAGGTATGTCGCCCAAAGAAAAGTTCTCATGACCCGTTGCTCCAAGCATGGCATCAATGACAGCCTCGGTCTTTTCTCTTATTCCTTCTTTTGGAGCGAACCTGCTCTTTGTATTGAGTTCGGAATTACGCATAATTTGCGCTACTTCGTTGACAGCATCCTCTTGAGACATACCGTCCATCATTCTCTTATGCGCCGCATTGCTCATGTGCGCTACAATTTTTTGAGACAATAGGTTCGCTCTCTTATGAAACTGAGTACTGTCATGCATCCTTGCACCTTTAGCGTGGCTCAAGTGCATACCGTAATTCTCGTCTTTATGGTCCGAACCTATCTCACCCAATTGCATGCGAAGTAGAGCCTTTACTGCGCCTTGACCCGAATCGGAGTTGATGTTATGCGTGTTTTGAAACATCAACCTCATTGCTCGTGTGCTGGCAATATCATTTAGTTCCTCTTCGCTCAAGCCGTGTTCGACTCCCGAAAGGTATTGTCCAAGTTGTTCTCCATTCAGTCCTCCTGCCGAAGTCTTAGAAGTAGCAGGGTAGAAGAACGGGTCACCAAGTAATTTTGGTATTTGATGAGCGTGTACTTCGGGGTGCATGCGTTGTTCCGCCATGCTTTGTTGTTGCTGGTCTGTAAGCAGGTGGTCGGGTAACTGTCCGCTTATCTGTGCTCTTTCCCAATCGGTCTTGTTAATCGACTTAACCATACCACCACTAAGACTGCCCGGTAAAAGAGCAGGGTGATTGACAAAGTTAAGCGACTTGACATACTCCGGAGGTGCCCCCATCTCAAGTAACACCTCGCCAAGTTCCTTGTTCATGTGAATAAATCCGGAGTCAATCCATTGACCGGTTGAACCGTTAGGTAAGTTACCTTGGTTCGATGCATATGTGATAAGTGGAGTCGGACCGCCTTCGTGGTTTGG
>Ga0070747_1000185_pt1 | contig 31123 bp, 41 predicted proteins | sample VirMetDEL_Mar_31_FD_77321 | JGI IMG/M metagenome (GOLD analysis project Ga0070747, IMG submission 77321) | Aqueous microbial communities from the Delaware River and Bay under freshwater to marine salinity gradient to study organic matter... | ecosystem: Environmental > Aquatic > Marine > Coastal... | reverse complement strand
GTAGGACTTAAGACTCTCTACAGTAAACACCTTAGAGTACTCTTCATTATTAATAATATTGTCTAGACCTACCAGAGCAACGTGAGCAACACATAGAGCTTGATATGTGTCGTGGTTTACTAGACACTTAACCCTAGCTCTTCTGCTAATCTCACCAACAGAGAATACTAGAAGGTTTAGTGAATACCCGTAACTAGTACTATTATCAATCTTAAGAACATAAATTACTCTAGGAACTTTAGGTAGCTCTGGATCAAATTCACCACTATAGATAATATGAATATTATCTGAGTCACTATTAAAGAAATCAGCAGGGTTTACTTCATTAGGTATATTCTCAAAACGCACTCCAGACATACCACCTTCTTGATTAGTGGCTACTCTAATATAGGCAATTCGATCTTTTACTTCACTATCATCAACAAAATGACCAATAAACCTTTTAGAATCTGTCTTGTAGCCAGTCATATCTCGAATTTCAATACTAGGAGGGGTTCTAAAACCTTCACCAAAAACAGCCTTCATCTCTTGAGTTCCAAGCCATTCAAAGAAAGCTCGCACAGAAGCCTTGTACTCTTCGATGGTAGTCTTAGCCATAGTCTTTTCTCTCCCGTCTTTCGTTTGGTTTTTAGCTAGCTTAAATCAGGACTCTCAATCAATGACTTCATCATCATTAGGCTTGGTAGAGCTACCCTCCTTATAATTTGGAGAGTACTCTACATCAACTCCAGTCTTAGATGTTAAGTCAACAAAATTAATAATAGTGTGAAGCGGTACACCTTCTGGGATTCTGTAGTTTTGGTAGCTATAACTAGACATTTTAATATAATGCTTACGGTCGCTTACAGCAGTAAGCTTAGAAGCATTATTCTCAGAAATCAATTTAGCTAGCCTATTCATAGACTTAGAAAGCTGGTTTGATAGAGCTTCACCGTTCTCAACCAAGTACTGTTCGTTAATACCGTCAGAAAGTACAATGCCTAGCGTCTGGCATACCGTAAAATCATCATCAACCAAAGAAGGGTTATACCCAAAAACAACAGCTAAGTCTAGACCTAAAAGCTCAATTGTTTTAATATTAGTAGAAACCCGCGCAAACTCTTCCAAATTCTCTAAGGTGTTGTCTTTAAAGATAATAACACCTTGTCTCACAAGTGTCTTAAATCGCTCAAATAACATTACCCCACCAACAATAATTCTAGTGTCTCCGAAGTCTTCTTCAGGCTGTTCAGGAATATCATCGTTATGGTTTACATTCATTTTAGCTTCTCCTTATCTTGTGTTTTGGTTGTGGTCTTATCAGAGCTTTATTGTCTTCTGGCTTTTTACAGGAACAGTAATATTCATCAAATCATCTAAAGATTCGTAGTATTTAATAATCTTCTTAAGTTTAAAAATATCTCTTTGGGTAAGCTGAACATCTTCTTTTACATCTGGTTCTTTACCTTCAAGAATATCCAAATATTCTGAGATAGCCTTATCTACAACAAAGTTCTTTTTAACACCTGTACGCTCACAGTAGGCGTTAAGCCTATCATAGATTTCTTGACTTAGACTAACTGAAATCTGCGTCTTCGCATTCATCGCTTTTCCTTTTTGGTTTTTAGCTAGATTAAAGTTCCACCAGAGGAGAGAACCCCCTTCTGGTGGAACAAGATTTTCAGATCTTATCTATGATGTTCTCTTCAGCAGACTCTAGCATCTCTCTAATTACATCCAAGACTAGCATGTTATCATTCTCAAGCTCTTCAAGTAGACTCTTATATTTCTTGACCTCACCTAGCTTCTTTAGCCAAGTAGAGTCTCTAGTTCCTGAATCTTCATCTTCCATAACATCAATATCAGAACAGAACTTTTTAACTTCAGAAAGAATACTTTCTGATAGAGAAACCCTTACCTCTTCAACATGCTTATTTAGAATAGGGGCGTCCTTAAACTCAATAACTGGAATAGTTTGGATTCTGATACCGTCACAAACCTTCTGCATAGCTTCTGCAAGTTCATAAACAGGATCAATCGAAGAAGCTTTAACGAAGTACAACCCTGTTTGAATACTAATAGCGTTTACCTGTCCCTTAATGATATCTAGAACAATGTCTCTAATTTGTCTAGACTCATACACTCCATTAATCTTGTCATTGAACCTCTGCTTTAGGGTTAGGATGTATGGTTGGTACTCACTAATATCTTGTTCTGGATATTCAGGATCAATAATCAAATCAAACTCAGATTTGCCTGTAGCGTCGTCGGCGTGAGTACCTACCGTTCTCTCAAGCATAATCTTAATACCCGGACTATGAGCAACATCCGTTACCGCTCTAGTCTCACTGTTCTTAGAGTCTTCGATCTCGCCGCTAAACTTAATCTTTCTGAAAATCTTGTGAGCTGTAGGATACTTGTCGTGAGCCTTCTTATAGACTCTATCACTAGAGTATCCAGCGTGTTCCTCAACATTGAATGAGAGATCGTTAGGCAGGATGAAGTTTTTCAATCCTGCCTTATTCATCTCAGTAATTGTCTGAAGGTATAGAGTTAGATTATTATGAACATCTGGAAGCCAAGACTCAGGAATTGACTTACATGACTGGATAGCATTTCTAATATCACTTTGCTTAATATTTGCAGAACCAGTAGACACAGAGATATGAACAATAGCTCCCTTGAAAACGCCGTTGGCCTTCTCAGCTTGCTTCTTAGCTTCATCAACAAACGAATTGATCTTCATGCTTCCTTCTCTCTTTTTAGTTTGTCTGCTTATCGTTCTTACACTTAACAGAAGCTTCTAGAGCCTCAACCCATATATCGTCCGGCAACTCCTTTGTTATGGATATGTGTCCAGTATTCTTATTAACCAATATGAATGGAATATCACCGCAACCTCCCTTATCTAGATCTATATACAGGCTGGTTAGGCTAGCAATCTTTGCTAGTTGACTTACAACATCACCACAAGTTTCTAGATTCTTTAATTCTAGAACTATCTTTTGCTTTAGCTCTTCTTTGGCAACAAGGGTATTCTCATTATTTAGGGTTACTCCATTAGGAACCCTAAAACTATAATACTTATTCTTAGACATAAAACCTAGAATACCCTTGTTAGCCTTCTCATTCATTTTTCTTGACCTTCCATTTAACGGGTTTGTGTAGTAGGTTCTTTTTCCACAGCTTGCGTTCTGCTACTGTTGGTCCAATAACCCACAGATACTTATGCTTTCTGTCTCTTATAGTAACAACCCAACCTTTAGCAATAGCTTCATCTTCTGATATATTTTTACCATTTCTTCTAGGTGAAATTAATCTACCATCATTATCTTTATAGTATTTCCTTGTTCTACCAGTCTCCCCAAAATACATAGCGTTAAGGGCTCTATAAATAATACCTTTATGACCTTCGGTTTTATCAGAAAAAGAAAGTACAGCTCTAGTCTCAGGCTTATCTTCAAGAATTAATTTAAGACACCTAGACGTAAACCAAGACAGTAGATGATCTGGTCTTTGAGCCCACTTATCTTTACCTATGATAGAGAGTCTGTGAAGTTCTGTTACCCTATGGGCGTGTTCTTCACCAAAAGGCCAAGCTCTAGCTTCTTCAGAAATTGAAGTTGCAAAAATACAAACACCAACAATATATTTCTCTTTATAAATTAAACCAAAACCAATACCACCTTCATTACACCCCTTAGCGTAGTGGTAGTTTTTAATAAAACCAGCATAAGTAGCAAAAGAAACCCTAACTATACTGAACTCTTCTGGGTTGATTTTTACTGACATTTTATTTCCTTTATATTTTTACCACGAACGAAAACAGGCGCAATTGTGAAAATATCCACAATGCGCCTGTTGTCAAATTATTTTTTCGCTAGTGTTATAGTGACACTTGCTCTTCTGTTTCTACTTGAAGATTGTCAATCTTAATAATATTAACACACTCCTCCTCAAAGAAGGAGTTTTCAAGAAAGTTAATCCTATCATAAGAAGAGTATACATTAATCTTAACTTCTGGATACATCTTAATAATGTTTTTGATAGGCAGAATATAGTTATCGTTATATACAATGAAGTTAGCAACAATATCACAACCATCGTAATCAATGTTGTAGTAGTAGTCTTCTAACAAAGCTTGGAACTTCATCATAGCAATACCAGACTCTTGATAAATAGACTTAATACTAGCAGAGATGTTAAAGTTTCTTTTATCAAAATATTCTGTTATGATTTTGATATCGTCTGTTGCTTGCTTCTCAGCCGCAGTATAAGGCTTAAAGACAACAATTTCATCTGGATTAACTTCATTGATTTCCCAGCCATATCTAGCAATAGAATATAAGAATGTATTTTGTGAAGCTTTAACATCTAAAAGATTTTGACCTTCACTAATTTTATTACTATAAAAATACAAGTTTTTTGTAATAATTGGGTTAGGGGCTGTTAGCGCAAGATTGGCAGACAACGACTTGAAGTCGATCCTAGATTGGTGCTTGCCAAACTTAGAAGAGGTTACTTGGTTAATCTTATAACAGGTAGAACCGTCTATAACACTAAGAATGATACTCTTACTCATTTTATCCACTCTCACTTTTTGTTTCTTTGTTAGAGAATTTTCAAGGCTAGATGGTCAAATCCATCCAACGCTCAATTTTAAACACCCTTTCAAAATGGTCAAGAAAATTTACCATTAAGATAATCTTTCTCTATATCTTCTAAATCTTTGTTTGAAGCTGGATTAAAACTATAAATAGGTTTCCATCTATCAGGATTATAGGCTTTACTTTTAGAAGGGGTATTGGCTATAGATCTAGCTGAAGAGGAAGAGTCTTGTATTTGCCTAACTGAGTCTTTTAGACTCAGGTTATCTTTATGTTCTCTTGATATTTCAATCCCAACTGTTTGAGTAGGATTAGGGATTACCCCCGTATCTCTTACTTTACTCATAGATCTACGGACTGCTCTTTTAGCCATTTGAGTTCCTTACGATTTTAGGTGTGTTTTTAGTCATGTTTACTCTTTCTACTGTAGACTCTTTTTTAACTAGAATCATATACTTATTATCTTCACAATAATCTCTACCAGAATAGTTGATGATCATATCCTTGTAAAAATAAAGATTTTTATTAAATTCTGTCTTGCTAATCCTCTCAGTAATAAGAACATGCTTTTTAGGGTAGTAAACAAGAGTATCAATAAAGCATAGACCATTAGCATCAAACCACTCACTACAGTTATCTAGCTTATGCTCGTGACCAAACGGAATTGTAATGCTGTTGCTAGTATACTCAATAACTGGAATCTGACTCATTTTTTCTCTCCTAAAAGAAAACCTAAGAATTTTCTTAGGTTTGTTTAGAAATACTCTACATCTTCTATAGAGTCGTATATGTCTACCCTACCCATACCCAGTCCTACATCAGACAAGTAGAATTGAGCTAATTCTACTATCATAGATATTGCTTCGCTTAGATCACCTCCGTGGCTTTGTAAGCCTATTATGTCTCTTAATCTTAGATCATGTATATCTTCATCTGGAATAGCTACATTTTGTATAGCCACAACAATAATATCATCATTATCACAATAGCACCACTTAACAAATATAGTTAAACTTTTATAATAATCTCCAGACAGATATTGTACTGGAGTAGAAACTGTATTAGTTTCTATAGCTTTTTCTTCTTTAGGCATATACACCTCATTTTAATTAGTGGGATGTAAGGGACTCGAACCCATAACCTACCGCTTATGAGGCAGCAGCTCTACCATTGAGCTAACATCCCGAAGGAACGGACAGGACTTGAACCTGTAACACCCTACAACTGAAGTAGGGAAGTCTACCAATTGCTTTACCGTTCCGATAACACTAAAACACTATGAAATTTAAATCTCCAATAATATTATCAAGCTCTATTTTAAGAATATTCCTTTGAGCTTTCTTGTAGATCCTTCTCAAACTTCTTTTTTTATCTCCTCTATTTTTATTACTTTGATTGAATCTACCTTTCCCTTGTTTAGATGTTTTAAAAGTTTCTTTAAGACCTAACCCCTTAACACTAGTATAAGCTTTCATCATAAACCCCAAGCTCTACGTTATTCTAATTCAGCTTCCCAGAAAGCCTTATCAGCCTTCATAGCTTTGTAGGACTCATTAACTTTTCTCCAGAATTCTTCCTCTTCGTCAGACATTAACCATTCATCAGACTTATCTTTCAAGCTATCCAAGTCACCAAAGATAGTTGGAAGTCCAGACCTAAAACCATCCTCATGTATATTATACCTATCCAAACAGAACCAGCCTTCACCAAAAGGCTTAGGCGCTTTATAAATAATGGTTTCTCTTAGACCGTTTTTAGCTTTGATACTGTCCACGAAGCCTCCTTTTTAGCTAGATTAAATATGCCTAGAGAGACTTGAACTCTCAACCCACAGATTAAAAGTCTGTTGCTCTACCAAATTGAGCTATAGGCATGTATGGTTACTCAAACCGAGAAAACAATATAATTGAATAAAATATTGTTTTCTATCTCAAGATTTAGGTCAACCTTATCAAGCTGAACTTTTCTAGAAAAGGAACCTCTACAACTGGCAGAACAAGTCGTATAGGTTTTATTTTTAGCTAAATGAGTCTGTCTTCTTTCTCTCTCAAAAACACGCTTACAGTTAGGACAAATTAGTACAACAAATCTTTTACCTTTTTCTTTTCCATGGATAGATTGATGCTCTTTTGAGTTAAGAATCACAAGATTTTCTATTCTATTATCTTTTTTAATTCCGTTAATATGATGTACAATTTCTGATTCTAATAAAACTCGACCCAAACTATTTTCAACAACAATCCTATGTTCTAGAACATAACCATTCTTTGTTGCGTTAGGGTGATTTTTAACAACAGCATAATTATAATCTCCTTTACTAACTATTCTGTCTATACACCACATTTCAGCTCCTTTAATGTTGATGCACCGTACAGGACTCGAACCTGTGACCCTGGAATTAGAAATTCCATGCTACTATCCAACTGAGCTAACGATGCGTTTGCTGTATGCTAGCGATTCTAGCTTTTATTTCGAGCGGTACAGCGCCGCTGTAAGCTTACCTAATGCAGTCCGCAAAGAACATTAGATAAGCTGATAGCCTGTATGGGAGTCGAACCCATCTTACCACCGTGAAAGGGTAGTGTCCTAACCGATAGACGAACAGGCCGTATACAGTGTTTAAGCTACACTGTGGAGCTTTAGCTAGATTAACTTCTGAGTTTGTCTTTCTAGCAGTCTGGATGGCGGGACTCGAACCCGCAAGCCGTTAGGCAACTGATTTTAAGTCAGTCTCGTCTACCTATTCCGAACATCCAGATAACTAACACTGTGTCCCTTCAGTGTTAGGAGTTATAGCAGGACTAATTCAAACTGTCAACACTTATTTTGAATTCGTCTTAACCTGAGAACCTTCTAGATCCTTGAAGGAAGTTTTTGGTTCTGGTATATGACTTTTCATAGGTTTATAGCGTTCGCTTACAATACCACCAGTATTTACCATCTCTTCAAGCATCTCTTCATATTTTAGAGCCTTAGTAATATCTCCAGCAAGTCTAGCACTCCTAGACACAGAATTTAAATGACATGCTCCTTTAACCCACTCAAGCATAAAACCTCCCTGAAACTTATCATACCTAGTTTCAGGGTTACGGTCAAGCTCTTGTTTAACATCATTCCATGTCATATCAACATTAGAGTTCTGAAGAACAGAAGCAACTTCATCACGAACCTTTTTAGTGTTCTTGAACAGCGGCACTTTATACCTCTCTAGTAGTTTGTTTAGGTAGAGTACTGAATTATACTCTACCAACCATAAAACCTACAAAACCAATTAACCCTCAACTTGTTCCTTTTTCTTAGGCGCTGTCTTACGGCGAGTCTTGCCTGAACCTACAGAAGCCTTCTTCTTCAGAGTTTCAACCTCAAGAGGAGTTGGGAAGATAAGTGAGGCATCTTCACACTTAGCCTCAGCTATTACCATGTGTGTAGAGAGCTTCTGGTTAAAGTCATACTCAACAACTTCAGGGTTGAAGTTATAAGTATGCACTGTCTTACCCTCCGCTTCCATCTTTTGCTTCATATCCAAACTACCAGTAGACTTACCGTCCCAAATCAACAATAGAACATCTCCATACTTAGCCATAGAAGTGTTACGTTCCAGTGGCGCTAGCTTCTTATTGGTCGCATTTTCGTAATCTGGCAAAAACTGCTTTACCTCGATGCCGAAAAACTTAGAGAACATTTCTCCAAGCTTATCTGCGCCATTAGCGCCACCACTAACCACTTCACTAACCTGACTGACGTTAATGTCGAAAAGCGACAAAATCTCACAGATCGGAAGTTCAATATTGACCAGATTTGCAGTCCTAGAACCAGCGATAACGAGCTTCATTGGGAACCCTTTTGTTTTAGACCGTTTTTCCGATTGACGCCAACGGCGACAACGGTGATTTTAATTCCCGTTTGATCGCCGTCAAGAAAATTTTTCAAAATTCGCCGTCTAGACTTTTACATCTAGATTATTTTGTCTTTCTTTTTCTCGCTTTTCTTTATGAAAAGCATCTATAGAGTGCTTTTCTAAGAAGTTGTAGAAATACTCTTTATCAAATTCAAACCATCTAGACCCAAAATCCGTTCCACTACCATAAGATTTAGCAGGATAATACCTGTCCTCAATTTGAGGTAATTCTTCAGGAGTAATAACCTTAATAGGAACTACTGTTAGAGGTTTAAACCCATGAACGATCCATAAAGTTGCATTAGTAGCCCAACCTTCAGGATTCATATCATGTGTTTTGAGAGCTGTATAACAGTAACACAGTACTCTAACCTTACCGTTCTCTAACTCCATCCAAGACATTTCTTTCACCTTTAGGTTTTATTAGGGTTGTTTTTAGAGACTACTTATACCGTATCAGCTAGGCTGTTTTAGCCAGTACTGTTCTTCAGCCTTCTTAGCTTCAGCTATTATTCCATCTATCGTATGCTTCTCAAGAAACTTAAGCCAGCTTAAGTTCTGAGGCTCAACACCTCCATTATCAGGGTGTATCTCAGTAAGCTTATAAAGAAACTCACTGAGAAGATTCAGAACCCACCAATAGTTTTCTTTTGGAAGGGTAAAGTACTCAGCTAAATGCTCACGAGCCTTACCCTTCTCAGCTTCAACTACATGAAATACTGACATAGGATGACTCCTATAAGGAGGACTACCATCACCACTGTTAAGGTTGTGTATGTAAGTGTCAACGAGCAAAGCAACATCCTCTACTTCTTCAGGAATACTCTTAACAAAGCCGTAAAGTTCCTGATAGGTTAGCTTGCGGGAAAGGTTGCAACTGTAATTGATATAGTTGTATCTCTCAAATTCTGTTAAAGGCTTTATATTATTAATATAGTCTTTAGCAGACTCAACATTACACATACTTTGATAGTACATGTAAGTTTTCTTCTCCATATAGATATGAAAGTAAACTATTCCACTAGTCCATTGTGATATCGCTATAACACAAGTAGTATCCGTAAGCTTATTACGGATAGTTCTATTGTACTCACTACGAACTATAGCACCAGTATCGGTTGTCATTACGTTACCTTTGTTTTAGAGGTTCTGTTTAGGTTAAACGCCGAATCAAATCTTCAGCTTTAGCTATCTCAGCTTCTATCTCAAGCACAACGCTAGGGTCGCTGCAAGACCCTATGCTAATAATCATGCTTTCTATTTCTGTTTTTAGATTACCAATAGCCTCCCTAGTCTCTCGACCACTCTTCTTTATATCGTATATTTTAGAGAGAAGTTTGAATCTGTCTTCCTCTTCTATACTTCTCATTTACTACCCTCAGTTTAAAACCTTGTTTCACCAAAAGAGAGAATCCCTTACTGGTGAAACAAGGTTAGGTTTTAGCTAGATTAAATCAGATAGCGGTAAGAGCTGCGATTTCAGCCCTATCAAACGCAACCTGAACTTCATCATCCTCAATACTGAGCTTCCTCAAGAGGTTATTCTGGTGTCTCATAGCCCTCTCAAAAGAAAGGTTATGAGACTTGACTGCACTAAGCTTCTCTCTAAAGAAGCCTACAACATCATCAACACAGAATCTCTCAAGACTAGAATCATTCTCATAGTAGCTAAGTTGTCTAACAATGGAGTGCATCGGCACCCCATGAACATTCCTAGCAAAGAAAGCTTCAGCAACATCCTTACTAATCTCAGTGGTATGAGTGCAGATCTGTACGACCTTGTAGTCGTACATCTTAGCTTCTTTGATGTAGTCCTCATAGTGACGCTTAACCATGTTGGTATTATCCAACACAATCAAGTTAGCACCTTCACCAATGGCGTCATCGAACTCTGCTCTACAGTACTCTATAGCATCAGGAATCTCACTACCATTAAAGTTATAGTTGCCATCTTCATCAGTAAAGTAATTATCATTAGAACATGTTCTAAAGGTGTTGTTAGTCCACTCGTCGTCAAACCCCATCTTCTCAAAGGCAACATACAGACTATTCTCAAGACCCTCACTGATAGTCGTCTTACCGCTACCACTAACACCACGAAGGATAACAAGGAGCTTAATGTCACAGATCTTAGGTGTGTTGGTGTTCATCTAGTTTCCTTATGTCTTTTTAGTTAGTTTCCCAAACAATGCGATTTTGCATTGTCGGCAAAACATAATCCCGACGATTGAATGTGTCAAGCAAAAATCACAAAAATCGACAAAAGCGAGATTCTGTGCGGTCAAAACGCCCATCGAAAAATCCGCCTCGCAGCGCGCATAATGCGGGCATGACGCATGACACACACGCATGGTATAAGTTAAAACAAGACAGTACAAGAGTTGTTTTGTAGATGTATAGAGTCCTATTGGTGTAGGCTTAATCTTAATACACAGACTCTTATTTTTTCTTATACTTGTTTTGTGCAGATTCAGAGTCTCTATTTTTTCCTATCATAAAATTTAATCCAGCTTAAAATCCAGCAGGTTTACCGCTTATCAAAGCCTTATCAAAAGCTTATGGAATTCTAAAAATATTTTATCCAATAGTTACATCATGTTACGTCTTTTCATAAACTTTTTTAATGGCTGTTTGAAAATAGTTTAAAACGTATTTCAATCTCACTTGTTATGTTCTTTAGAACCTTTAAAAACATATCTTCTTTTGTTTCTTTATAGGGATTTATCCTACAATCTTTCTATTAGCTATTATTAGCCTATCCCTAGCTATTATCAAACACACTTTATAGCTCGGCGCGACAAAAATAAAATAAGCCTGAAAATAAAAAGGCCCGTTAGCTTAGTTGCTAACGGGCCTTTACTTTAGTTAAAAATAAAAACAAATAAAAAAGGCGCTTGCCATTACAGCAAGCGCCTTAGTTCAACTAGATGTTAAGTCTAGTTTTAACTGTTCACTGGTCAGCGTACCGAAGCACACCGTTAGGAGTTGCCCACCAAGGATACCGAGTCTTATTCTCGTACAACTCCATAAGAGCTGCACGCTTAGAATCAGACTCAATCTCACTAAGGTTGGGATAGCCAACAGTTGCCCACCAACAGATAGCATTACTATAACGCTCGTCATTCTTAATCATCTTAACAGCGGTAGTGGTAGAGAACTGCACAGGACCAGAGTAGACTTCTGGCATAGCTTGAGTCAACTGCTTTGCCAAGAGAAGAGTATTCCATGTCTCCTCGATATGACTCTCAAGGAAGTCACGAAGAGACTCAGGAATATCACTCCACTCAGGAGCTTCACTGTTAAGCTCCCGACGATGGTACTCCTCACCAGTAGTCGCATCTTGCTTAAGCTCAAGATGCGACACATTCTGGAAGAGGTAGTTACGCCAGTCCTTCAGAACATCAATACCAAGCTTAGACATTGACTCCTCAAGACCACTCTTATTCGTGTGGTGCTTATTAGAACAGTAGGTCTTCAGCAGGAAGAACATAAAATAGCTTGTTTGAGACACAAGCTTGCTAACATCATTAGCACGCCCCATCGTCTCAGGGTTGCCCTGCTTGAGCGTAGCCCAGCTAGACTTCTTACGATCCACAACCTTATCCTTACGATCCATAACAACCTCAGTGTTAGCGGTAGCGGAATCCTGAACCTTAGCCGAATCAACCTGCGTCTTCTTAGCCATGATTTAACACTCTCTTTTATAAGCAGATTTGTTGAGGTCTATTTACCTCATGTTAATTACCGAAGGCTGCCATCTTCAGGCCGTCAAAACCACTTGACGACGACACCTTACTAGCACTACTCAACTTGTTAGTCAAGTACTAATGTAAGGTGTTTCGGCTTGCTTACTCTTCAGGAAGCATGATGATTCTACATGCTTCAATAGAGATCTCATTTAGCTTCTCGCCCATCTCTCTAATGAAGTCTACAGTATACTCTTCACCATCAAACAGGTCAACTAAGAAACTCTCTAGATCATCGTGTTTGAAGCTAAGAGCGTCACTAATAGCGTCCACAGCCTCATACTCTATCGTGTTGTTTAGGTTGTCTGCTGTAATCATATCAGTTAAATTGAACTCTTCACCACGATGATCTCCCCTATCATCAAACCAGTGAGAAGGCTTATTAGCAAAGTCCACCAAACCGTACCCAACAGCACAAAGAGCATTAGTAAGACAGTGCTTACACTTGTGATTGTAAAATGTCTCTCTAGACATTTTCTTCTCACAGTCCTTATGGTCAATAGTGTGGTCAACGCCATGAACAGAAATGATATGAGTAGAGAAGTCAGTCATTTTAGGTTTTTCCTTTTGAGTTTTTAGCTAGATTAAAGTTTCACCAGAGGAGACGCCTTCACTGGTGAAACAGACTAGAACAGGTAGTAGATATTGAAGTCAAGGCAGGAAGCTTCAAAGAGAGATCTTGCATCTTTCCATTGTAAGCCTCCTAGGCCACAACCAATTCTAGGACAGTGAATAACCCTATTTTTTATTACATTAAATGGTGCGTCTAGTTGATTTATAGCCTCCATTTGATCAATGCAAGCTTTGATATACTCAAGCTTTGCTGGTCTGATATTTTGCTTTGTTCTTACACCGCTTTGCGTTATACCGCAAATAAGCAAGTTACCCTTCTCTTGCTTGAAAACATTAGTGCCTAAAATATCCATATTAAATTTACCATGAGTATCCCTACCTTCTTCCCTACAGTACTTTTCGTACTTCAGAAAGGTTTTTCTATATGTATCTCTAAATTCAAGAGCAAATCCAGAACCCATCAACCCCATGTTATTACAACCATGGAATATGATAGAGTCGGTATTCTCTAGAACACGATTGAACAAGTTACCATGAGTTTCGTTTAGTATCGTCATGTTGCAGTATCTTTGTTTGTTGTTTTGTTTGTTTTTTATTTCGATTCATCGTCAGCGACAATCGGAATTTTATGCGCCGACCGAAAACAGTCAATCAAAATCTTTCAAAAATCGACAATCCCCTGATTCCATGCGGCTCAGAGGACCGTCGATTTTCGCATACTACTTGTTACTATTAGTCGTCTACTATAATATTATTAGTATCTTTTTTATCTAGAAAACTAGTATCTATTTTGGACAGGTTAAGCTTATCATTACTTCTGTCTTCCTTAGCTATTAGTCTATTAAGTTCTCTCTCTATTGCTTTAGGATTTAATATAGTTCCTGTAGCTTTATCGGTAAATTCAGCATTATAAAACGAAGATAAAACAAATGGCGGCTTCTTAGTCTCATTTAATTCTGTTTTAGTTACTTCACTCCATGGTAGTGTGGGTGGAAAAGGAACAGCTTCAGATATACCATTAACATCATGGTAGTTTAGCTGATCAAAATCAATACCTGAAATCTTACACTCTTCAGGTTGTGTAATTACAACCTCTCTAAATTCCATATTTAGATTGTTAGGCAGCTTTATAGGTGTTTGTGCTGCTAACTGAGCCATAAAATTAGCTATACTTTCATCAGAAAATACCCTTGATGTATCTTCAAAAAAAGTCTGGGTAAACTCTTCCCTAAACCTAAAAGCCTCTTCAAGCTCTTTAGATTCAGAGGAGTTAATAGGTATCATCTCATAGCCATCCTCACCATCTTCTTCAGTAGCAGCTTTAGTCTCTGGATATGATGTTAGATTAAAATCGGTAGGTTCTTTTATCCTCCGATCTCTTTTTTTTACTGGATACTTATAGTACTCCTTAACATTAGGATTTAACCCGTCAATAAACTTAGTTGCTTTGATAGCCAGTTTTTTAAATATGTCTACATACTTGTCATTTAATCCATTTCTGATCATACTAAGAACATACATTCCTCTTAGTGTGTCCGCTAAAATTTCAGAAGAAATAAAATTCCTATCATCAAATATCTTACCTTCAGTTTTTATAACTAAAGCATCCAACCCAAGATATCTAGCAATAATCTCATAGTTTGTGTCAAAACTTAGATTGTCTAAATTCGCTACACTTCTTTTGGTTCTGCCAGTAGCAACATTAAGCTTGTCAGCAATTGCTCTATCATTATATACAATAGTATTCCTTATCTTTCTAGCCTTATAGAAGTTCTGATTTCTGGGCGTCAACTCCTTAAACTGACACATAATTAGGTAAGTATGAACTACTAGCTCATACTTTTCTAGCAGGTCACGGAAACAAGACTTCATATTCCAGATATGGTACTCAGCACTACCAACATAAAACTTAGCCATAGCTCGCTCAAGGATATTCCTAAATATACTAGACCTTCTCATATTATCATCATCTGTAACAAGATAGCAGTTAAACAGTAAGTCTTCATTGTTCTTAAAATGACTTGCTTTAAAAAGATTACTCTTGTGGAAGAGGTAGTCTGGCGTTACAGCCATACCATTAGTTTTAGGGTCTACAATATTATTTATAATCTCTTCTTCGTCTCCATCTAGAGCTATAGGAAGACTACGGGAAGAGATCTGACACATGATTCTAAGATTGTCACTCTCTCTAAAACTATTAATTTGGTTATCTTCACCTGTATCTATTACAAAAGACATTACCTGATCTAAGAAGATATCCTTAGACTCGTCAGTATTGTGGTGTATTACACAAGATAATGTAAGTCTAATATCAGTCTTATAGAATAGAACCTTCTTACCCTCTGAAGATTTTAATCCTCTATGAATACACAGCTCATTAAAAGCTTTCTTCTTATTAGTGTAAGCCTCTTTATCTTGACCAAATACAGTTGTATCCCAATCCAACTCAGTTATTCTAAATCCTACTTTAACATGGGTAGTGTAATGACTATAATTTACACTCTCTGGAATTCTTGACCACACCCCCTTATAGATACGATCATCCATCAAAGTATTATTGCCACTAAACATTTTGCTTTTACAGCTAAGTCTATAAAAACTATTGTCTAGGAATACTGTTGACATCCTATTGTCATTATAGGTGTGTGGCTCAAAAGGAAAATCATACTCGCAAGGCTTACCGTCTTCTGTAGGCTTATTCTTACCTATGGTGAGTTCTGAAGGGTCATTGTCAAATCGTTGCCTAACAACAATTGCAAGCGTGTTAGCCATCTTTGTTGCTAGTTCTGTAGTATCCTTACCATGGCGATCTGTCATAATGAATGGCGCTAGGAGGTCACAAAGGTCTGTGGAGCCGTTCAGGAAGGCTGAATCTCCCTTGTAGAAGTCGTATTCGATAGCTGTCTCAATAGGGGTAGCTTCGGGGTCTGTAGGCTTCACAAAGTTTTTAGCCAGCTTAAAATCGCCAGTTTTGTCAAACGATTTTGGGAAAAGAACAGTCTTTTCAGTACTCCTATCAAGGAAACCTCTAACAAGAGAAGTGTCCTCTTCGGTGAAACCAAGTCTTCTACACTCATTAAAAATAGAGTCTTTAAAATTAGATAGAGCGTAACAGGTCTTTAAAGCCTTATCTACGCATAAGTGTGGCTCCTCCCACTCCTTAGTATCAATCTGAAAATCTCTACCATAGTTACAAACCACGTCATTAATTAGGTCATTGATAGTGCGATTGCTAGGCATTTCAGCTCCTTTGTTTTGGTCTTTGTCGTGGATACGACCTTGAAATAATAAACGCCCATCTAGAATCTGTCAAATTGATTCTAAATGGGCGTTTATCTATTGTTATTTATGAGTAGTCTGACATATCTTTAATCATCTCATTAGGGTCTGCTCCACCACCTCTAAAAGTATAACCTAAAGAACTAAAGAAATCTTTACTTTCATCACTATCAATAGTACAAAGGATAAAACATGATACTCCTAACTGTTTAATGCAGTACTCTTCAAATTGCTTCATACACTCTCTACCTAAACCTTGACGCCTAAATATACTATTTGTTTCAGCATAGTTAATATACATATAGTTAATGTTACCATTAGAATGATGTTTGTAGTCAAATATATTTATTAAGAAAACGACCTCACCATCTTTAGTCCAGTAGTATGTGTCAGACCTACCATTAACGCCTTCAATAACAATAGTAAACCAGTCAAACATCAAAGTTTCTTGAGCTATATTTAAATCGAAGCCTTCAAAAACCACCATTTCATCTACAATAGATTTAGCTTTATCTATTTTGTGCATCTTCATAGCAGCATATCCTTTATGTGTGTGACTAGACCAATTCTAGGAATACAGTCTATAGTTGTTGTTTTTATTTCACCAAACTTAGGAAGTTGGTGGTTGAACTCCAAATCTAAAGATCTACTAACATTAAGGTAATTGTTTTCTATAGTAAACCCGCTTTTGCAGATATGATCTACGCAGTTGTGAACTAATGCTGAAAGAACATCATCAATAGTTATCATTCTATTACAAAGCCTAAACATAGGTTGTGCATCAATATCAACATAGTAAGTTCTCATAGAGTACAAAGTCATATTCATTAGCTTTAAGTAGGCTTTATCTCTACCCAATTCATTATCTATATTATTAGCTTCTTTGTCTCCAGTAATTAAACCCTCCCCAAACTGAATAAAAATACCATCATGTATTGGGACTCTAAATAAGATTCTGTGATTTGGCCCATTAACTACATAGTCTACCTTATTGCCCTTAGCATGGAATATCTTACTTAGTCTAAACCAGTATTCTAATGAGTCTGTAAAATTAGAATATTGTTCTTTAGCTAACTGAAGATCTTCTTTGCTAGGTTTTTTTATATCGTAATTTGTACCATAAAGAAGATTAGAAATCATCATTTCAAAGATGAAGCTATACTTTAGTTCTGAAACAACCCTGTCTGTGCAGTTTTCTATATAATCTATATTTCTAAATATATTACCTCTATGTCTTTCTACTATTAAATGCCCTAAAAACTCGTAAGATATTTCTGAAAGAAGCTTAGTAGATTGGTAGAAGAATGTCTCACAATTAGCAGTATATTCGTAGCACTTAAAAGTTTCGCTACCGATCCTATCAGGAATAGTATTTTCAACACTAGGCTCTACAACTAAAATAGTACTAACGATCTGTAGCATCATAACCTTCTCACCAAATATTTCTGAAGCTAAACTATCACAACCTTGATGATCTACAGTATCATCAAACCAGCCTCTTAAAGACTGAAGAATGTACATCTTAGCTTCATACCACTGTCTATGATTTAATTTAGCTTCCCACAGATAGAAGTCTAACAATACCATGCCAGATTCATAACCTATAGTTTTCATGTGATTTATACATACCCTAATACTACCATAAAGGTCATTCATCTTAATTCTTTCTAGTGTCTGACTCATTTTGTTTCCTGTTGTGCTTGTTGTTAGACTATCTTTAGGTGAGGTAGGATTCCATAATACTTTACAAATGAAGAGCTGTAGCTAAAATACACTTGATTAGTAGTCTTTGCTTGTGTATTTAGTACAGCATCACGATTAACATCTGAAGCAAAAGACTTAAAGATAACTCGCATTACATTAGTTAGAGATATATGACCTAAACCATTTTCAAGATCAATTTTGTCTTTAGGGAAGTCTCTAGCAAGACCATTATCAACAAAGAAATTAATACATTTGTCCATTAGCGTATAAACATGAGGAAACTTACCCAAAGATGTATGCCTAAAATGAATAATATCCATACTCTTAAAATGACTTACAATTGATATATCAATAGCTTTTCTTAAAGTATCCTCAAATATATTTTCTTCACTATCAAATAAAATACGATTTAATCTAGATAAAACTAGAGGTTCTGCATCATTGTAATTAATTATCTCTGGAGTTACTGATCTAACAAGGTCTAAATACATGTAACAAAGATCATACATAAAAGCTTCATAAATCCAATTATTAAAATAACAATTTAGTTCCATTATGCCTTGTTGTGAATTTCTCTCAATATTTGTGTCTGATATATTCTGGTCTATTATAGTGTAATGACTAGAAGCTGTAGTATGTCTAATTTTAGGTCCAAAAATTTCAGAACACCATCCTTCACAACCGTAGTGGGTACTGTCACTAAACCAAGAACCAAAAGACTGAATTAGATATACCTTAACTTCACACCACTCTTGGTAGGATAGTTTAGCTGAATCTATCAAATGCGCTATAGTAGCTACCTCTTTGTAACACTCTTTGTCTTTAAGTAGCTCTAAATATCCTTTGGAAGCCTTATCAGCTTTAGTTTTAGTTTGGTCTATAATACTACGAAGATCGCCAAACAGCTTCCCCATATCCTTAGACATATCTTCTCCTTTAGTTTGTGTTATTAGATTTTATCTAGATTAAGTTTTTAATACTTTCTTTAATGCCTCGATAGTCTAGGTATTTAAAACTTAAATATAAACTACTAACTTCTAGGTGTCTATGCTCTAAATTATAATACTCAAGTTCATCTATTAGTCTATTAATGTAGTCTTTAAAAAGTAAACTAATCAAGTACTCTATACATATAGTGCTAGAATCCATAATATTATCATTACGATTAAATAATGTGTTGATAAAGTTTTTAGTATATACTGATGTTTTATCCATTATCACCACTTCTGTTTTATCAACACTATTATCACTCATTATAGAGTTTTTAACTATATCATTAATTACAGCAAAGAATAAACCATCTTTATCCTCAATATTTTCTATACTATCATTAACTAGACAATACTCTCTTGATATATTTTTTAATAGTTGTAATGATGGATTTAAAATACCTGCTCCATTTATAATATATCTACAGTTTTTAAAATCAACACTACTAACTACATTATCAGCATTATTTTTATCATTTTTTAAATTAAATGGATCTTCTATATTGTATATTAGGTGGGATACGTTAGTTAAAATATCAATTATTTTTAGAGCTAATTGAACTCCAGAATTATCAAGAGTTGATAGGAAATCTCTACTTCTAGTGGTTCTAATACAATCAAACGAGTCTACCTCAGTAATGCCTCCTTTTTCTCTATACTCTACACTACATGACAATGTAGTTATCCTAGTTGTTTCCCCAAATATTTCAGCTAATAAACCAGTACAGCCTAAATGATGCGAATCATCAAATGAATTACCTACAGATTGAGCGATATAAAATTTAATATCACACCACTCTTGATAGTTAGGATTATAATCCATTACAATCTTAGACATTTCTTTTAGTACTAGAGTTTTATTAATTCCTATATTTTTATCAATATTTGCAAGCTCACTCACAAGACCACGAATTTCACCAAACAGCTTACCCATATCTTTAGACATGTCTTCTCCTTTAGGTTGTTTACACTAGTTGCTTATGGAATCTAGATTCAGACCACTCATAGCCACAGGATTGATAGAAAGCGTAAGAAGCATCATCTACATGCTCTAGAGATATATGATTTATATTTTCTCTAGTTTTTATGTATTCTTCAAACATTAGTAAGGATTTTGTACCATAACCTTGTCTTCTATATTCAGGGTTGACTTCAAAAAGATGAAGGTAAGATGAACCTTCAAATTCTGCGTAATTTGAAAATTTCCTCCTATAGTCTGAAAAACAAAATATAGCCACCAGTACTTTATCAGAAATTATACAATAGAAGTCCTCTTCAGAGTAAGCTTCTACACTTCTAGACCAGTCAAACTGCCATGCTCTACTACCTTTAATACTAAACTCAGTAGGAAAGTCAATATTGTTGAGTTTATCCCTTACAACAGTGATTTTATAAAATTGATCATTTAATTTAGCTTGAACACGAACATCTATAAGATTTTCTCTATTTATCTTTACCAGTTTCATCTTTAATCCTCTATGATTCCGTTACCATTATCGTATATCAGACGACTTGTAGTAACCCTAGATTCATCATAGAATTTGAATCCGTTAGCTAGCCAGAAATGTTCGGCAGTCTGTGTAGAGTCTAGAATGAATCTCCTGTTTTTATAAATACTTCTAATCTTATTAAACATCTCAGTACCGTAACCTTGACCTCTATACCTCTTCGATACCTCAAAATAATCAATAGAGATAGTTTTGTCCAACATATATGGTCTACCCTCAGACCTATAATCTTCAATACCTTCCTTAGTAAAACTTTTAATCTGAGCTAGACCTATAATATCAAAATTAATAGGGTTATAGAAGGCTAGCATAGAAAACCTGAAAAGTTCATCGCTACCTATCCAGAAGCTAGACCAAGGAAAACCGAACTCGGTTTCAATACCTTTTATATCTCTAGCTTCGTTGCCTCTTATATATCTTAGCCTGAATATCTCGCTCATTGCTTCTCCTTTAGGTTTTTAGTTTAGTACTGGTATTCTTACACTAGCTCTTCTAGTCCAGTTTCTAATTCATATCTTGTTTTATATCTAATTGTTTTATATCTAGAACTAACTTCACCACATGAGGCATAGCTGTACTCGTAAAAAAATGGACTCAGTGATTTTACATTATTCATTTTAACTCTGGAAACTTCACCATAACTAAGCTCCAAAACTTTTGTATCTGAATTAAATTCATATAGAAATACTAGTGTCAGTACTTGAGCTGAACCTTCTAGTTTAGCGAAATAAGCAAAAGTAACTTTATCAGCATGACTTTTATTTTTATCTTTAAAATCGAAAGTGTTTACATTCTCATTTAAACACTGTATAAAAACTTTTACAAGTCCAAGATTTGATATCTTAGACTTGTCCAGAATAGAACAGACCTCTTCAAAAGAGTGTAAAGCCATATCAGGAAGTTCTCGTATATCTTCGATACTAAAACTAAGCATACCGACTCCTTCTAGTGGTCTTGTTTCACCAGCAGAGGAGTCCCCTTACTGGTGAAACAAGATTTTTAATCTAGCTTAAGAATCCAACATTTCAGACGACTTTGAACAGCGTCTTGATGTTATAGTTCTTATCATCTACTATGAAGCACACCCCATCAGCAGTCTCTTTAAGACCACCACACTTCTCAGCTTCCAGCTTATGACCTATTTTAAGGAATGCTGAAGCAAGCTCCTTCCATGCCTTGTCTAAGTCACTATAGTTCTGGATATTGAACCTCTCAACAAACCTTTCTATAGCATGAACAGAAAGGTGAAACCTTCTACCTCTACCATTTCTAAGGTAGACTTGCTTTTCAACAATGATTTGGACGATAGACTTCTGACGGCAGTTGAGGTTTTGCATGATGTTTACTCTTACTATATCGTTTTTTAGATTGCGAAGGTTTAACCCTTCAACGCCAAAAAGCCCACTAGGAATTAACCTAGTGGGCTTGTGCTATTTTACTTAAGTTTTGACTGAAGCTCAAAGCTAGCTTCAGTCTCTTTATCAACTCTACGAACATGCTGTTCTGAAGCACCTAACTCACGAGTATCCCAGCGGTCGTCAGCCTCTAGTCTCTCAAGAAATGACTTTTCATCTTCAGTTTGCTCTACCTTCTCAGGCTCGTCCAACCCTTTTTCAAATTCATCCCAAGCAATACTCTCTTCATCCTTAACCTTACCCATCTCTTGTAGGTCAGCAGAATCTTCTTTAGCTTGAGTCCAGAAGCTATCATCAGACTTCTTCTGGTTCTCGTGTTCCTCTCTCAGCTCCTTCATAAGCTCAATCTTTTCTTCTTCTGTCATTTGTTTGATTATAGTGGTTACTGTGATTTTAGCTCGCTTATTCTTAGTTGGCTTAATAAGTTTAAAGTATCTAAAACTTGCAAAACTCCACAATGTAGACATTAGAACGTAAAAGGTGAAATTAAACCAGTAATACTCAGTCACAGGATTATCAACCAGAACCCATAGCCTATAAATATCTCTTGAATAAAGTACAGCACAAAAAATAGAAGCCAAAGCATACCACTGATTCTTATTAAGGCTAGACTTGAGATTGAACTTGACGCTACCCATAGGGAACCTCTCTTTTATTTTCCAGTAACCTGAAGTATAGTCTACAACAGACTAAGCCTTCAACGCCAAAAGCCCACTAGGAATTAACCTAGTGGGCTTGTTTAGTTTAATTGTTATCGAAGTTTCTAGTAACCCTCTTAAGGTCTGGCGGCTCCAAACCCATATCAATGAACTTATCTACGATAACATCGTCTCTATCTCTTAGCATGTTCTTCTCAAAAAGCTCACACATAATCTCTTGATTTCTAATACACCATCTAATATGGTCTTTCTTCATCTCGTAGGTCATACCATTGTTTTCTTTCTTAGCCTCCCTTAACTTCTCACAGTTACTCTTCCAACACTCGACTAACTTCTCATGGTCTACACATATTTTGAGTCTGTTACCTCCATGCTTATAGTAAGACAGAACTAAGAAGTCCGTGTCTGTATACGTCACCATCGAAATAGGATTAGGTCTTTGCAGTAGGTGTAATATTGCGTTTACAGACTGAAGGTACGTTCTACCTTCAACACCGTCAATTATAAGACCACCAAGATCCCTTTCTGAGTAACTATTAGTAGGCTCATACTCTATATTAAAGATATTTTTAGAGTAGCCGGAATCTACCCACATATCAGAATCTACTGATAGATTAATCTTACAAAACTTAATACAATTACAGTTGTCTACATTAATGTTCCAACTATTTGTTGTTTGGTACTTATAGTTCTCAGGCCAGCTAAACTTGAATGTTACGCTAGCGGTAAGAACCATCTTACCAGCACAAACACTATTGTAATCTGTTCTAAAGTTACTCTGGTCGTAAAGGAATCCATTAAATTCCTTACTAACTATAAAGTTCATCTCAGTCCTATCTAACCAAGCTCTACCTTCACCAGAAGCTTCGTAGCGGTCAATATGATTAAGATTAGAACCTTCGCCCTGACTAAAGTTACTAAAGAAAGCACTGTCTCTATTACAGAAAGCTATCAAAGCCTTCTGGTAAGCGTGCATGATGTTACTTCTAAAGTTAGTAAAGATGTTTTGAATCTCTTCCGGCTTAGGCTCTAAACCCCTAAGCTTGTCCAGTTCGTCTTCAAAACCTAAGTTTAAAGACATATTACTTGAACCGTTCTTAAGGTTAGAGAAGACATAAGGGCTAAATAAAGCCCACTCTACTCCAATATAACCCTTAACAAAATGAATTACATCGCCAGCCCATTCCTGATAGTAGAGAAAATCAAACACACACTTAATAACCTTATAATTCTCACTATGATACACAAATCCAGAAGCTTCCTTCTCAAAGCTCCTACCAAAAGAAGCGATCATAGTATCCATCAGCTCTTTAGGAGTCTCAACCTTATTAAGTTCTTCTGCTATAAAACTCTCATAATCCTGAAATTCGTACTCACTAGTATTGTCGGGATTGTTATGCTTGTCGTCTTGGATTTTGCGAAACAGCTTGTAGGAGATGTTGGTTGCAGACATGTTGTTACCTTATTTCCGTTTTTAGATTGCGAAGGACTAAGCCTTCAAACGCCAAAAGCCGACTATACTTATATATAGTCGGCCTCGATATCTGAAATGTATTCACCCCGAAAAAAATGTCAAAATAAAAATTTTCTATTATTTAATATATATTATATTCTATCTTCTCTACTGTTATTAAATCATTAAACATTCTTTGTATTAAGTTATCTTCAGAATAGTCTAAGTAAGTTGTCATTATACTTTGAGGGTTTCCAATACAGTAACAGGTACAAATATAATCTCTTTGACCTATGCCACATTTATCAAAGTTGTATCTAACGCCTAACTTAACTCTTCCTATATTATATATATAACATAAGTCGTATACAAGATCATTATGAATAGTGTAGGTTTCACTATGGTTAGGGTTAGTAAATACTGTCATGCAGTTTCTAAACTCTAATGCAAATTGTTGTTCATGGTATCTTTGGCAGTCAAGAACCCACCAAGACTCTTCATTACTCCATACAACTCCTTTCTTAGTGTAGTTGCGGCCTAGCTTTCTTAATGAATCTGCTCTCCTATTACATAGTTCTTGAAGCTCTTCTGTAGTTATACTAGACAAACTCTGCTCTATAAATCTAGCTAAAGGATTCTCCTGTATCCTACATGTTACATTTACAGCCTTAAACTCTTTATCAAAGTTAGCCTCTATCTCTGACATTAGCTCTACTATCTGACGCATCGTTTTTCCTTTTGGTTGGGTTGTTTACTGCATATCATTAAACATTCTTTGTATTAAATTATCTTCACAGTAGTCTATGTATGTTGTTACACGATTCCATGTGTTGTAGTTAGTAACAAAAGCCTGTTTATCCTTATCGAAGGAGTGCATAATACCAATCTTAATTCTACCTACAGTAAGAACATAACATAGATCCTTGACGTAGTTATAGTTAGGATCTTTATTTTTAGAGGTAGGGTCGTAAGAACAATTCCTAAAATGTACAGCCTCATTCATAAACATGAATGAGTAAGCTTCACCTACATCACCTACCTGATTCTCTAGCTTCCAGAAAACACCTTCTCTAGTATGCTTCCTAGACAACTCAATAGCCTTATCAAAAGACCTTACTATAATCTCATTAAGCTCTTCATTAGTTAATGTTTCTAAATGCCACTCAACTATTCTGGACATTTCAGACCAACAACAATGGGTAAGCTCACGCTCTACCTTAAGTTCTTTATCAAAGTTAGCTTCAATAGCTTTCATCAACTCTACTATCTGACGCATCGCATTTCCTTTTTAGTTGGGGTGTTTCACCAGAAGAGGAGCCCTCTAGTGAAACAGTTTTATTACAGAGCTAATACCAAAAGCCCACTAGGTTAATTCCTAGTGGGCTGATATTAATCTAGCTTAAAAACTAGTGTTCTGGAACCTCAAACCCCCACAGCCTACCGATGTAGGCTTCATACATGGAATCCATTAAGGTAGCTATCTCAGAAGCTTTCATAGAGTCTTGAGTCTTACGAATCCTTGTAAGGTAGTAAGACTTCAATGCTTTAGCAAAATCCTTATCCTTACAGAACATATCATAGAAGCTAGTAGAAGCTTCCTCAACAAAGGTAGGATGAATGATCCATTCATCCGAGGAATTAGGAGTTTCCCTATCAGAGTACTCGGTAGGAACGTGCCTACCTAAGCCGTCAAACCTAGATACACAAGCTTTAAAATAGTTGCAATTTTCAGTACTCCACTCCTTATAATTAAAGGAGTCTCTAACGATGTTTCCGTAGTAGTCCATTCTATAGTCGTCAGAATTGAAGTACTGAAGACTAGAGTAGTGCCCCCTTCTAATCTCTTCTTTGATGATCTCGTCACCGATAAGGTAACAGCTCTCAAGTACGAACAGGTTAAACATAGCTATCATATCAAACCTATTGAGGTTAAGGCATGAGGAGATAAACCTTCCAAGCTTAGGAGTAATGACAGGAGACTCGATATGGTAAATCATATCTTCACCTTCTTTAATCATACCCTTGTAGAATTTGTTACTACCCCAATCTTGACAGTAGAGCTTAGACTTCTTGAACTCACTACCCTTAAAGTAGTTGATACAGCTATTGATCTCAGTTATGGTCATAAGATTACACATTTTCTCAACAGCCATATCGTAATTAATAAAGCTACAGAAATTAACCTTAGCCAGTTGCTTAACCAAAGGATACACTATACCAGTAAGCTTCTTAGCCTGAGTATTGAGGATATTAGCAAGGATAGGGGAGTTGTTGTTAGCAGAGATGTAAGAGATAGCGGAAGTCTGGCTGTTCATAGTATTTCCTTTTGGTAGATAACTACCGTTTTTAAGTTATGTAACGTAGAGAAATTCAACGTTACAATGACAAAAAGCCCACTAGGAATTAACCTAGTGGGCTGATATTAGTTACTATATATCAGAAGTTGTCACGAATAAACCTCAGAAGGTCTTTCATAGACTTCTTCTTACAGTTAAACTTAAGGTCCATATCCCAATGGCGTTGAGAGCTAAGATCACTCTCAACTTCTTCCAGACTAACATAGACGGTAACTGGATTACCGTCTTTATCAAAATCCTCCTTAACTACAAACTCATTAACACCGTTACCTGACTTGAAGCTTTCAAGCCAAGCACAATCATCAAGGTAAATCTTACACTTAATATCTGTTGTCCAACCTCTACTGCTATCATCATCCCAACTAACAGAGTAACGAACAGTGGTATAGAGGGTTTTAGCTTCCTCTTCAAAGAACTCAACAATGTCATCGTAGCTAAAAGAAGCTACCAACTCCATCATATCTCCCTTATAAATATTCATCAAATTATCATTACTATCAAGCATGAAGGTAGCGGTAGAGTACTTCCTAAAGTTAGGGTTCATCGCAGCTTCGTTAGCTACGATATGATAAACCGTGTAGTGGTAGGTATGGCTAACCTCTTCACCATTATCAACCCAACACTCTTCCTGCTCCCAACTCTTCTCAACCACTGTAAAGTCAGCAAGGTTAAGAGAAAGAACACGCTTACAGATAAACTCCATGATCTTACCTTCATCCTTGAAGGTAGACCCCTTGAAACCGTAGCTTCTGGGCTCAGGAGAACCAGAAGCAAAGTAAGGGTTGTTCTTAATGTCCTCATTGAAGGTAGCGATCTTACCTTCCGTGTAGTTGTTCCAAACCTCCCACTGGATGTTAGAGGGTGAAGTATACTCATTACCCTCCTTGATAGGAGCAACAACTTTATTAAGAAGGTTGTAGAGGGCGTTCTCCTGAAGCTTGGGGTTTACAACATTAACAGCCTTACCGGGAAGCATACGGTAGTTGTTACAGACGTTGACGCTAGAAGTAGAGACACAGGAGTTGATGCTGTTCATAGTATATCCTTAGTGGTAGACTTAACTACCTAATGGGTTAGCGAGAGTGATTCGACATTGAATCTAGCCTCTCAACGCCAAAAAGCCCACTAGCTGTTATGCTAGTGGGCTGTTATTAGTTGTTATGTATTATATATAGAACATGAAGAACAAGAACCAAAAGGTGACGACTAAACCAAACAGGGAGTATATTAACTCTTCTTTATCATACTCACTCATATTAGCCTTGTTGGAGAACTTAACCTGCTGAATCTTATTCTTCATAGTCTTCTTGTTGTTGAACTGCATCTCATTTCCTTTTTAGTTATGTTAGAAGCACAGTGCTTCTAACGACCAAAAGCCTACTAGCTGTTACGCTAGTAGGCTTGAAATCTAACCTTCTTAGGTTAGATTAATACTCTCTTGTGGACTGAATCCACTAACGTAGTTTGGTCATAGATCTCTATCCAGACGTTGTTTACCTTAAATATATCAATGTAGTCAGAGTAATTATTGAAGTTGAAGTAGTAAAGAGGAGAGCCATTCTTATTAGCTATAATTATGGTGGTGTAGTTGTCAGCCTTCTCAGCACTGATAGTAAAGAACTCAGGGAATATATTATTCCTGTACGTCTTACCACCAAACCCCACAAACTCCCTAACTTTGGGGATATAATCATTGAACAACTTGACCATCATCTTCTTGAAGTTATTATCATAGGAGAAGACGTAACCATCATCGAAACCCTTGAAGTCAACCGTGCTGTACACCTTAGAATCACGAAGCGTAATGATGCTGCTCATAGTATATCCTTACTTAGTTTAGAACACTGTTGGACTAACGAGGCGTTGAGCCTACAACGCCAAAAAGCCCACTAGCTGTTACGCTAGTGGGCTTAGTTAAAATAACTAGGGTTACTGAACCCTAGTGACCTCGAAAGGTCCAATGTACTCTAACAAACCATCCGAATTCTCGTAAAGTTCGTATACACTAAGCTTACCATCAGTGTCAACAAAGACACTAAAGGAGTAGTCTTTCCAACCCGTGATCTCACCATAAGACTCCAGGTAGTGTACAGACTTAGGCTGAACATAGTTATAACCATCGTGCCCAACAAAAGTATTATCAATGACCAACCCCATCAAGACGCTGTTCTTACCCTTGTACTCAAAACTAACAGCGTTCCCCTCCATGATGTAGCTAAGAAGCTCCTTGCCGGACAAGGAGAACAAGCTAAGATACTTGTTCTCCTCCACAGTGTTGATATTATTCTTGAAGTTGTTACGGCAGAAGGAAGGATTAGAGGAGATGTTGTTGATGGACATTGTATTACCTTTAAACTGTGTAACCTACTTAGCTGGTTACTAGCTAACAAACTAACTGAACCAACATCATTGTTGAGAACAGCGGATTTGTTGGGGCCGATCTTAATCTCGCTCAAAAAAAAGTCAATGATTTATTTTTCAAAATCGACTTGACCCGCATTCTGGGCCGATCAAACGATGCTCGAAAAATGAATGCAAATTCATTTCCACGCCTCGCACGCATGACACGCCAGCACATGCGATAATAAACTTATACTAATTAACAATACAGTCTAGACTTGTTTCACCAGAAGAGGACACTCCTTCTTATTAAAGTAATACTAATATATTTATTTACTTATACATACACATAAACTGATTTATTAATCTAGATTAACTCCTACCCCGTACCAGCCCATGATTCAGCTCTATACTTACAATACAAGCTACAGTAAGCAATTTCTAAAGCTTTAAGTCCTTACTCTAGGTTCCCATCCAACCCCATACCAAAGAGGCTACCACAAGCCCTTATTTATAGTGCCTACCCCCAACCTCGCCCTTCTTTATCTAGCTAAAAACGCCTTCCCAACGCCTCAACCCTCCCCCACTCCTATAACTTCTCCCAATGAATTCCTTATTTTAGGTATTAAACTGGTTAGTATTAGGTTCAAACTACTCTTTTTATAAAATATACGAAGTATATTAATATTTTTCTAAGGTAGAAGTCTTAGCCGAACAACGAGAGGCCACAAAAACAAGGGGAAGGACAAGGAACAAGTGACCAGCCCCCCTACCCTCTCCTACCCTTCCCTTACCTACCACACCAGTTGAGATAAGATCATCAACTACCCTCACTAGCCTGTTGTGGGAGCTGTTACGGGAGCCGCCTTGGTAGCTCATACCCCCTACAGGCTGTTATTGAGAACCCTTGACTACCTTCTCATATCCTTGAGAACTCTTGGAACAGTCTTCAGTATGCCTTGATTAGTTCTTGATTAGTTGGTGAGGTCTGACGCTACCTAAGATTTTCCTACCCTAGCCGCTCAGAAGCTACGGTACCCAACCCCTGCGGGCGCATTCTAGACTTTAAGCTAGCTAAAATTTACCAGCCCGCTACCCTACCGCCTACCCCATCCACCAGATTTTTAAGCTAGCTAAAAACAGTGAGTTATCACAGCTAAATAGGGTAGAGAGTCTTAGGTAGTAGTTTAGCTAAGATTTTAGGTAAGAATTAAGGTAATAGCACTAGTTTTAGTAGCTCATTAGTTAGATATTCTTAGCTGATTGTATAGGTATTGCTTAGATTATACTAAGGGGAAGAAGCCTCTTCTGGTGAAACAAGGTAAGAAGGTAGCTATGCTCCTACCTAATTTTAAAAATGACTTTTTAAAAAGGTGTATAATAAAAAGTTCAAATTTGGGCTCCTAAAAGGTCGGTTTTTAGCTAATTGTAGCTAGAAACCAAAATGACCTTAGAAATATCGTATACTAAAACTAGTCTTAGTTAGCTAGGTCGTTCCTACCCTCGTCTAAGAATAAAGTTAGGCTCGTCTAACAAAAAACTTAGCCTTGTCTAACATAGGCAAGTTACATGCCAGCGTGCAGAATGTTAGCCTTCTCTAACATTATTCTTAGCCTTCTCTAACATTATTCTTAGCCTTCTCTAATAAATACAAGTTTCATGCCAATACTAAAATTATTAGACACACCTAAACAGATTATTAGACACACCTAAACAGATTATTAGGCAAGGCTAACAAAAAACTTAGTCAAGTCTAATAATCTGTTTTTGCTTAACTAACTTATTCAAGTTTCATGCCAACACTAATAATATTGATTTCTCATTATCAATAATAATTAAAGTTGACATAACGCCGTAAATCTCACTCACACTTTTTTTCTTAAAGTCAATAATAAAATGAGTTGACATAACGCGCCGAAAAACCACTATCAATAATGATTTATCATTATCATTAAGAAAAACAGAATCACACTCAAAAACTTTTGTCAATAATATTGTGAGTTGACATAATAAACTATTTTTACAAAATCACTTTTCTAGGGAATATAACGCAAGTTGACATAACGCCCGACTTTACATAAAAACGATAATGATAAATCATTATCAATAAGAAATTCTAATCCACGCTCGTTCTCAAAAATCAATAATATTGTGAGTTGACATAATTCGGGAATTATAAAAAAATGATAATGATAAATCATTATTCCTAGGAAAGCGATAATGCGAATTATAAAAAAATGATAATGATAAATCATTATTCCTAGGAAAGCGATAATGCGAATTATAAAAAAATGATTTCAATTCCCCAGGTGATTTCTTCCCTACCCTCATTTTTGAAAATCTCGCCAGCATACAGCTGTCACTTTTTTCGATTTTGATAATGGATTATCATTAAGCATGTCGGCCTAGAATGCCATGATGCGAGGGTTTCGCTATTCTGCGAAGTGTACAATTGGATGATGGGGCAGGGGAAGCTGTGGAGCGTCTACAGGGGCAGGATGGGGCAGGGGGAGCTGTGGAGCGTCTACAGGGGCAGGATGGGGCAGGGGGAGCTGTGGAGCGTCTAGAGGGGCAGGATGGGGCGGGGGGAGCTGTGGAGCGACTACTGGGGCAGGC
>Ga0070747_1000184_pt1 | contig 31206 bp, 68 predicted proteins | sample VirMetDEL_Mar_31_FD_77321 | JGI IMG/M metagenome (GOLD analysis project Ga0070747, IMG submission 77321) | Aqueous microbial communities from the Delaware River and Bay under freshwater to marine salinity gradient to study organic matter... | ecosystem: Environmental > Aquatic > Marine > Coastal... | reverse complement strand
CTATGAGCAAGTTAATGAAGAATCAAAAAGGAGAGTATAATTACCAATTCAATTGGATGGATGAGGATGGGATGTATACAGGGTTTAATGATGTGTGGGCATCGAATATGAAGGAAGCTCGAAAGAGAGCGAAGTTGATGGAGAGCAAAGCTCGTTGGTCGCTGTATGATGAGGAATTGAAAAGATATATTGAAGTTCCTAAAGAAGTGAAGGGACAGGGACATTGTTTCAGGAATAAGGGTATGTATATTGACCCTAAGAGTTTCAAGAAGGCTACTTATGAGATGAGTAGCGCTATGGACAGAATTGCTAATATGATAACTTGTTAAATTATGATACCAAAATTAAAACACATGACCGTTGTAATCGAAGAATTAAAGGCGGCAAACGAAAAACTTAAACAGGAGAATAAAGAGCTGCAAGAGCGAATCAATGAGCTGGAGTTAAACTCTTTTCAAGATTTAGGAAGATAATATTATGGAAGAACCAGAAAGTGATTACATGAGTGAAGGTAGTTTAAAAGTATTATTAGTAATAGTAGGTGGTTTAGCATTATTATTATTAATTGGATTATTATCTTCAAATTAATTTGCACAATTCAAATATTACTTGTATATTTGTAAAATATTAATCAATAACACACAAAATTATGGGATGCTTTAGTTTTATATGTAAAAAGTCAAAAGAGGCTGTATTGTCATCATCATTTGGTGGGGATAAAGTTCACCTGTTCCTGTTGAAAGACGGAAAGGTAATCGAAAAAATGTATGGTAATTACGATTCTTACGGTAGAGTATTTTCTGCTGTTAAAGAAGATGATGATACGTCATTATGTGAAACAACATCTTTCAAGTGGAATTTACCTTGGAGTAAAGTTTGTGATTTGATGTTTAACCCTGACCCAAGCAATGGTATTGCCGCTGTATTGGATGAATATTTTGACGGTGAAATTCCAACTGAACGAAGTGATGACGACCCAAATCAAGGTTGGGGTAACGATGAAGATGAACCACATAATGACAAGACGGTTGAAGAACCATATCATAAAATATATTAAATAATGGATATTATAGAAAAATTAAAGGAACAGCGCAAAGCCCTGAAGTTAGCGACAGCGGCAGAATTCAGTAGGCTGTTAAGTAAACAACACAGGTTTGATTTTGTTGATGAGAAGACTTGGGATGATGCTGAACAGGAAGAAGATTATGAGTTATTAGAAATCTTATCTGAAGACTGTGCTACAATACAGGTAACAGGAAGCATGAAAGATTATTATGCGAAGCTGTTATGCGTTGATAGCAAAGGTGGTTGTTATATTGCACAGGAAGAAGATTTATATATGCAAAACTGGATACCATTCAATAATGTACATGGAAGTTATTATGAAATAGAAGTATTAGAAGAAATGACAAAAAAGTTAAAATAAACTTGCACAGGTAAAATATTACTTGTATATTCGCAGTATATTAATCAATAAAACACAAAACAATGGGAAGGTATTACAGTGGAGACATCGAAGGCAAATTCTGGTTTGCCGTACAGAACAGCAACGCAGCCGATAGATTTGGGAATAATGGTAGTCAACCGAGTTACATTGCGTATTACTACGATGAGGACGATTTAGAAGGAATTGAAAAAGAAATTGAAGCAATCGAAGAAGTTTTAGGAGATGTGAAAGATTTATTTGATAAATTCTTTGAAGCAAATAATGGTTATAATGACCAGATGTTACAGGATTTCTTTCAAACAAACGGTAAAATGTTTACTGAAGGAGAGATTAGTCGGTATTTGTCAGAGTATGCTGATTTGGGCTTGGGAGTCAAAATAAGAGATTGTATCAAAGAAACAGGTAGCTGTAGTTTTGATGCAGAATATTAAATTAAATTTGCATATGTCAGAGATAACTTGTATCTTTGACATATGTTTAACCAATAAAACACAAAACAATGAGAGACTCTTATATTGCGCCATGTGGCAAAGTAAATTTAGAGACAGGTAAATTCGCATACGGAGACATTTATGATTTCTGGGGAGAAGATACAACCTATGAGCTGTATCGAGTTCAGGGAACTGGGAGATTAAGAGTTGTTGCGACAGCGGGTATGAAGCCATTATGCCCAATAGGTGAAAGTCGAGTGTTTAGACACGACCAGACAGGCAAGGAAGTTTTTAGAGGTAAAGTAATTGAGACAGCTTCAAGCAATGCCGGGTTGAAAAGTTTTATGAAGCATCAAAAAGTAATTGCAATAGCAACGTATAAATAAAACAGTATGAAATATCAAGTAGAATATTTTGAGACCAGAGAAGCTGTAATTGGTGGTTATCCTGATGATACAGAAGAATGGGATGATGATTATGATGAGCAAGACTTAATTGAAACGACTCGTCAATGGTGTGGTCGGGGATATGGTATTGCTGCGGCAATATTCAAGAACGGTAAACTATTATGGGCAAGTGATAAATGGCACTCTATTTTAGATGAATTATAAAATAAATCAAAAAAGATTAGGATAGTAGAAATATTATCCTTATCTTTGTAGTGTTATTAACCAATAAAAAATATATCACATGGGATTAGATATGTATCTTAACAAAAAAACTTATGTAAAGAATTGGGACCACAATGGTCCTAAAGAACAACACAAAATCACCGTAAAGAAAGGTGGTAAAACTTTAAAGCAGATTAAACCTGAACGTATTTCTTATATCATTGAGGAAGTTGGGTATTGGCGTAAAGCTAATCATATACACCAATGGTTTGTACAAAATTGTGCAAATGGTGTTGATAACTGTCAGGAAACTTGGGTGAACCCTGAAAAGTTAAAAGAGCTTAGAGATATTTCTCAAACGATTATAGATTATTTTGATAAGTCTGAAACAGGAGTTGAAAGAATTAAGGCAACATTTGGAGATGATTTTGATGAGATGAAGTATGACATTGATGAAAAGATATTATCAGAGTTATTGCCAACAGCAAGTGGTTTCTTTTTTGGTGGAACAGCTTACGACCATTGGTACTATCAAAATACCAAAGCTACCATTAAAATAATTGATGATGCATTTGAAGGTATTGAAGGTATTGAAGATTATGGAACTAATTTCTTTTATGAAGCAAGTTGGTAAAATAAATCAAAAAAGATTTGGATAATAGAAATATTATCCTTATCTTTGTAGTAACAAAACAACAGGCATTAGCTTAGTAGGGAAACTGGTATTAGAGTGGTGGGGACCCGGGGAGCGATAGCGGAGCAGTAGGAAGATAAAGGACTGGTTAATAAAGAACGATGAATAACTCTAATAAAAACATCTCAGTACCTATTAACTGGAAATTCATGACAATGCTGTATGTAGCATATTTGAAATTATAAGTTCAATATGTGAATGGTAGTTCAACACTATCATGCCTGACAATTTAGGTAGCAACCACCTTAACCAAAGTGTTGCCGCATGAGCCATCATTCGATAGTTGGCGTGGTCTTATGGTGAGACCCTTCAGGTGCTCGTACTTTTAAGCTAGAGGCCTGTTGAAGGAGGACGTATTTCGCATGTAGACTAAGTGAGAGTCTTCCCGGTCTATATCGTTAAGACTCTCACTTTTTTTAAATAAACCTGGTAATTTATTTGCACAACTAAAAAATTACCTTTACATTTGCATATGTTTAACCAATAAAACAATATAAAATGAATTACAAAGCACCAAAAAATTTATTATCGACAAAGAATTCTAAAACCATTAAAGGTGAAAAAATGGGGTATACTACATACATTATGTATTTGGCACCACATAAACAGAATTCTAAAGGGGTCAACTTATGTTCACATGCAAGTGAGGGTTGCGCTAAGGCGTGTCTCTTCAATTCAGGGGCTGCAAGATTCAACCAAGTGCAAAGAGGTAAGATTAATAAAACTGAATACTTTCTAGCTGATAGAAAAGGGTTTATGCTACAGTTGTTTAATGAGCTTACCCGTATTGAAAGAATGCACAATGCAGTAGTAGGTGACGAACAAATAGGGCGTACAGGTAAAGTAGTTAGATACAAAAAGTTTGCAGTACGTTTGAATGGAACAGCGGATATCCCGTTTGAAAATATCAAAATTAAAGATAACAAAAATATCTTTGAATTATTTCCAAACGTACAATTTTATGATTATACCAAAAATCATAAAAGATTCGAAAATAAAGTGATTGCGCCTAACTATCATTTAACTTTTAGTAGAAGTGAAACAAACGATGCAATTAGTTTAGATATCCTAAATAGGGGCTATAATGTAGCTTATGTATTTGGAGTTAAAAAAGAACAAGACTTGCCAAGCGAATACAACGGGTTTAAGGTTGTTAATGGTGACGAAAGCGATTTACGATTCCTAGATGAAGAAAACGTCATTGTAGGGCTTAAATACAAGCTTATGACAGGCAAAGGTACAGCGGGTAAAAATAAAGATAACGTTGAAAACAACGATTTCTTAATCGATGTTTCGAAAGAAACACTAGTAACCGCTTAAATACTACGGATTGGTCCACCATAACGGACTTATTGGTTAATGTTAGGATAGGGGTTGTGCCCTATCCTTTTTTTATTTCCAGGTTTTATTTGGTAGTCTCAAATATTTCCTGTACATTTGTCTCAACATTAAACAATAAGATATGCACGCAGATTTTAAAGTAACAACATGGGAACGAGTTTACTTCCCAGATGACATGAAACAGGAGGACCAAGATGAGGCACTTCGTAAGATTAAAGAAGATATTATTACAACATCAAATGATTTGATTGAAGAAATTGTTCAATTAGACTTACACGCTGAATGTGAGACCTTATATGAAGTTGAAGAGCAGTTAACCGTTGAAGAGAATGGCGGCTGTCCGACAATTGAAGTATTTAGTGAACGTGCTGAAGTAATACCAATTCTAACCAATGCAAATTAATTACGATTTAATTAGGATATATCAAATATTTCTTTTATATTTGCATATGTTTAACCAATAACACATAAAATAATGGGTCAGTATTACAAAGCAGCAATTTTAAAGAAAAACAAGATGACAGTTAAATCGTGGATGTATACACACGATTACGACAACGGGCTTAAATTAATGGAACACTCATACATTGGTAACAACTTTGTTGATACGTTTGAGAATCAACTTATTTCTAACCCGCAACGTGTGGTTTGGGGTGGTGATTATGCCGATGAGTGTAAGAACCGTAAATCCAACATCTACGATAGATGTAAGGATTCAATTAAAATCGGACCACGAGATGTTAAAGTGGACCACGAGACATACAGATTTATTGTGAATCATAGCAAAAAATTATTTGTTGACAAGATTTCAGTTCCTGAAATTGCTCATTGGGAAGGAACAAGAATACATCCGCTACCGTTATTGACTTGCGAGGGCAACGGCAGAGGTGGTGGAGATTTCAGGGGAGATGAGAAAAATATTGTTGGAAGTTGGGCAAGAGACCTAATTTCAATCGAGGCAGAATTGCCTAAGGATTATAAACAATTGAAGTTCAACCTGAAAGAATAGTATTGATTTGGGGGAATCGATAATTAGGGTAAATAACTTGGTCATTAATTTGGTCAGGTTATTTTTTTATTGTATCTTTACAGTATGAAAGAATATAAAATTAAATGGGAGATTGAGCTAGAGGCTGAGTCCCCAGAGGCTGCCGCTAAATTAGCATTGGAGATGATTCAATCAAAATATTCAGATGCTAAGGTATTTGAAGTGGACGGTGAATTCATTGATGTAGTTGAAGTTCAGGACAGGGAGCTATGGATTAAAATAGCTACTGATATAGTTGGTGATATCCCGCTAAATTTTAGCCGTGGTGTAAAAACATTGGAGTTTGAAGATGACAAGTGGACGGTAACCGTAATTAAAGATAAAGCTTACTTTGATATGGAAATAGTGGAGAGCTTTGAGCAAGCCCGTGGTGAATTGAGAGGTCATTATTTTATCTTAGATTATAAACAACACAAATAATTTGGATTTGTCGATTATTTGTAGTATCTTTGTTAGATGCGAAAACTAATCATAGGACTTTTATTAGTCACAGGGGCGTTGAACGCCAACAATTTAAAACAAATTAGTCACATCCTGAAGTATGTGGAGACGGAATATAATCCAGATGCTACAGGAGATGGCGGCATGAGCTGGGGAATTCTCCAGATTCAATTGAATGCTATTAAAGATGTGAACCGTAAGTACGGGACGACATATACACATCAGGATGCATTTGATGAGAATTGTGCTGAAGAGATATTCGAGCTGTACATTGAAATGTGGACAGAACATCTCGAAAAGAAAGAAGGTAGAGCTGCAACTGAAGAAGACGTGGTTAGAATCTGGAACGGTGGTCCAAGAGGCTGGAAAAGAAGCGGCACGCTGGATTACCTGAAGAAATACAGGAAGTATAAAAAGAAACATACGATGAACAAAAGAAAAGTACTGGTTAACGGCAAGATGGGACTGGTAACAGCGACATACACTCACACCTGTGATATCTTTATGTTCAAGACCAGAACCGTGATGACTAGTGTATCCAGAAGATATATCACGTTACTTCCCAAGGAGGTGAAAGGTGACCCTAATCAATTAGCACTGTTATGAAGAAGAGGTACCTAAATAAGGAATCCGCCTCCTACAAATTTAAATGGGAGGTCCTGACGCTACCCGGGAACAGCGAGCTGAGTCTAGAGGGGCGTAAGAAGCTTTGGGAAGTATACCTGTATCACTTAGGAGCTAGCGGGCTGATAAGCAAGAGTAGCGCTAAAAGCTGGGTTTATCCAGATAAGCTTCTCAAAGAGAAAAAAAAATAGTATATTTGTAATTTAAAACGTAATAGATGTATAAACCTCGAACATGTAATGAAATCAATCAGTTTAGAATTGAAACACTGCTTAAGAAAGTACGTAAAGGAACGATGAGTAAACAGGAGGCGGCAAGTGAGCTCAATGAGCGCTTTAAAAGGCTGCAAAAAGAAAACATTGGAATGTATGATGAGATGTATCCAAAGTATATAAATTTATTTAAAACACTATAACATATGGGAATGAACAAATACGTGCACATAGGTCCTTATTTATTAATACCTAAGCTGCAAAAATCAGTAACCAGAACTATCCGGGTTGACGCATCCGGGAGGGAAGTAAAAGGTGGTCATAAATTTGACCCGGTAACAGGTGAAGCCTACAAACAAGTATCAGTTACTGAAGATAAAATCAACAGGCCTCGTAGCTGGGGAGATGACGAACAATTTGAAGCTATGGGACTGGAAGAAGATGCGTTCTTTCAGGGTGAAGGATGTGAAACCAATACACACTCAATCTTTTTAGCTAATGAACACGTATTCACTAACGATGATGAGGAACCAACTTCAATGCTGGGGCTGGATATAGAAGATGAGATGCTTAAATTTATGACTACTCATAAGAAGTATATTGATTATTATACTGAAGTATACGGACCAGTAATCGTTGATTACGGTGTAGTTCCTTACTGGAGCTAACTGGTACACATTTGTGTACAGCCCGGGTCCAAAACATCCGGGCATAAAAAAAGCCTCTTAAAAAGAGGCTTTATTGGTTTAGGAGAAAAACTATTATCTAAGAACGGGCATTGTTAAATCCTTTCCTGAAGGAGATTGACCGAACATTGCACCACCATCATTTCCTTCATCATCTTGTGAAGGGAAGATTAAAGTACCATCGGTAAACTCAATTACAACACATCTGCTGTACCATCCCATAGCTTCTGCTTCCGCTTTGGTCATGTAACGTGCTTTTCTTACTGTTTTTCCTTTTAATGCTTTGTTGGCTTCTTTAGCCCAATACTCATCTGACATAGTTTTATATTTTATGGTTAAACATATGCAAATGTATAAGTATTATTTGATATATGCAACTTTATTATGTTTTTTTTCTAAACACTCATCACAAATAACATCAAAGGTATCCGGGTCTCCAGCATCATTCATCTCCATGTGGTCCTCATAACCTTCGCATTTACAGCACTGGTCAAATAACTGGCTGTTAGGATTAGCAGCAATCATCTCATCGATTTGCTGGGCTGTTAATTTCTTTCCCATCTTATAAAGTATTACGTACACTTTTGTGTACTGGTTAAACGAATCCTAATGATTTGCTTGGTACACAATGTTCTGAAGCAATATATTTCTCATCGCTTTCAGTTGCTTTCCCATCGAAATGCTGTGCGGCAAAGTCTCTGGATATTGAATCCTTATAACCTTTAACCAATGTTTTAGCTAAATCGTGTGTTGCTTGGTTTCTGGCATCTCTACCATAATCAGGCTGTGCACAATTTTCAACAACAGCCATCATTGTTCTCATCATAGATTGCTGTAATGTTCTGTGCTGTCTGTTGAATCCTTTTATGAATTCTTCATGCTCATGGCTGTTTGAACCATTAACAAAGTCGCTGAATGCTTCAGCAAGCTCTAATCCCGTTAGTCTACTCATAATATTAACAATTTAAGTTTAATTCATTCTCTCTTTGGTTTAGCATATCACAAATATAATGTGCTTCCATATTGAATCTACTACCAATAGGCGCAATATAAACAATCCACTTTGGTTTGTTCGGGTTCGTGCTGATGTTTTTCTCAACTACATCAGGAGACATATATCGTTCTTGTACTCTGTAATATTCCATAGGACAAATATATAAGTAATAAATGATATATGCAAGAAAAACTTTAAAAACTTTCAACCTTAAATATGGCGTAGGGTGGAGTCTACTCTTCTGATGTCTCAGCCCCTTTACTATAACAAAGATACAAGAAAAAAATAACCTGACCTAATTAAAGCCAAGTTATTTTAAATAAATTAATTGTTAATCCCCTGTTAATCCAGCGCTTCGTCTTTCTAATCTAGTTTCAAGTTCAGAATTGGCCGCTTCATCTTCAGCCTCGGTACTTAATCCCAGTTCACGTTTAATTAACATGTTTAAGGTCATAGTCAGGTCATCAACCTCACCAGCTTCAAGCCCAGGGATTGCTTCCTGATAAGCCTCTAAAATTGGGTTTACAATTTCTTTCAATGTTTTACTCATAATATCTATGTTTAAAGTTAGATACAAATGTACAAGTAATATTTGAATAAAACAAATTTATTTTAATGTTAATATTATGCTAAAGCAGCAGAATCATTTGTGAGATATAAAACAATGTATTATATTTGCTGTATAATTTAAAACAATATATTATGAGCTTTAGAAATTTATCATTATTTAGTTTTACCATCAGCAAAGATGACAACCATCAGGACCAAGACCTGATTGAGATGTGGCACAATTTAGACAGCGACTACGACCCGGACAGCGAGAACTGGCGTGTTGATGATGACCTGGAGGAACTGGGCTATGAATCCCAGGCCCAGAAAGAAATCAAACAAATTGATTGGGCCGGGGAAAATTATGACGATGAGACAAAGATTTGTACAATCTTAGGGATGATTTCAGATGGTCATGGGGATTATTCGGAACAGTTCCAGTATGAGATAAGCGAAGGAGATGGAGCTTACGCTGTAGCTGTGGCGTTCCTGACTTAGACACATTTGTGTACAGGACCACGCATTAAAAAACCCAGAGCTGGAAAACTCTGGGTTTTAATTAAAAAATACTAATTATGAATAAAAACAAAAATTGAATGCTATTTTAAAAAGAAGCAGCAGCTTTGTTTATCTCACCCATATTCTAAAAAACCATACCCTCTGGCTTCAGGTTATATTAGAATGTTGCCGCTGTCGTTTTCCTTTCGGTGCTGACTATTTGTGACCGCTGGTATAGATTTAAGGCTTTACCACTTCTATGTAGCCACTGCTGCTTCTTTATTTGATTACAAATATATGACATTTTTTTGACATACACAAGTTTTTTTTAACTTTTTTTTAAAAATAAATGGGAGCTGCTGGCGGTAGTAGCGCATTAAGTGAATCCTTGTACTCACTCCCATTCTTACCTAGGTAAAATTATCATTATAAACTTTTCCGATTTCAATTTCTTCGGTCCTTCCACCCCAATCTTCAAAGGCTGATTTGAATGTTGACTGTGAAGGTAATTGTTTCTTCCACTCGTAAAACTTTGCTTTCAAAGCTCTTAGAGCCGCTTCTTCTGTTACATCCAAAACCGTTAGACCGTATCCAAAGATTTCAGGTATTGTCGCTATCCAAATTCTTTTTTCCATATGCTGTACACTTTTGTGTCTGACAAAGATACAAGAAAAGATTGGAACTACCAAAGATAATTCCAATCTTTTTTTAGTTTGTTAAAAAACCTCTTTTAACATAGTCTTTACCACACTTATACTTTGCACCCGTTATTACATTTTCAATTTTGCAAGGGTTCTTAGGTGCTTTGGTATTAAAACCTACAAGTTTAAGGCGTTCACCTCTAACTGTAAATTCTCTATTGTAATCAGAAGGTTCAAAACCATATCTATCACAAATGCTATCAAATTTAATTTGACCTACATCTTTACCGTTAACAGTTTCATTGTTGACTGTTAAACGACTTGTAAAGTGAGTTCCATCGGGATGGTAGGTAATACTACCAATAGAAGCTTTGATGTTATGCTTCGCTTCCAACGCTTGCATAGCCTCTTTAAAATCTTTTCTAAACTCTTTAAAATCAGTATTTAAAATATCCATATAAATTATTTATTGGTTAAACATATGCAAATATATAAGTAATATTTGACATACACAAGAAAAAAATGCACAAATTAAATATTTGCGCATACTGGTCCAAGACCTCTTTGGATGCTTACAGCGTCTGTAAGCTCACGTCCACAACATAAACAGCTTCCCGTATGCATTACATCAACATTATTGTCAAGCCACTCAAAAGCTCTCTTTTCAACCCATAGCAATACAAATGCTATTACCTTAGAAGTAGGCGTTTCAACAACACCACCTTTTCTATAAATTTTACCATTAAAGTAACTACCTAAATATTTAAAATCTAAATATCTAGTTTCAACACTTACGTGAGTGTACCATTTACCTTTGAATTCAGCTCTTCTAATTTGAAAAGTGAAGTCCTTACCACTCTTTAAAGATTTGATAGTAAAATTGGACCCGTTGTTATTTTTCTCACGTTTTACAACGTTGTAAAGAGCTTCAGATGAAATTTTAACTTGGTTGGCTTCAGTAGTCATAATCTTTGGTTTTAAATTCTATTCAAAGATAAGGGTAATATATGATATAACCTAATATATTTTAAATATTATATCAAATATTATTTTTAGACGATATAAGAGATTAACTATTATAAGTTATATTAGTAGATAACTTATACATAAAAGTCCAGTAGAAGCTCTTAAAATAGCTCGTAGCTATATGTATAGGGCAAAAAAAAAGCTATCATTTAAGATAGCTTTTTAATTTAAGATGCTTTTTTATAAAGCATCAAAGTAACTTAATTTCTTACTTGAACGTTCAATTTGCACTTCATTAGATGCAGTTGATTTTGAAATTTCAACTCGTCTGCTAAGGTAGTTAGTAACACTTGCATAAACGGTGTACATTGAAGCCTTAAGACCTAATTCAGCGTTATACTCTAATTCAGTATTAAACGCTTTTTTAAGTTCGTTATAACGGTCAATAGACTTAATTTCATTAGGGTTGATAGCTAATAATTTTCTAAACTCGTCAAAACTCATATCAGTTTTATGACCTCTTGGCATTTCTTGCTCATAAAACCATTTGTTAAGGTTAAACATAATTTCGGTTTGAGTCAATTCTTGACCGTCTAATAAAATATCACGTTGCTCAACTTGCTCTAACAATGATACAAAACCTTCAATAGATTTTTGCATCAAAACTAAACTATCTTTATAGTCTATTGTATGTGGAATTTTGATATAAGCATCTTTGTGCATTAGTTTTGATTGAACCATACCATTAGTACAAATCAAACGTACTTGTTTGATAGCTAAATAACCTTTACCACCACCATTATTAGGTACGGTAATAATAAGATTGTAAGTACTTTCACCTACTTTACTTGGTTTGTTACCAAAAGATACGTTTAAGCCAATAGACTCACCGTTTCTATGGTTAAAAGTAGTAACGTTGTAACCTTTGTCTAAAAATGCTTGACCTAATGTACTAACATCAGCAGTTTTAACAATATGGTAACTACCTTTAGGACAAACAACGTTTTTGCCCTCTAAGCCAAAAACTTGTCTAAAGTTAGATTTTGAACCGTCTTGGTTAAATAATTCTGCTTCTTGGTACTCAAATGTAAATAAATTTTCCATAATATTGGTTTTTAGTGTTATTATTGTTATTTCTTATGCAAATATACGAGTAATAAATGGAATAAAAAAATAAAATCTAATATATTTTAAATATTATATCAAAAAAGTTATTTTTATAGGTAAAATACTAAAAAAAAATATGGCGTAGGGTGGAGACCACTCTTCCCGTTGTTGGTGTTACACTCGGCCCGTCTTCCACTACAAAGATACAAGAAAAAAATAACCCGACCTAATAAAAGCCGGGTTATTTTTAAAAGTTTTTTTTAGTCCATTCTTCCGTAGTCTGTTGAAATTCTACTTTCATCAATTCCGTTTGCAATCATAATACCTCTCAGGATAGCGTAAACAAAGCCACAAGTACTGGAACCTTGAGCGGGTTGAGAAACAACTCTCTTCCCGTCTAATTTAAGCTCGTAGCCCATAACGCAGGACCCGTGGTCACCATAAGCTCTTGTCACTTCACTTGAGATACTTTTTAATTTGTTTTGTAATTCGGTAGTCATAATATTGGTTTTTAAATTCTATACAAAGATATATGTTTAATATGATATATCCTAATATCCACCCGTAAAAGTTATTAATATTCCACCATTCTTTTCTTCAGATTCAAATGTAACTCCACTGGAAATAAGTCCTGATAGCATTTCAGTAAACGATTCGTGGCTTAAAAATAATGTTTTCATATCTATTGGTTTTTAAATTCTTTGCTAAGATATATGTTTTATTTTATATATGCAAGAAAAAAAGGGTTAACTTTCGCTAACCCTTACTACTATACAAAAACCAACAATTATCTAATTCTTTTAATTAGTACAAATAGCATTGCACTTGTATCGTGATATGGTTCAAATTCCACTATTTCATAGTTATTATAACACATAGCTAAAAATTTAAGGTAAATTCCGTCTTTTGTGTGTGGTTGGATATTCAAACCAAATTTAGCGATATTAGTATCATTTGAAAGCGTTTTAGCAAAATCACAACCCTTTTCATCTCTCAATGAAAAAGTAAAGCCTACAAGTCCCCCTACTTCAACTAAATTGTTATAAATGATGTATCTAACTTCATTTTCAAGCGTTGTAAAAGTAGAACACCAATCTGCAAACATATGCGAATAATTATCACTTGTTCTATTCAAAATAACTTCATTTGAAAGACAATTTGAAATTGAATGTACCTTAATTTTTTTACTAACAATAGTATTCAACATTTCATTGAAAATGTTAGGGTTTTTCTCGTTATATTCAACTACATCATACTCGAATTTATTATCCATTTCAACATTTAGTTGTAATTCAAATAAACACTCACTACTTGGCAATGAAAAGAATTTACCTGTTTTTTTAATACCATATTTTATAAGGTGCGAAATATATAAATCTCTAATTCTTGCTTTTTCACTACCTTTAAAATTAGTTGCATTAATAACAACCTCTTTTTTAGGTTTTTTAGGTGCTTTTGGTATATCGTTATTATCAATAACGTTTACAATTTTAGATGCAATTACGTTAGCATTAATAGAATTGATAGCAGTACCTTTAATAAACTTTTTTAACGTTGGTGTATCAACTCCTAATTGTCTTGCTACTTCAACTTGTGCAATGTTTTTAGATGCTACTAATCTACCTAATTTTGCTCTTTGTAAGTTTACACTTGTTTTAGTAGATGCAAAATCAGCAGTAGGTAACTTTACAAAATCAGTTCTTTTTAAGTTAGGCGTTTCGATTAACTTTACTCTTAATTTGCTTTTTAGTGTTTTCATGATTTGTGTGTTATTGGTTATTGTTGATACAAATATATAAGTTTAATATGATATATCCTAATATTTGTTTGAAATTCTTAATAAATGCTCTAATTCTTTTTGTAAATCTTTCTCATTTTCAGTAAACCCACCACCTTGTCTTACTTTTCTTTCTATATATGGTTTAATAAGTTTGTGGTTATACTTTTCATTACGCATTACTCTAACAATAGCACGTCTGCAAAATGCTTTGGTTGGTAATAAGCCTTTTAAGTCCATTATTTGTTCAACAATGGTATCAGATTCATTTTCGTTTGGAAAACTCATAGAACCACTTCTAAATGCTTTCATATCACTTGCACCGTTATATATCATAACTAAAGGTGTGATTTGTATTTTTGTATTCTTAAATACTTCTTGAAGTTTAATATACTCTCTAATTTTCATTTTAGACCAAACATCTAAAAATTGATTTGTGCCCCAAGCTTTTGAACTATTATTAACATCTGCTATATATTGTGCTAACTCTAATTCAGTTTTAATATCAACTATCTCAAATTTAAACTCAATACCTAATAGTTTACAAGCCTCAAATCTATGTTGTCCGTCTAATATATAAAGCTTTTCAATACCGTCTATAATAGCCGTTCTAATAACTATTATAGCACCTCTGAACCCTCTAACTTTCATTGATGATGCTAACTTATTAACGTGGTTTTTGTCTACTGGACGATTAAAATCAAAGAAGTTAAATTGTGAATAATCTTTAGTTGAAAAAAATGATACTACTGAAAATGCTAATTTTTTTAATGTTTCCATAATATTGGTTTTTGTGTTATTGGTTAATGTTGGTACAAATGTAAATGTAATAAATGATATATCCTAGTTAATATTATATTTTTTTGCAAAATAATTAACTACATCAGGAATATACTTTTTGTAATAAGGTTGGTTATCCATACACCAAGCTTTTAATTCAGCTTTTGTGTTAAGGATTAACCTATGACTTGCGCCACATTGTATCATATCTAAGATAGGTTCTAAATCGTCAATGAAGTCTTGAACAGTCCAACCCTCCCAAATGTGTTTTTGTAAATTCATAATTATTGGTTTTAAATTCTATACAAATATAAAAGTAATATTTGGATAAAACAAATAAAATACCTGGGAAAATGAATATTTTAATATCCTAATTTTTTAACATTTAATTTCAGATTATTTAAATATGGCGTAGGTTGGAGTCTACTCTTCCGATATGTTCCATCAGGCCCTTTTGATATATCAAAGATAAGGGGAAAAAATAACCCGTGCAACTTTTACCCGGGTTATTTTTAAAAGTTTTTTACATTAGATGCTCTGGCATCTCGTAGTCTTCTTCTTCTATCTCGCTACACGAGATTAAAGTGCCGCCACTAAAATTTTTGATAGCTTGTTCTTTTGACTGGTCTTCAGTGTGAATCCATTCTTTACTACTTCTGTTTGTTGGCACAAAGATAATTTCAAAGTATTTCATAATTAAGGTTTTAAATTCTATACAAAGATATATATTTAATATGATATATCCTAATTTATTTATAAAATTTCTATATCGTCCCAAAAAGAATAACTTGCAAATGTACCTAAGAAATTATTTTTATCATCAAAGGTATCAGCAATAATTGCCCCATCAATTTCAAATTTGAATTGTATCATTCGCTTATCTTTAAGCGTAAGCCATACATACTCAGCATTGTGTTCAATGCCCGTAATATCTTCAGGTATATCATATTCCCGTTCACCTGGACCGTACTCATCACCTTCAGGATTGAACCCAACTACGATAGTGTTATCGTAGTTGATGTCCATATACCATTCCCCGTCAAAGCCCTTATACTTTATTTCTCTTCTAACACTCATCGTCCATTCCATTAAGTTCAACGTCACTCCAAAATCTAACTGAATTTTGAAATGTCCCTTTGGTTCCCTTCTTCAAGTCATCTCTTGAAGGTACTGAGCCACCGTATGCGTTAGCTTTACTAGTTTTTGGTAGCATACATGCACCTGATACTAAAGTAGCGTCACAATCTCTCCCTACGCTTCCTTCTAATGTCCAAGCGTGACCGTTATTGATTAGAGCTTGATAGTTATCGAACCCGTATTCTTTTTGTAATGATTTAATTCTTTGAAAATTCATATCTTTAGGTTTTTGTTTCAACAAAGATATAGGTTTTATATGATATATCCTAATTTATTGCCAACCTTGTTTAACAATTGTAGGTTTACCATTCTCTAGCTTCCATACTTCAAACCATTCACCCCATTGTCCCCTACGTGAACGATAAACGCTTACGCCATCGTCATCAATACATTCGTTCAAAAGATTTTTCATATCTTTTTTAAGGTCTCTATACGTCTTATAAAAACGATACTCATACCTACCACCACCGTTTCTACGGTTACGGTACTCGTGCAATGAGTGTGCAGTCATCAAATGTGCTTGTGGTGTTATCATTATATCATATCTTTAATAATGAAATACATAGAAATAAAAAAAGCTAAGATAATTGCGATTTTAAGAATTGTCATTTTTTTCATAATATTGGTTTTTGTTGAAACAAAGATACGTCAAATAAATGACGTATCCTAATATTTAATTAAATTTCTTTTCTATACTCAACATCATTGTAACCGTCATTGATGAATTGGTTAGCTAAATTTTCAGCCTCTTGTTCAGTCAGGTAAAAGTCATTCACTTCACCACCACCTACCCAAACACTCCATTGACTATCATTTGTCAATTTTTCAGGTTTGATGTTTTCAATCTTTAATAAAACTAAATCTTCATCACCTGAAATTGTAATATCACCAACAAATTCAGTTACTTTACAACTATGTGGTTCGTTCAATTCAAAGTCAGGTAGGTTTAAGTTTCTTTCTACCCAAGCTCTAATTTGCTCATTAGATGCGTCATTCTCAAAAAATAAATTAACGTCTTGAATTCCTAAGTCTGTTACTAATCTTCTCATAATATTGGTTTTTGTTACAACAAAGATATATGTTTAATATGATATATCCAAGAAAAAAAGCCTAAAATTTCTAATAGGCTTTTTAACAATCTAGGGTTTAAGTTCCTCCCTCAACTTACATTTTATCGACCACTATAGCCCGTAGACATTGCAGCTCTTTTAATTTCTACTTCCAATTCTTCAATAACAAATGATTGAATTTGGTCTATTGTGTATTCAACCTCAAACTTTTGACCTTTAGCTTCAAATTGAACAAGGTAGAAACCTTTATTTCTAATTACATTTATTTTTGTAACTTCATACGCTTCATTAAAATATTCAGCATCTTCTAAGGTTTTAACAACCATTTTCTTAATGTAGTTATAAAACTTATCAGTAGTTTGTTTACTTTGTAGTGTTATTGTGTTCATCTCTATTGGTTTTAAATTCTATACAAAGATAATAATAATATATGATATATCCTAATTAATTTCCAGTATCTTTTAATATTTCATTTATTTTATCCTTAGTCATACCCATAACATCAGTCCAACCATATATTATAATGTCATCGTAAATCTCATCACCTGAAATTCTTATACCCTCTTCAAGGTTTGTCCCGTCAATATCAAATATAGCATACTTAACTTTAACAGTTCCAGCTCTTGTATTTTTAAAAGTTTTTTCTATTGCCATTATCTTTCAGTATTATGTAATATTGTTTCATATTCGGCTTCACTCATAAGCCCGTTGAAATATCTAATCTTAGCTTCTAAGATAGGCATTAACCATTCAACGTCTTCTTCTACTAATTGTTTCTCCCCGTCTAATAAATCTAATACGATAGGTTGTAATTGATGTATCCAATCGCCTTTAGCCCGTTTGTCCGTCAGACATTGCTTTGTTTTCCCGTCTCTAGTAATGCTTGTAATAACAAATTCGGGAAATTCGTCATCGTGTTGGTAATAGCCCGTATAACTCAATACGCCTCCACCGTCAATATCAAAACTATCCGATTCGGGAATATCCTGATATGACCATATATCATAATACCCGTCAGGTGTTTCTAAATGTTCTTCTTGTAAATCTAACAACCCTAAGTCGCTTGCTTCTTCTGCTAATTGTCCGATAAAATACTCTCCGTTTGCACTCATAATAACATTTTCTTTTTATATTCTTAGCAAAGATATATGTTTAATATGATATATCCAAAAAAAAAGGGAACTATCTATTAAATAGTTCCCCAAAAATTGAATGAATAAAAGAAAAATGTATGTTTTAACAAGAAGCCATACCAAAGAAATAGAATACTCCAATTCCTTTTCGACCTTTATAACCTCGTCTGTTTTTTATGCGTGTTGCAACTGCACCCGTAATTTCAACACAAACGCATTCACGTTTATCTGTTTCGTCAAGTACTTTGTCTTCCCACTTGTCAAATGCTTTTGTCCCATAACGTGGATTGTCTCTACGCATACTAAAGCCATCTGTGGTTGAAATTGTCCCATTGTAAGGGTCGTGCCCATCTTCATATTCTGCGTCTTCTACTGCGTCATGGTAAGCGTCTCTCGCTTTACCTTTAATTACTACTAAATTTGAAAAATTACAAGCTCCCATTGTTTTGTGTTTTTATTGGTTAAACATATGCCAAAGATAAATGATATATTTGACATATGCAAATTTATTTTTTAATCATTTGGTTCGGTGTCATCAACTTCCTCGTTGATATTCCACACTCCGACTGCTCTAATATGACCCTCCGAGATGTTATTATCGTAACAAGTTTTGGCAATCAAATCATTAAACCACTCTTTTGGTATCTTGCCATTACCTTTTATTGTTGCACGTTTTTTTCTCTTTTCAGCCAAGATAAATTCAACAACTTCTTCAACCAACGTTGCGCTTTGTTTTCCAGTTCTTGACTTTCTTTCCTCAAAGCGTTTGAATTCTACAAGGTTTGCCTCAAAAGATGCGCCTTGCTCGAAGTTATCATCGACCCAATCAATGACTGTCATCAATGGCAACTCTGTTTCTGTCTCATCGAGTGCATAGTCAAGGAAACGTTCTCGTTCTAACGCTTCTTCTTCTAATTTCATCATTTCTTCTTCTTCTTGTTTCAACGCTTCTTCATGTTGTATCATAATTTCTTCGTCTGTGTATATTTTTTCGTCTGACATAATTTATGTTTTAATGTTTGTTCAAAGGTATAAGTTTAATTTGGATATTCCTATTTATGTTGAATAAAATCTGTTTTGTCTTGATAATCATATAAACTAAATAAGCACATATACGTATCTGATATACTATTAAATACTTCAACTGATATATCCACACGGCTACCCTCTTTTGCAATAGCTTTGTATTCGCTATTTAACACTTCACAACGCTTTTTTATCTTAGCGACTGTCATTGGTTTGCTTTCTTCCTTGAAGTTCGCAACTGGATTGCCATTTGGTGTTACGTATAACCTACCTTGAGCATCCTGAATATGTATTCTAAATATTAATGTTTCCATACATCAAAGATAATATATTAAATTGGATATTCCTAATCTTTTGTCGGTAAAAGTAAAGAACTATCTAATAAAATTAAATTTTTGTACTTCTCCATCACTTTTAATTTTTGAAGTCCTGCTTTAGATAACTTGCCTAAACTCTTTATATATCTGTAATGTTCTATATCTTTTTTAAAATCTTCTTTTGTTACCATTATATTTGTTTTTGTATTTAAGTTAACCCAATGTTATTCGTGTTAGTTACCGTATTTTAATAGGTTAGCTTTATTCTGCACTAATTCAGCAATCTTACTTAATGGTGATATAATCTTACCCTCTGAATTCATTAATACAGGGTATGCTGGAAAATTACTAAAAGACCTATCAAGTATCGTGTACGTATTTACTTTTACCTTATACCCGAATATTTGTTGTAGGTAGTTAGGGGTTATCGTTTCAGTTACTTTGTTTTCGTTAATTTCTACTGTGGTCATAGTTATTGGTTTTAAATTCTATACAAAGATATATGTTTAATATGATATATCCAAGAAAAAAAGGAACTATTTCGTAAAATAGTCCCCTTTCCAGAATTAACCAAAACCAATAGTTAAATTATAAATGTGTTTTGTAACCACAATCCAAGCATTCAATATATTGTTTGCCTCCTTGTGTTACTGATGCTGATTCAGGTGGTAGTAACATCCACCGTGTATGTTTTTCTAATTTTTCGTGCCCGTATTCTTCCGTTTCTTTAGGGCAATTGGGACATTCTGCATTCCCTAAACGTTCTTCCATTGTAGGAAAATACTTTCCATTATCCCTTGTCACTAAATGTGGGAAAGCTATCTCTAATGCCTCCCTATCATTTTTAAGTGGTACTAATACTGATTTAAAAAACTTTGCCATAATTAATTACATTGAGTTAACCAAAATTCCGTTTTTGCTTCGTTTATTAAATCTTGAATAACAAATTCAAGACTTCTACCGTCATTCATTGCCATTTCGTCATCAAACCATAATAATACATTATCCACTATTTCGGGTGCAACAATTATTTCTAAATCGTTTGCTACCTTCATTACATCTGCCTCTTTTATATATGTTGTTTTCATAATATTGGTTTTTAAATTCTATACAAAGATACAATTAATATTTTACATATACAAATTTATTCTGCTCTATATAAAAAATTAGCAATTTCATGCCTAATAATTTCCCAACCACCAGCAGTATTTGCTTGATTACATAATAACTTAGCCTCGTGTATAATATGATTAGTATTAATTGACGTTTGAGTTAACCTATCTGTCCCACGAACAACCCTACTTGCTCGTTTACGGTTCGCTATTTTAAATAGTCTTTGTTGCTGATTTTCGTAATAACTATCCATTTTATTGGTTTTTAAAAAAATTAAGGTAGTAACGCCATGTCTAGTCGGACTGCTATATCTTTCAATGTTCCTCTTAATTTCTATACAAATATACAATTAATATTTGGACTGTGCAAGAAAAAGTTTAATAACTTCTTACACTTTCAATAGCTTCTGTACCACTATTGATATATTCTAATATTTTATTCCACTCCCCGTCTAACGCCCACCAACGAAAATCATCAGTAGTTGGTTGCATTGGTTTTCTTAATCCAAATTGGTAGTTGCTCATTGAGTTACCCATTCCACTTGGCAACACTGCCCACACACTCCAAAAATCACCTTTCTTTAAGAATGTAATAGTTGAGCGGTTATCACACATACAAGATACCATTTTAAATGATACTCGTTTTGGGTTATCCACTATTTTAAGTGCTGGTGGATTAAATCTTAATTTTCTGTAAATTGAATCGCTCATTGTTATTGGTTTTAAATTCTATTCAAAGATATGTGTTTAATATGATATATCCTAATATAACTGATTATTTTTATATTTAAATCTTCTAACGTGTTGAACTTTAGGTTTTACCTGACTTATATAATTAGGGTTTTCCCTTGATGACTTTTCATATTTGATATTGAACTTCTTTGTAATAATCTTATAAACTACATCATACGAAATACCCGTTACCTTTGCAATAGATTTCCAAGTCAAGTAGCCTACGCAAGCACGTACCATAGCTTCAGTTTCTTCAACTGATTTACACTTTTTCTTATACTCATTGATAGGCTCAATATTTATATCGTACTTCAATAATGTATGATAAACTTTGTTGTATGATATATCAAGCATCTTTGCAATTGATATTGGTGTTACGTGCTGATAGCAAGTTAATATTTGTTGGTCTAATTCCATAATGTTTTATTGGTTATTAATACAGCAAAGATAAAACAATTATTTAGTTATTCCTAATTTAATGTGAAAAAAGAATAATCCTTTATGAATTCATCCCATTGCTCCCACAAGTATCTCTCTTTTTGATAGAACTCATTCTTTGGTTCAGGTCGCCACACCACAGGATTCAATTTAAAATTCCATGAGATGTAAAAACTTGACATCAAAAGCATAATGATTAATTCAACTATAAACTTCACTATCTTTCCGATTAATCTAAATATGTATTTCATACTGCAAATATAAAAGAATATATTGGATTACGCAAGCATTCCTGATAAAATATGTTCAATTACATCAACCGTCCACCCGTTTCCCAGCATATTATATCGTTGCCCGTCTGATACTCCTGAAGTATATCCGTCAGGGACATTCTGCAATCGCTCATATTCTACGGGCATTAGCTTTCTACATCTCCCGTCCTGAAATACTTTCTTTTGTTGTGAGCCTCCTGAAACCTTTGTTAGTGTCCCACACTTCCCGTTAAGATTATATACTCTTTTTAATATATCGTGCCCGTTGATATGTAACGTTGCCTGAACTTTGGCGTCGTCCCCGTTATATGTGAACGGGACATCATACCAGTACTTTGCGGGTACTTTGTCTGCGGGCTCTACTATATCCCGTAATACTACACCCCTATCTTCAGGTAATTCAGGTATTGGAATATTGGTCCAATATAGACGGTCACGGTCTTGAGCTGAAAACAGATTACTATTTATTCTAACGGGTTCAACGCCCAACGCATAAGAAATCATATTCTTATTCACGGTGGTCATTCCGCCCACATTCTCCAGCAAAAAGTATTTTGGTTGAAGCTCTTGCTTCAATCTCAAGAACTCATAAAAGAGTTTAGACTTTTCCCCGGCTAATCCCTGATTGTGTTTGATGTTGTTGATGACACTCATCGATAAATTCTGGCAAGGACTGCCGCCAACCAGTAAATCAGTTGGCTTTAAATCTTCACCCCGGATATTTAGAATGTCCCCAAGCTGAATAACTCCGGGATAGTTTTTGTCGTTGATGAGGTTGGCGTACTTATCTATTTCACTAGAATACCCCGTATCAACTATGATACCGAGCTTTTCAAGTGCAATCCATATGCAACCCATTCCGTTAAATGTTGATGTTACTACCATATTTACTTAAATACTCTTAGCAATAATTTTCTAAGGTATACTTTTTTTCTTTGTTCGGCTTTTAGTTTCTCCTTTTCGTCATCTATTTCAATGACCCCAAGGATTGTCTTAACTTTTCTAATTGCCATTAGTCTCTTATTAAGGTTTGTGAGTACTCTGTTTGGTATCTATGTTGCGTTCCCGCTCTTTCCACTGACATATGAGTAGTAATTACTTGATGTGAGCCAACGGGTTTCCACCCTAACTGTGCTAAATCTCTTACTTTCTTGGCAAGTCCACTTGCTGAACTTGATGTTACAATATCATATTTCTCGTTTTCCATACTACAAAGATACTACAAATAAATGAATAAACCTAATAAAACTCTTCAATTGTTTCATCATCTCCTTTTGTTAGCGTTAAACCCTTGAAAGTTATATCTCTTCTATTTTCATCAACACCTAAGATATGTCCCATTATATACATATTATAACCAATCATAGGCTTCAACCCTGAGATGAATATCAACGCTAGTGCTATTGAATTGAATGTGGCTATATCATAATAACCACCACCATGCTCATCTCCTACGTCTGCTTTTACTTTGAATTCATTTTTCATTGTTATTGGTTTTAAGTTCTATGCAAATATAGAACAATATTTTGATATATCCTAATTTTTTAACGCTAATCTACGTTGTAAGCTTGACACTTGAACGTTGAAACGATGTTGACCCGCTTCATTCCAATACGCAACCAACCCATAAAATTCGTCCCTGGCTTCAGCCTCATACTCATCTGGTGCAAGTTGTTTAACAAGGTCTAACAACGTATTAAAATCTTCTTTGCTTATGTAATAAAATGAAATTCCTTCTCCGTACTTGTGCATCTCTTTGGTTTTTGGTTATACAAATATGCAACAAATAAATGGAAGTACCAAACAATACTTCCAATTTCTTTTATTTATTTTTAGACACTACAAATTCCGACCATCTCCCACCAAAACATTGGTAGTCCCCAGGCTTTATTGCCTCCAGGACCGCCTCAAGCTCTTCTTCTGAATACTTCTCCGAGAACTCATCAAAGTATATCAACTCTTCAACAGCCTCGCTTAAATCAATCCCGTAGTGGTTCCCGTACTTACTTGGAATACCATCTGAGTTCGGGCAAATATTAAATGTGCTCATATCTAATTGTTTAATTTTTTAGCTAAACGCTTATAACCATCTTTTTGATACGCATCAATCCAAACTAATCTCCTTTCAGTTCTACCAACACCGCAAGCACGCAACCCAAAGTGACCTTGAACTCCAAACCCTTTAGTTCTAATGATAGTTGTAAACCAAGTAGAATCAATTACCGTAATATCATGATTATATTCGTTTAAATGTTTTTCTTTATTCAATATACCTTTACGAGTTTTATCTCGATTAACTATTAATGTTTCAAGGGGTGCATACTTTTTAAAGATTACATATGTAATTAATGAACTAATTACCATACGAGAATCAATAGTATTAACATTAATTAAACTTGTACTAGCTTTAACAGATTGGTGGTCTAAGTTCAATCCATCAATAAACCCATTGTGATATGATGCTAATATATTATCTCCCGCTAATTGATATATCTCAAATGCTATTTTACCATCATTACACGTTAAATCATATACCAATGTAACACCATTCCTATATAAAAATACGCCACCACCTGAAATATCAGTTCTTAATAGTTCCTCCATTTTAGAACCTAAGTTAAATTTATCAGAACTAATGTATTTCGATACGCTTTCAGCGAAATAAGAAACACTCTCATTAGCTATGATATTATTAATTCTTTTACTAACCATTAATACCTCATCATTTGATGCTGAAACATTACCCATCTCGTATTTAGGTAGCCCACCATTTTTAATTGTTTTAAGGATTGGGAATTTAGCTTGTGTGAATTTCATAATATTGGTTTTTGTTTCAACAAAGATATGTGTTTAATATGATATATCCAAATAAAAAAGGGTTTATCTTTCGACAAACCCCCTTTCCTATCTAAAAACCAACTAACTTATTTTTTCTAATACTGTTCTCGCTTCTAATAGGTGTCGCTTAAGTATTCTATTTTCATACTGTAATCTTTGTGTAGCTTTGCTTAAGTTACTTTTAGCTCTTTTAAGTATCTCTAATTCCACTTCAAGTGGCATCGAGTATAATCTACCGTCTCTTTCGTAATAAGCCGTTATAGAGTATCTCTGTGTCTTTTCATCTTTTACAATCTTTTTGTTTCTATTCCATTTTTGAAAATTAACGCTATAATATCCTCTAAACTCATTTTTGTTCTCATCAAAATACTTCTCGTTTGTTCCGTTTAACGTAACAACTATATATTTGATAATCTCTTTACGTCTTGGGTTATTTTCTTTGATGAAGTTTGCTATTTTTTCTGCTCGTGTCATAGTTATTGGTTTTTGTTTCAACAAAGATATATGTTATATATCATATATCCTAAACCTTTGTGCTTTTTTTTCACTTTTAAATATATTTCTAAGTTGAGCACGTTCATTTAAATTAACTTCACCATTACCAATATTAGTATGAAAGCTCTCATATTGGTTGCCCGTATCTAACGTATATTCCCATCTATGCCATTTGGTTGAAACTACTAATTTCTGCTTAAAAAAATCTTTATTATATTTGAATAGTGTAACGCTTTGAACGTCTCTAAGTCTACTACTTGTTACTTTTGGTTCATAGTTCGTATTAAACCAAAAGTTATTGATATAATCTCTTGTATTTCTATCAACCATATAAGCTGTAAAATCCCATCTAAAATGACCCTGAACAAACCCTAAATCAACAATAACCGTATCATCAGAGAACCCACCCTCTTTATTCAATTTCCATTTAGATACGCTACATTCCCTAACAATTTGATTATAGTCACCTCTAAGTTGAGCACCTTTGTTATACTTGCCATTATACTTGCTACCATCAGCCCAACGCTTTATGTTGCCTTTGATAATACTTTGAAGCATTCCCGTAAGAGATGATGGGCTACCTATGTGGAATATCATATGCTCCATTTTATCAGCTAATGAAGCTATTATATTTGGTTGGTCGCCATCATAAGATATTACAAAATTATGTAATTTATCTAAGATATTTTTCTTGTAGTTTACAATGTTATCTAATGTCATAGTTATTGGTTTTTGTTACAACAAAGATATATGTTTAATATGATATATCCTAATTTATTCTTCTAAACTTTCTAAAATGTCTATAAGAGTTTCAATTTTCTCTTGGTCAATCAATCTCGAATATGTATGCCCCGACAATTTTATATGTCTATCACTTACAAACTCAACTGCGTGAGCTAATCCAGTTGCAAGCATTGGCGGCTCAAAGCGAAATACGCCACCCTCAACAAACTTTAACTCGTATCTAATGCTACGTATCACTTTTGACTTTAAGCTCTTTAGAGCTCTTGTATGTTTCTTATGGTCTGCCTTTACACTCATCTTTGGTGTTCGTTTTCTTTTAGTGGTTAATATTTTAGATGTCTTATACATTTGCCCAAGCATTAAAAAGTCGTTCAGTCCAATTCTCAACTCGTTTAGGTTCTACACCCGCTCTAAGTTTTCTTATACCCTCATCAAACGTTGCATTCCTAAAGGGTGAATTATCTCTTTTACCGTCTTTGTAAGTAGCGATAAGGAAACGCTTATGCGCTTCCTTATCATACTTTTTAAAATCGAATAGTCCCATTAGTCTAATAATGTGTAATATTCGTTAGGATACAATTTTCTGAATAAGGTTAAACCCTTATTTAAATCGTCCCACCTTGACTCTTGCTCTGCTTCCTTAACGTATTTGTACAACTTTGCACCTCGTTCATCTAATACTTCGATACCTCCACTATATGGATTGGTAACTCGATATTTTGAACCGTCATTTTTAAGGTTTAAGCTATCGATTAGCTTCTCATCTCTTTTACATAATTTTACTGCTTTTGCCATTGTATTGGTTTTTAAATTCTATTCAAAGATATATGTTTAATGTGATATATCCTAATTATCTTTAAGATATTTTATATTTCTTACATTCTCGTGTGATGCATCTATTATCTTTAAAACTTCTTCATAAGTTTCTTTCACTTTCTTCCCTCCATTGTTAGTCCAACCTAAAACGATAGCATTGCCATCGCTGGCCTTAGTTACTTGTAGTAATAAATCTACATTGCCAATGAATTTTGTATTATCCGGTGCCGTTAATTCTATAAAATGTGCCATAGTGTTATTGGTTATAAGTTTTAATATAATCATACACATTCTTAAGTGGTAAATCATTAAAAAGATTCATACATATAATTCCCTCGTTAGTTATTACAATGTAGTCCCCACAAGTAGAGTGTGTGTTATTTAGAAATAATTCAATTCTAATTTGGTCGTGTTCGTCAATTACGTTATAGTTAACGTTTTCTTTGTTAAGAAAATTGATTACTGTTGTGATTTGTTCTAACATACTATTGGTTTTTGTTTCAACAAAGATATATGTTTAATGTGATATATCCTAATTTATTTTACGATACTTTATTTTACCTTCACAAAATACACAAGTTGCGCCACCCCACCAAGCCGTAAGTGATTCAGGAACGTATGGCATTAATTGAGTTTCCCCACAATCCTCACAATATATTTCATATATCAAACTATCTTTATGCCATTTAAGTTCTACCTTAGAACTTGCAATACCTCCAAGTTGTATGCATATATCTTTCCAAATATTACCGTGGTCGCTTTGCCCTCTTGTTTCTACATCAATAGCGTGTGCCATTTCGTGTAAGATAATTCGTCTCCAAAAGTCTAAATTCTCATCAGCACGTTCCAATATAAACTTAGATAAATAAATTACTTTATTATCACTTCTACATTGCCCAGGAGCAGTATATTCCGCATTCCATTCAAAAGTCCAACCTAATCTAGCTAAATTAAAACTTTGTGGTTTAGATTGCGTTGTAATAGCATAAGTGTGATATGGAAATTTTGTTATATTAGGTACCTTAACAGTTTGTGGTGTTAATAATAATAAATTTACTAACTGTTCTACTTGATTGATAAATGCTTGTGAATTCATAATATTGGTTTTTGTTTCAACAAAGATATGTGTTTTATTTGATATATGCAAGTCCCATATACACATTTGTGTCAAGGAACTTTTCTTACCCCTCAATTAGTTTAAATAAGTCTCCATAATTAGTGATATGTAAATTATAGCTAACTCCACTAGTGCGATTTATAATACTCTCGTATAAATCTCTAGCCTTACTATTTGTTAGGATATTAGTAATCCTTTCAGGATGCCGATATTTCGGCATTGTTGTATCGCACTCTTCAGTTACAAAGAACGTCCCGTTAACGCTTTGATAAAACTTTCTACGTCTATCACCATACCACATCCACCAATCACTTGTTGCAATTAAGGTAGCTTTGTCAAGGTCAAATATTCTACCGTCTGAAATTAATTTCATCTTAATATGTTTTTAAAGTTCCTTTGTTATTTGATTGCATAAATTCTTCGCCAAAAGCGTATGTAAATACTTGTTTCTTTTCTTCTTCAGTACAAGTATTGATTAGATTGTTAAATAAAATGTTTTCCTTTTGTCTTTTAGTTAAATTCATTTTAAAGCGTTTTAAGCGGGGCAATTGCTTGCCCCTTAGTTAGACTACCAATTTTGTATTTGCTTCAATATATAACGTCTATCGAAGCTATTTGAGCATTTTGAACACGATGTTTGTCTATGCGATACTCTTTTTTTGTGGCTTGGACTTGTATGTCCATTTGGGCAAACCATTGTATATTTAGATATTGGATTTTCAAGTAAATCGTCAAACTCTAAACTTGTAGTTCTTTCAGCATCACAACCAATTGAACGTGCTATTCTTTTCCAATTCCAATCGTGGCTCGATTGTCCACTTTGCATATAATCAATTGCGTGTGCTATTTCGTGTAACATTGTGTTAATCCATTTGTCCATTGTTTCTTTAGAGTGCTCTATAACCCATTCAGATAAATAAATTATACCTACTCTATTGAAACGATTAAAACGACAAGTACCTAACGCATTTTTTTTAGTACTAAACTCAAATTTCCAACCTTTTTCGTTCATATTATAAGTAACACCTTGCAATTCAAAATCTCTTTGCATATAGTCCATTGCCATAGCATATACCTCGCTTTTGGTACACTTTTGTGTACCTAAATTTTTAGGTGCCTCTTTTTTAGGTGCCTCTATTCGTGTAGCTGTAAATTTTGGTTTAGGTGGTTCTATTGTTGTTGTTGTGGCTTGTGGTGGCATTACTTTACGCACTGTCTTGTTAGGTATCATTGTACCTCTTTGTGCTTCGGGTGTATTAAAGAATACTTGTATTTCAGCATCATTTAAAATTCGCTTAAGAATTGGGTAGGCTTCGAATTGTTGTAGTTCAAATAATGTAAAGATTTTCATAATTATCGGCTTTTGTTTCAACAAAGATATATGTTTTTTTCTTAAATTCCTAATTCTTGACAATGTAAATCATAATATGTACTAATTATTAGCTTTTTATCGGCTTCATTCTTATCAGCATATAAAAAAGGTGGGCATTGAACAAACCCAAAAAATTTAAGAGAAGTAAAAATGTAGTCATAGGCTTCATTATAAGTCATAATATCATATTTTAAAGTTATACTTTAAAACGTCATTTAGTGACGTTGTTATGACGCAAAGATAAAAGTAATATTTCAAAAAACCTAATTTGGATTTTCCTAATTATTTAACATTTAATTACGAAAATTCCAGTTATAAAGTTTTCGTAGTTTTTCTTTTTTGGTAACATAAAAACCTTTACATTTGTACCAACAAATAACAATAAAAACAAAAATTATGAATAATGTAAATTTAGATTTAGTAGATTTTTTAACAAAAACTAACAATATTAAAGGTTGTAGTTTTGCAACAATTAAAGGTTACACAAATACTGCAAATGAAGTAGGAAATCATTTAATCAATTTGGGTGCATCTTTAAGTAACGCAAAAGTAAAAGATTTAGAAACAATGCGTAACACAAACGCAAATGATTTATTTGAAAATTTTACTTTTGAAAATAGTACAATGCCGTTTGATATATTTGAGAAAGCTTTTAACGAGTTACAAGATAGTTTTGTTAAAGTAGGTGATAAATTAATAAACGGTACAACTAAAGAACGTTCAAATCGTTCACAAGCCCAAATTGATGCTTATACTCTTATTAATAATCAATTAAAAGTGCATAATGAAAAACAAAGACTTTACATTTACGCATTAAGACTAAAAAAAGAAATTTTAGTTAAAGGTGAATACAAATCTACTAACAAACAAAGAAAAACAATTTGTAAAGATTATATCAAAAAAGCCTTAGATTTTAAAACGTCAAAATTTACAATGTTTATTGTTGAAAAAGCTGATTTATTAAATTTAGCAAAAACAAGTTTTAAAGGTGAAAATTTAGAAATTAACTTATAAGTTAAAAACTAATAAATTTAAAAGCTACATTTTTTTAATGTAGCTTTTTTTTATGCTTATAATTTAGCAATACAAAACCAGTACACACAATGCAGCACAAACGCATTTTAAAGACTTCTAACGATACATCATATATAAACGGCATACTTATATATCCTGAAGTTAGTATGTAGCTTAAAACGTCTGCAAATGGACGGACCAAAATAAGACGTTCTAAGAGACCCCTGGGTATGGGAGGGGTGCCTATGGGGGACCCCCTATGTAAACCCGCTTATATAGGGCCCCCGTCCACGCTCAGCTGGGGGGTCGGATATTCGGCAAAATTTTCTGGGGAATTTTTTTTATCTTTTTTTAGTCTATGTCTTTTCCAAAATTTTTTTGGGGAATTTTTTTTACAATAAATTTGGTAGTTCCAAATATTAGTTGTATATTTGCATCAAACAAAATAAAACACATAATAATGAAAGAACAAAATTTTTTATCGGTAGACGGCAACACGGCTATCAATTCCTATGGGGAATATTTTACCGTTGGAGAAATGGTAGGGCATGATGATGAGGAAGCCGGGTATGCGGAGATATTATCTTTTTCACCTATAAAGAAAGAGAATGAGATAACCGTATGGACGAGCAAGGGTTATGTGCATTTAGATTTTTTGGTTAAATTAGAAAAAGTTATATAGATATGGGAAATAAAATAATGGTAGTAATTTTTATGTTGGTAGCT
>Ga0070747_1000179_pt1 | contig 31825 bp, 38 predicted proteins | sample VirMetDEL_Mar_31_FD_77321 | JGI IMG/M metagenome (GOLD analysis project Ga0070747, IMG submission 77321) | Aqueous microbial communities from the Delaware River and Bay under freshwater to marine salinity gradient to study organic matter... | ecosystem: Environmental > Aquatic > Marine > Coastal... | reverse complement strand
TATTCGTGGTGCGTTGGCCAAGAAGTATGGCGACGACTCCGTGGCCTGTTACTACGGAAACACCCCACAGGATGAGCGGCAGGATATTGTCGAGAAGTTCCAAGACCCGGAGAACCCGTTGCGGTTCTTTGTGGGCCAGCCGCGAACAGGTGGTTACGGCATTACGCTAACAGCCGCCAGCACGGTTGTGTACTACTCTAACAGCTACGATCTGGAGATCAGACTTCAGTCGGAAGACCGGGCGCACCGCATTGGTCAGAAGAAATCGGTGACCTACATCGATCTCGTGTCGCCTAAGACGATTGACGAGAAGATACTGGGCGCGTTGAAAGCCAAAATTGATCTGGCCGGACAGGTACTGGGCGAGGACGCCCGGCAGTGGCTTATCTGATCGAGACGAGACTACCGATACCGCCCTGTACTGCGCCGCCTTGCCGATAGCCGCGGGCCGCGAACGAGGTTACGCTGCCCATTGGGCTGTATCCCGGGTCCGGAACAAAACCGCCCATCATTCCAGTTTCAGTGGAGGGGGTACTCACTCCGGGAGCAGACACGCTGGCCGAGGGGCCTGTCGTTTGTCCGGGGTCCACGGCAGCAGAAATTGCGTCCGAGATAGAGCCCGGCGAAACGCTAAAACCTATCGTATCTGTCACAGCGGACTCAACGGCTCCCGGGGTAGACGGGCCCGTGGATATTCCTTGTGGCCCAATAGATACATTCGTATCAATACCAAGACCACGGCCCACGGCTGGGCCCAAAGTACTAAGGGCCATCCCCACCGGACCGCCAATAACAGAACCGACAACGCCGGGTATACTAACGTCTAATCCAACAACCCCGCGTCCGAATTGGTCGTGTGTTTTGGAAATGTCTATGGGGCTGACAAAATTAAATGCCTGCGCCACCGGCCCAAGAGCGACCTGCGCTGCGTAGGCATCCATCTCGCCCTGCGCTTCAGCTTCGGCTTGGGCGTTTGCAGCGTCCTCGTTGGCTTGAGCCTGTCCCGAAGAGTGGGAGCCCGCGGGACCGGGAGAGGTTGGACTGTCGGGACTAAACCCTGCCATCAAGCCCGCGTTCTCGGTGTCGCTCTCGCCAGCGCCACCACCGCCATCACCACCCAGCAAAAGATGCTTGCGGGCCCAAGCGTCGTCCGCATCTACACCCGCCGTGGTGTAGATGTCGTTGAAGCCGTCTGCATACGGGCTTTTACGCTCGTACTTCATGTTCCGCTCTCCGTGCGTCCAGCATGTCCTTCACGCCCGTAACATACATCAGGCGGTCGTTCTTAGCGACACGCTTCATAAAAGCACCGTCCTTCATGTAAACGTCGATGTAGCGGTCGGTAAGGTCCTTCTGCACCTGACGACCTATCTTAAAGCCGTTTTGGTATGGCGCAATTATGTCGATGACATACAACGTTCCAGATTCGTGGTCCGTGAACCAATCTTCAGGTTCCAGCTTCCGCGTCTTCATCAGGTAGCCCTTCGCTGCTTCGGGCGTAAGGAACGCGTGGCTATACAGACCCTGCGGCTTACCGTCCTCGTAAAACACCTTCATCTTGCCTGCTTCAATGGCAGGCATAATCAGGCGCTCAAGGTCGTGGATGTACCACTTCCTATGAACGTCTGACTGAAGCATCAGGTGTAGAACGTCGCCGATCATCCGAGCAGGCCACCAATACCTTGCTGGCTCCGGATCATGGATGATGCTGGGTCGTTAGGAAAGAGTGCCGCATATCGCTGCCGTGTCTCTGGGGATGCCGGAGCTTGGGTGGGAGCCGAAGCTACGGACTGAGGTGCCGGGGTCGGCGCAGGACGTGGCGGGATAGGCGGCTGCTGCGCCGCCGCAACCGTGCGGGTGGGAACCGCAGGTGGGCGTACAGAAGACTGTTTGTCGGGGGTTTCTTCTTCAGAAGATTCCTCGTCCTCAAGGAAACGATCTTTTTCCAACAAGGGCACCCTACGTGGCGGTCCGGAGATATTTTTGAGCTGATCGTCTACTACCGCGCCCATTCCGTAGTCTTCACCGAGCTTACTCTTCAACGCTCGTTTAATTATGTTGGAAATTGCTTTTTTTTCGGAATCATTCCGAGGGGTACGCAACGCCAACGCCAGAAGTTCGTCGTCGTTGACAATAGCGCTCATTGCGTCTAGCTGTCGAAGCTGCGGTATTTTTTCTACAAAAGTTTTCGTAGCGCGAACACCAATCTGACTGGCTACGAGACTGTTTGGCCCACCAAACGGCATCACGTTACCCGCCTGTCGGCCCAGTGCCGCGCCGGATAGGCGAGTAAACGCGTCGGCGATGAAGTTTATATCACCCAGTTGTTCCGGTCCGATTTCGCCTAGTTGAACAGCGGCTTCAAACCGAGCTAGGTTGTTCAGTATTTTTTGATACCCGTCCAATTCTTTTTGGTTGGTCAACCCTTTGGAAATCATCCAATCTGCCAGAGAGTTTCGGGTGTCTTTCCGAAGGGATTTACCGGGAACAAACAATCTCTCAAAGGCTTTTGCGGGGTCAAGGCCGCCTCGACCTCCGGAATCAAGGAAGACCCTTTCGAAAATAAGAGACTTCAAGCCTTTAACGGCGTCTTCTTCATTCCAATTTTCTGGAACAAGGCGCTTACCGTCTGCGTTTACGCGTCCTGCTTCGGCCATGCGGCCAACTTTCCTAATCTCGTCAAAGATCTGGTTTAACGATTGGACGGGGTTTGGCCCATTGATGGCATTCTCAATGACCTGAGAGGGCGCTCTGGATTTAACCACCTCACTAAGCGCATAGTTATCTTTAGCTTTTTCCCGCAAACTGTCCAAAAGAGTTTTTGACCGATTTGCAAAATCTACCGCATCCGTGGCTCCCTCTAGCGCAGCCCCGAAATCGTCGCCCAACAAATTTTTAAGACGTTCGATACCTTCTGAACCAAGTCTCTCCTTTACTCCCTGTAGCGCCCGGAGCATAAGGCGATCCTGTTCCGGTTTGCTGGCCCCGGCAGCAAAGGCCTTGTTACGGGCTTGTTCTAAGGGGAAGATTATATCTTTAGCCAATATATGGGTGGCCCAACCCGATATACTTTCCGTGTTGTCTTTTAACAAATCGGAAAGAGGAACGGGTCCGTCCGGCATGTCTAAGACAGCGTCTTCCGGGAAGTCCTGCTTTGCACGAGAGTTCAAATAGTTGAAGGAGTCCCAAATGTCGGAATAACGAGAAGCGACCTCCTCGTCTTTGCCTCGCAGAAGCTTGCGGACAAATTCTTCCGGCGAAACTTTTACTTGATCGAAAGCAGCGCGTGCTGTTGGTAAGCCCACGAAGCTTCGTGTTAAAGCGTCGTTCATTCCACGGTAGAATGTTCGAGCGATGTTATACTTTTCAGAGACAGAGGGGTCGATAGTATTATCTAGGTCGTCTAGAAGAGCTTTTTCTAACTGCGCCGCAATACCGTAAAGCTCTTGGTCAAAAACTTTTCCTCTGGACTTCTCTTTGATACCGCCCAAGGTTTTGCGTAAGTTATCCAGATCGGAGTAGTCAATAGCATCCGGAAAATCTGCATCGAGCTCAGATCGGAGAGCCGTTTTTTGGAGCTTTACAAGACCCAAGATGTCCCGTAACTCGGGGGTTGAAGACTGGTTGGAGAGCAAGTCTTCAACACGTTGAAGCGCCCGCACGTTCTCTTCGGTGGGCGTCAACTGACCCGCAACATTTCGTTCAAATGAGACCGGACCGGAATCCTGCAAGCGCAGAAGTTCGGTGCGCTTTAGATTTAGCAGCCGTGCGCCTTCCGTGGCCGCCTTTTTTTGATCCGTGCTTTTGTACTTAGAGCCCGCTGTTGTGCGGGTAATCAAATCGTCTAAAAGAGCGATGTTTTCTGCGGTCGGCGCTAGATTTTCAAAATCGAACTCTTCCACAGAAGCGTTCTCAATTTTTTGCTTTAGCGCCCGATCTATCTGCTTCCTTACGCCGGGGGAGGTTTCTGCAAACAACTGGTTAAACTTGCTTCCGGGTATAGACCCCGCGCCTAAATCCACGTCACCGGATAAAATCTGTTCAAAAGTTCTTTTAACTTGGCTTCCGTCTTCGTAAGACGAAAGTTTCGTAGAAAATTTTTCTCGTGCTCCGGTAGTCGGAAGCGCACCGGGTAGGCTAAGTATGCCCCGGTAGCGATCTATGGTCTTTAGAACTTCTTGAAGCTCTGCGTTCCTAAAAATTCTTTCTGCCGTCTCAGGGTTTAATTTATCTGTGATCTCATCAAACAACGTGACGAAGGAGGGCTCGTCAATTTCTTCGCCTGCGGCGTTTTTAAAAACACGAATAGAGGGAACGTCGCCCTTCGCGTCTTCGTACAGGCGGTTTGCCATCTTACTCGCGATGGTAAGCTGTTGGTCCATTGCATTGGCAATAGCTTCCGCAGAATCTATTCCCTTTATCTCTTCCTCGGAAAAACCGGCTCGGCGCAAGGCACCAAACTCTGTGCCTCCGACACGCTGTGACGCCCGAACTGCATAATCTACAACATCTGCAAATCTATCCACGAACGCGTTTGCATAACGGTCTTGCTGAAGCTCTAGAGCCAACTTCATCAAGTTTTGATCGCCGGAAGAGTGGAAGAGTTCAATAAGGCCCCTCTGGAAATCGGCGGCCTTGGCGCTGCTAGTTTTTGCTTCTCGACCGAGTTTTTGCTTCTGGGCGGCATTAGCAAAATAACCCTGAAGAGCAATAATGGCGGGAGACTTAGCTCGAACCCCCGCAGGCAACGCACTCACTAAATTTTCTGCTTCTTCGTTTCCTGCAAGTTGATTGGCTCTTACGTTTAACACTCGAAGAGCGTCGTCCGACAACCCTTCCAACCAATCCTCCCCTTGCGCCATCCTAGTGGCAACGGCAATGGGATCTTCTCCCATGTCCTCCACAAGTTTCAAAATTTCTTGGACGGCAATTCTTCCAGCAGAAGTTTCTAGGATATCCTGTTTTTGTGCGGAAGGATCTACCTTTACGCCGCTGACAATTCTTCTATATGCAGGGCCCAAGCCACCGGAATCCTTGATAAATCTATAACCCACCGCGGAAGGAAGGTATTCTGCCCCCTTTTTTATGCCTTGGGGTGTACCCAGCAACACTCTTGCAAGAGTGTAATTCGGTGCAAGCGGTGAGCCTAGCTCAATAAACGTGCGGAGTACGGGATCATCTTTAGCGTCTAGCTGATCTACCAGATAGCCCGACAGGACCGCCGCCGATCCTTCCCCCGCCGCGGTGACGCCGGGTCTCCGTTGAGCAGCACGCCTTGTGCCGGGAAGCAGCTCATCAAGAAAGGCCGAAAGCCTTAAAGCGCGGGGCGGTGTTCTACCAACCGCTGTAGCTTGTGTTACTTTTGTAAGAAAAGCAGCTTCGCCCGAAGATTCATTTAGAAGGGCGGCAACGCGTGCGGGCCCCACTGCTTTGGGGCTATAACGGAATATAGAAGGCAGGCCGCTAATCATAAGACCCGTGGTTTCCGCGCCTGCAAGCGTGCCCTCTCCACCCGGGAGCAAATTCTCGCGATCTTTGATAAAGTCACTTACAACCGGATCTATAATATACGAGGTTCCTATCGCAGCGGAAAGTCCTCCGGCCACTCCAGCAACCGGTTTAGACAGGAAACCGACCGGAGCCGTTTTGGGTGAAGCGGTCCAAGGGCCCGGCATGTAAACAGGGGCCGCCGAAAAAGCTAACCGTCCTCCATAAAGGGCAGCTTCCGCCGCAGGAACGCCTTTCAAAACGCCGCGAAAAGCGGATTTTGCCATATCGCTGTATGTTACAGGAGAAAGGTTCGTGAGCCGTTGCAAAAGCTCATCGCGCTTTTCGTCCGTATCTTTTCCAATCCAAGACTGCGTCCAAAAAAGAGCAGAAGGACTGTCCCCCACAGACTCTGGAAAGACATCAGCCATATAAGGAGATTTGAGCGTAAAAAACTCAACCGGGTCCACTAAACCCTTTTGGTAAAAAGGATTACTGCTCAGAATTTCAGCGGCGGTGTTAAGCAGTTGTTCCTTATGCCCAGAGTCATCTAACTCGATGGGCTCCGGTTTCCCTTCTTCTTCAGCGTAACGTAACGCCCTAAACAGATCCTTATCATACTCAAAGGTGGGTATGTTTAAGGGAGGTCGCGGCGGGGGTGGCGGAGGAGAATAATACAACGCGCCCAAAGGACCGCTAGGAACTTCCTCAACATCTTTGTCTAAATCAGCCATTACTCTGGTCCACTCACATCTTCACCGGGCGTAACGCTCTGCTTTGCTTTTTCGTCCTCGATCCGATCTCGCACCGACGGGATAACCCTGCGTTCTACCCCGAACGGAATGATGCTGTTTAGTACAACCAAGGAATTTTCAAGGCGCATTTCAGACTGCTGAAGCGTTCTCCTAAAGGCGCTATCCGGAGACGCCATTGTGCCCGGAGACGCCAAGCGACGGCGAACAGAGACAAGCTCTTCTTGGAACGCCGTTTTGACGGCTCTTAGCTTATTCGCCTCAATGGTGCCCGAGGTCACCCAACGCTTCACATCTGGCAGAACTTCTGCAAGGCGCGCCTGCTCGCCCTCCGCAACGCGGGGGCTATTTGCAAGGGTAAGCCGCAGATCCAGCATGATTTGTTGAGTAAGGGCCCGCGCTTCAACGGTGCTAGACCACCAATTTGCGTTAAAAATAGCACCACCCGCGGCAGCTACAGCAGACTTCAAACGATTGCCAAGACCCGTACCTCTTTCAACTTGTTCGCGGAGGTTAATGTTTGAATACAAGCCCGCGGTGATATCTCCGTTGCCAATATCTCGTGCAAGCTCGATTGCCTCTTTCATATTGTCGGTCATAAAGTCAAGGCTTGCGGCGGATGTTATTGTTCCCTCCATCTGTTGACGCACAAATCTTTGCGGATCCTCGACACCGAGGTCAATAAATTGACTCGTATATAGGCCCATAACGGTTTGCAGATACCGCTCTCTGGCTGCTTTCATGGCTTTTGCGTTTGTCGCCGCTTCATAAGCCGTGTTCGCGTTTACCTGTACAAGTTGAGCAAGCCTTTCTGGAGGAACAACAAGCCCGGTTCCGGTATCAATCCAATTTTTGGACTTATCCGTTCGGTAGAACAATGAAGTTTGCCCGCGTTCTGTATCTATCCAGTTTGCATACTCGTACTCTTGGGCGTCCGGGTCAGGGCCCGTATCGTGCAACGGAATAAACCGACCCTTTGGATATTCCTCGCTAGGCTTATAAGCATAGCCCAGACGACCCTTACCGTCGGACCGAAGCTCCGGAGATTCCGGCGAGCTATAGATAGTGGTTCCGTCAACAAACTTACCGTTTTCATCTCGATCAAAGGCCACCACGTTGCCACCAACCGTAACGGTTTTCTGTTCTGGGTTAGCAGTAAATATCGTATCAACGTCGCCCGTGCGAGAGTTAACAGATACAAGAACCTCGGCACCGTTGTGCGTAACTTTTTGAACCGTGTTCTCCGGATCAACTACGTAATCCATCCCACCCGGAACAGTCTGCTGCGTTGCGCTGTTAACCGCTACAACGCGAGTGCCCCCGCCCACATCAGGGATTTGCTTGAGCTCGATAGAAGCAAATCCCCAAACCATTGGCGAGCCGTTAATGTTTTTAACCATCTCGAAAGGCTCATTTGTGCCTTTGCGCCTAGTCAAAAGGACGGTGGACCCGTCTGCCCGTTTTTGCTCGCGGCTTTCAAACTCGGCCAAGTTCGTGATTATGGGTTTTCCCTTACTGTCGCGTGCTACCCTAGTGACACTATTAAATCCGGTTTGATCCGGGCGCAGCACTTGGCGTGTTTCGTACCTTAGTTGTGCGCCGGTCTGAGGGTCAGCCGCATTGAAAGCTTCAACCTTTGCGCTCAGCTTAAACAACTCGAATTTGCGTTCAGATTCCTGATCGTCTAATTCTTGCGATCTTTCCAGACGCGCAGCGGCAGCATCCGCTTTTGCTTTAGCCCTTGCAGCCTTTTCCGCCGCTTGAGTTTTTAGCGCCGCAGTCCGTTCTGCCTCTGCTGCTCCCAACGCCGCCACATCAAACTTCTGCTGAGATTCCCGTTGCTGCTGAGAGATGGCAGAAATCGTCGGGAACAGCTTAGAAGCTTCCGCGGCTTGCGACAATTTCTCGCCCAAGCTAGCGCCGACACGACCGCCGGTCGCACCGGCTAGCTGAAGACCAAAGTTGGCAATCGTAAACAACGCCTGCGACTGGGCGGCGCTACGTTGCTCTTCGGGGTCCCCAAGAATACCCCGGTAAACGTCCCGCTTATCTTCAAACATTTCTTGTAAGGAGGCTACCCCGCGCTCTAAATCGGGCGTCTGACTTCCACGCCCCGCTGCAAACGCATTCGTACCAACCCGATTCGCTATGTCGCCTACCTGTGCGGGCGTATAGGTAATAGGGTTGATAGCCGCAAGCTGCTGCTGGGGAGTAAACCCCGCTTCCATGCGTCGGTCATACCCGACTGGGTTTAAATCTGCCGGAACGAGAGGTTTCCGCGCCATTTAGGCCATTCCTTGCATCTGCGGTTCTGCGCCACCGGCCAGCGTCATAACGCCACCTGCCATGTCACCCTGAACCGGAGTGGTCATCTCCTGTGCGGCTAGCGCGCCTACGCCAGCATCAACATTATCGCCCGAAGCCATCGTGTCTTCAACCATAGAAAGCTGTACGATGGGCTGAACAAGAGCCAGAACTGACTCTGGCGTCTGCATGGCGTCTTGCTCGCCTACCAGCGAGGCAAGCTCGGAACGGCGCTCTTCGACCGTGGCTTGATCGCCACGGACCATGTTCATCATCTCTTCGTAGTTTTCCGCGGTTTCCGGATCGCCGTAGGACTGCGCTTCAGAAGCAATCATCTGCTGGACTTCGGGTCCACCACTAGCCTGCATCGCGCCTACAACAACTTCCTGTTCCGGGGGTGACATCGCGGCAGCCGCCGCGGGCATCTGCTGGGCCATCGCGCCCATGTCAGAAGGCATTACCATCGCCGGACCACCCTCTTGGCGGCGGATTACCGGCTCACGAGGCTCAAACCTACCACTAGGATTAGTTGCTAGCTCTCTAATTTCATCATCTGTAAAGCCTTTTTCGCTTAACATCATAACGTAAGCATTATTTGTTTCTACTTCGTTTAAACGACGCGGCGCAGGATACATATCTGTTTGGAATATATAGCGCAGACGCTTTAACATATCTTTCGTTACTTCAGGGCTTTCGTCTGTTAACGCTCCGGGATAATCCGGCAGCAGCGTCGGGGCAAAGCCTCCTAGCATGCCTGCGCCTTCTCTATCTTCTCTGTTAAACCTTTGAACAGATTCTGGGATCACCGGAACATCTTCTTGAATTACCGGACCACCCTCTTGGCGGCGGATTACCGGCTCAAGATTCTTCGGATCCATTTCCATGTCGCCGCGAGGCGGAAAAAAATTCTTTTCCCGCGGCATCCTATCTTGAAAGAATTGAGGGGTTAGCTTCACCGGAGGCGGCAGTTCTTGAGACGGGCTCGGAGCAAAACCCCCTAGCATGCCTGCGCCTTCTTCTTCGCCCGTAGTCATCGGGCCCGACAACTGTGGAGAAAGCGGCACAAAATTTCCCTGACCGCGAGGGCCAATGGGGGACATATTAGAAGGCCCCGTCGGACCCTCCTGCATCATCATCCGCTGCGCGTTAGCAATCTGATCAATTTCTTCCCGAGTTGGGGCGCGACCATACTGATCCATAAACGCAGCAATCGAAGCTTCCAGCGCAGGGTTACCACCCTGCTGCATCTTAACGCCCCGACCCATCAGGATATTCCTCTGCGTAACCTTGCCGTCGCCACTCAGATCAGGGAACGCGGCCCCGCCATTACGAAACATCTGTCGATCCATTACACCGCGGTTCATCATCCAAATAGTCCTGATTTAGCTGCACCCGCCGCCGCGCCGAGACCCGCGATGCCCAGACCCAAGAACTGCTGGGCCGGAGACACCGACGGAGAAGCTGCCGCCGAGATAGTTTGTTGAGTAGAAGGAGCGCCTTTATAAATGTCCGACAAGAACGAAACGCGCTGATAAGGTTCGTACAACTGAGCAAGTTCGCCCTGACGCTGCGCTTCAAGCTCGGCTTGCTGCTGGGCCTGCTGACGCGCACCCATTTCGAAGACGCCTTGCTGCTCGCGCAGAAGACGCTCGGAGAGCGTTTCGCCAAGGGCGGACTGTCGCAGGCCGAGCGTTCCAAGCGCCTCGCCAGTCTGAAGTCCTAAAGTCCCAACCTGCTGACCCGCCTGCAAACCAAGAGACCCGATCTGCTGACCGGCCTGTTGCTGACGAAGCAGTTGGTTCTGTGCCGCCTGCTGGGCTTGAAGAAAGTTCTGCGCCTGCGCCTGTGCAAGGGACGAAGCTCGATTACGGTTTATTTCGGCTTCGGAAATGGCCGCACGGCCCCCGCCAAACGCACCCGCGCCCGCGGCTTGCAGGCCGCTCTGCGCCGCCTGAATGTTGTAGGCCCGGTTGATTTCGTCTTGAACCGCCTGCTGGTAGGGGTTCATGTAACCCTGAATCATCTCACCGGTAATCGGACCAGCGCCCGCGGACAACATGCTTTGACCCGTGGCTACGCCGGGCTGAATGTAATCAATGGCTTGCTGTTGAGCACCCGTGATCGGGGCATAGCCCTCGCCCATTGTAAGGCCAGCTTCTTCCAGATACGGACGATACGCGCCTATACCGGCTTCGCTAAGACCAAAAGCGGCTTCCTGAAGACCCGAAGGCGCTGCAACCTGCTGGTTCGGCAGGGTGATAGGCTGATCGGCAAGATCTTTGGCAGACTGTAGAAGCCCCAGCTTGAGGGCTTCAATTTCCGGGGCTTCCCGTTGGATTATTTCTTGTGTTTCAGCCATTACGACATAGCCCTTCCGCGCCGCTCAAGGCCACGCATGATACCATACATGTTGTCGATACCGTTATTTAGATTACCGTTACCCGCGCCCTTGACGGCATTCGTGGTCATTACAAATTCGCCCGGCATTAGCAGGGCACGAACGCTGTCTTCGTTCGGAGTGCCTTCGTAAGGCATGATGCCGCCATTTCGGCGCGGGTAAACTTCTCCGCCTTCTGCCGCACGCATTGGACCAAAGGGGTTTTGTAGGCGTTCACGCTGGCGGGCCAGATATTCCTGAAGACTTGCAACTTGCGGGGATTCCGGAAGCCCGTAAGCGCTGGCGACCGTGGTCGGGCCCGTAGCAGAAGTTGGCGTGATGGCCGCGGTCGGAAGCGTATACTGCGTGCCGCCTGCTGCCACGTCCGCGGCTAGAAGGTCTGCTCCGGTCGGTCCTCTTTTCAGGCCAAGAGGAGAAAGTTCTTCTTCCGTTGGAACCGGGGTGTCGAACAAGCCAAAGGCCGCAGCGCCCAAGGTTCCCGCAGCGGCGAGAGGAAGAGTTCTTTGGAAAAGGCCGGGGCTCATTTGGGATTGAAGTGTTTTAAGAGCCACATCCGGGCTAACCCCTTTTTTAAGTAACGCGGCATAGTCAGGGGTGTTTGTTATTTCTGTTGCGGTTGGCCCGGACGGGAAGAACGTATCACCTAGCGTGGTCAAGGGCTCTTCAGCCAGTCTTGTGCCATAATCCTGAACGGCAGCCACAGAGCGGTCTACAAGGCCGGGTTGCGAGGGTAGATCGGGTAACGTGGGATAAATATCTCCGCTAACCGTACCGGCTCCGCTAGGAACACCGTAGTTAACATCAGGAAAACTGGAGGTAAACGTGTCACCGTACACCGGTGTATCAAATACGGGTGTAGGCACAGTCGGCTTGAGTTTGGGAACCGCAACCGAAGTGTCAAGAGGAGAAACCGTGGTGGCTGCTGCGTTTACTCGTCCGCTTTGAAGTGCTCGCATTGTTTCAGGGCTCGGAGACGGACCGGCTGCCGGGACACCGCTTACGTCCGGCATATAACTCAAGTCCGCGGAAGCCACGTCCACGCCGGTGGGCGAACCCGCAGCAGGAACGTCAGGTAGGGTCGAGGCGCTAAAGGTATCGGGGCCACCTGTAGTCGGCGCACCCGTCGTCGCGGCACCCGGACGACCGAAGACCGACCCTTCGCTGAAGAACTCTCCGCTATCAATTGTGGAGCCTAGGCGGGAACCTACCGTGTTCAGGTAGCTTCCGGCGTCCATAGCCTGCGATACGTTTTGACCGAAATTACCGGGCCCGCCAAAGCCCGAGACTACTGCGCCCGTGCCCCCAGAAATTGCAGCACTGATAGCAGCGTCTTTTAAACTACCGCCGTTAATCAAGGTGGCAATACCCGAACCAAGCGCCGCGCCCCAAACCGGACCAAGAACCGCCGTACCAATGATCGGCAGAATAATCGGAGCGGCCTTCTTGAGAACCTTGCCGACCCCTTTGACAACCCTCTTGACGCCTTTGAACACCTTAGAAAGAAAACCAAACTCCATAAGGCCCGTTTCCGGGTTGATGGAGTTAGCCGAAGCGCCAACAACATACTGCTCCGGGTTTTCAATGCCCATCTCGCGCAGGTGCCCAAAAATAGAGTCGCGCAGTTCCGGGTTGTTTTCAATAAGAGGAGCAGGAACAATAATCTCGCCCGGAGCCAAATGGGCTACAAACTGGTCTCCGCCGCGGCCATACTTGGCCATGCGGGAGGCCTGCTCCTGAAACTCTGCAATACCGGCAGCGCCGTAGGTCTTGCTAGCCTCCTGACGAGCAAGCTCCTCAAAATCTTCATCCGAAATGATGAAGTCGGCAATACCCCCGTCGGGGATAATTACCTCTTCTGGTTCTTTCTTTGCTGGTAACGCCATTATCCTGCTCCGCCGCCTAAAGCTTCAGGCACTGTTACTTGTATAAATATACTTTTTTCTTCGCTGCCAGTCCACGCCTTACCGCAAGACGGACAATTCCCGCTAGGATAGCTGAGAATTTCCTCCGGCGTATCTACTAAGTTACCACAAAAAGCGCATTTTACCGCCTCACGAGACGTAGATGGGCTCCAACGAGAGCCGTCACCCATCACAATTACATCAGAATCAGACATTTAAAGCACCTATGGGGTCAATACCGTAACAGAACCCACCGCGCTTGCGCCGCTGGATCCCGCCACATGCGGGTTAGAAAGCCTAGAAATCTTAACAAAACCATCAACTTCAAACAGGGCCCCCTGCTCTAAGCCTACGTCATTGGTGGAAAGTGCTGTAAATGTGCCCACAGTAGCTCGCATTTCGCCCGGCTGCTGCATTTGGATAATATACGTCGAAAGCAAACGCACCATGTCATCAAAATAGGTGCTGTTATACGTTTCCGGGGGGACCGCAAAGCGAGGTGGAACAAGACCGCGGGGCATTATCTTGCTCCATCCGGTCGGACATCAAGCCTCGGCGATCCTAATCGCCACGCAACACCAAGTCCATCGCTCTCGACGCGGATCCCAAAAGAGCGTCCCCGTGCCCGAATGTTATTCTGCGTTGCAGATTGACCCACCGTCGTAGCAGTAGAGGTTGTGTAACCCGTGCCGGGGAACCGCTCTGTTTTTATAGTAAAAGTAGCTTGCTGAAGTGCTTGAGACGTTGAATTAGCAAAGCTGATGTCGGGTATTAGGCGTCGGGCAAACAAAAACTTGTCCCCTTCTCCAATGTCCACCGGACTAGACTCTATATATGCAGTAAAAGCAGAGCCGTCGTCGTCTGCACCTATTTCATGGTTGTACAGGTATAGGTTACTGGAACCTGCGACGGGAAATTCTTTTAACCCTCTGTCCAGCCAGCAACTACGGCCCAAAGAACCAAAGTACCAAATGTTCTGCTCATAATTGAAGGTAACGTACTTGTCGTTATCGCTAGAGTTCGAAGACGGATAAAACCACGTAACCTCTCCAAAAGATGTGTTTATTGCCGCAAACACCTTTTCGCCTTGCGAATTATTAAAGTCTTCAAACACCGTGTCGCGAACCGTGCACGGTAACGCTTTAACCTGACCATCGTACAAATAAAACCGGTCACGACCCATCCAGAACACCGCGTCTCCAACGGCTACCGCTGCGTTGGGGCCCATAATTGTAGTATTAGCGCTTATTTGGTTAAGACCAAACGTAAAGGGTGCACCAATAAACTGCATCGAGTGCACTGACGCGTCGGTGATAATTACAATTTCGCGGCGCGTCTCAACCGCCTGAACAATTTCAGAGCCGTTACCAACAACCAGATCACCCGCCGTATTTTCTGCTGTTGCTGTCCAAGTCGTCGCGTTCTCTTGGTCGCTAAATCGGACCAAAAGTTTGTCCTGCGTGGAGCTTCCCTCGGCATTACACCCGAAGGCAATAACGTGACGGTCGCGGTCAGAGACCAGAACCTGACGCGCCACCGTCGGTGCGGAAGAACCTAAACTGGAAAGAGTTACCGCACGGGTTGTAAGACCAGAGCTAAAGTCCCAGTAATAAACGCTGCCATCCCGGATATTAAAGACAAGGTCTTCGCCAAAATTATCTTGCTTCCAGATACGAATAGATCCGCCGCCCGCCACCGTCGTAGCTGCCGATCCCCACGTTCCGCGACCCCACGTTCCTGCGCCCCAACCGTTGCCTTGAACAACGCTATCGATACCGATATTGATCTGATACGCCGAGGTTACCGAACCCCCTCTATTACCGGAGTCTGAGCTATTTGCTGTAACCGCTACGGTAATTGTGTAGGTGTTAGATGTCGGAACCGTTTGAATTTCGTACTCTTTATTAAGGACGGTTGCTGTTACTGTTCCGCCAAGAGTTGCCGCGCCAGAAAAAGTAACAAAATCTCCTACAATAGCGCCGTGACCGTTGTCCGTTACGGTAACTGTAGAGGAGCCATCGCTAGCCGCAAAAGTAGTTGCGTTTGTAGTAGTGGTTCGAAGAGGCGTTACGTCGGAATAAGATCCGCCTTCTTCCACATAAAATTTCTTGTTAGTGCCAATGCCCATAAGCTCGCTATTGTTAAGCGTTCGCCACGCGTGAAGCGATCTTGGAGTGCCCTCAAGGGTAGAACTAGCGTATTTTTCCCAACCACCAATTTTTTCTGGATACCCGAAACGAAATCGAACCTTGTCACAGTCGTTCCAACCGCCTTCGTTAGAATAGGCGGTAGTTTCTGTGTTTACTCCGGGTTCAAACTGAAGTTTTGTAAGGGTCATCCGACTTCCAGATGCCGTAAATTAAGAAGGTTTGGGGTGCGCTGCTTTTACAGCGGCAATGGCGTCAGCCCACGTGCTTGTTTCGTTGACGCCGTCCCAAAAAATCATGTCAAGCTGGTCGCCAATCGACGGGTATGCCGCGCGGCGGTTTGCTGCAACCCGCGCAGCCGCGACCGCCGCATCAGCGGCAGCGTCAACAGCGGCAAGCTGGTCCGCCGTCGGCTTGCTTTTGCCCTCTACAGCCCATTTCGTGATTTCGATGCTGCCGTCGTCTTGTTGGACCAGCTCCACCTCGTCGAAAAAATCGACCTTACGACCAACGTAAGCTTCAATCTGGTTTGCTATTTCTGCCATTTATGCCACCTTTATCGCTGAGAACCCGGCGTAATAGATGGCTGCATTTCCGCTGCCGTCGCCGTCATTGAACATTGCTTGCACGACGATTGTGTCACCGGCAGATAGGGTGCCGATGAAGTCAGTTGAGATCGCACCGTAGCGTTCAGAATGCGTATTCCGAAGCTGCCCGTTTGTTCCGAGTGCGGTCGAGCCGCCCTTTAAAAAACGAATGTATTCGGCCTCGCCGTCGTTTCCGATAGATGTGTAGCTGGCAGCTACATATGCCAAAAGCTGATACACGCCGCCCTCGCCGCTTGGCACCGTAAATGTTGTGCCATCAAAAACGGTGCCTGAATCGGCAGTTTCTGTGAACGCGACGTTTGTAAAAGTTGCCCGACTGATGGTTGTGGTGCCTTCAAAGACATTGCCGCCACAATAAACGTCTATTCCCCCAGCAGCGGCCTGAAACGTCGGAGCAGAACCAGAGCCGTTAGATGTTAAGACGTGTCCGTCAGTTCCAACAGCGGTAGCCGCAACCGCGCTTGTGCCGTTACCGTAAAGTACACCGTTGGCTGTGAGAGTGCTTGCGCCCGTGCCGCCATCAGCTACCGGTACATCCGTGCCTCCTGCGCGATAAACAAGATTACCTTCTATGTTAAGATTACCTGCGCTGGCCCTAGTTACAGTAGTGTCCGTGGCGTGACCCACATTTATTCCGGTAAATTGAGGGCTGTCACCGGTTCCAACCCCTATAGAAGTTCTTAGAGTTGCGCCGCTTTCTGCAACCGGGTCGGTCGTGCCGTCACCTACGATCATTTCACCGTCGCCCAGTACTGCCATCGCAGTAATAGCGCCAGAACCAGAGCCCAGCAGCACTCCGCCGTCGGTAAAGGTAGAAGCACCTGTACCGCCGTCAGCTACGGCAAGATCCGTAATTCCCGTGACCGAGCCACCCGTAATGTTTACCGAACTCATAGCCAGATTGGCCGTAAAATCAAAGACCGCGGCTCCGGACCCCGCGCCATCAGCATAAATCAGCTTAGTGTCGCCATTAGAAACACTTACGTTAGCCCCGCTACCTTGGGTAAAGGTTGCGGTCTGACCCGAGCTATTAACGACAAAATACAATTTGTCTTGGTCATTTGGGCTAATTGTAATGGTGTTTGTGCCAGAAGGAGATCCCCCTAAGACAAGAACCTTATACATGCCATCAGTAAGCGAACCATCCGAGGTCGTAAGCGTATGACTTGTGCCGCTTAAAGTAATCGCGCCCACGCCGTTAATGGCACGATCAATAATGTCCATGTTAGTGTTTGTGGTGTCACCCCACGTGCCCGATTGATCTCCGGTGGCGGGTTTTTCAATTCCTAAATTTAAAGTATAGGAGGAAGTCATTACTCTGTCCTTATGCCGCTATATCCGCCCAACTGGGGCTTTGACTTGGTGTAATTGTCCCCCAGTCGGGGTTTTGGTCAGGAATTATGGTTCCCCACACTGTAACTTTACCAGAAGAACCCGTTGCGGACAAACCACTAACAGGAACATCCTTATGTACGGCTACTGTAACGGAGCCAACGCCGCCCGTAGCGCCGGAGCCCGTAACCGCTACATTCGCAACACCCGTAACAGTAACCGAGTTTGTGCTGCCTGTAGCAGAAAGGCCCGTAACCGCCTCTACCGCGGCTCCTGTTACCGTAACAGAACCAACACTACCCGTAGCAGAAAGGCCCGTAACCGGGGCATCTATCGACACTGCTACGGTGACGGAGCCTGCGCTGCCCGTAGCAGAAAGGCCCGTCAGGGCAACCGGGATTGGTTCCCCCCACGCGCCTTCTGACCACGTACCTCGGCCCCAGCCTGTTATATTTGCCACGGCCCCAGTTCCTTAATTAAGCAATGCGAATGATCGCGTTACTTGCATCAGCGGTTGGGAACTGAACGGTAAAATCCCCCGCAGTAGAGGTCTTGTCACCGCCAAACGCCAAAATAACTACCGCAGGATCTCCCGAAGCGGAATCGTTAAAGATCATTGCGCCGTTTGCCGTAATGGTGGCCGACGAAAAGGTTACGTCCGAAAAATCTGTCAGCGCCGTTGTGCCACTGCTGGTCGGAGTTACATTAGTCAATGCCGCGCCCTTGGCAGTATACCCGGTGCCGCTTACTTCGTTTGAAGTTGTGTACGCGGTAGTAGAAGCGGACAACGATGCCGAGCTTGTGTAAAGAGCTAATCGGAAAGTATTTCCGGAGGAATTTGTAAAATTGTGTGTTGCCGTCATTAACTCTTTCTTAAACGACGTACACATTGCCTGCGTAATTGCCATCAGAGCCTCCTTATAGCTTCTGCAAGTTCAGGGTGCCCCGCCTCACACAGAGCGCTGTAAGTTGTAGTTCTATCACTTTTTATGGCTTCTCTCATATAAAAAGCTACTACCGTTTCCATATGCCGTTTGAAAGCATGAGCTTGGTCGCGAAGAGCCGGATGAGCCGTATCTGAAACAGAAATTAACTTTTCAACGCATCTTTCGGCCACCTCTTCCGGAGAAAAACCTCGGTTTTCCGTGGTTTTTACCGTTACAATAGGTTCTTCCGAAATACTTACATCAAACTCAAACATCAGATTTTATCTCGTACAATTAGACCCGTGCGATACGCATCGGTATCTTCAATGGCTTCGCCGTAGTTTTTCAACTGCCCCAAGCTGTTAACAAACTGCTGGGCGTAGTTTTGTATTACGTCGGGCTCTCCCTTCATAAAAGTGTACGCCTCTACGAGACAGCCGTACAACAAGGTGACCGGCGCGTTTTGGCTTAACCACGTTGTGCCAGAGTCTCCCTGTGTGGTTAGGCTGTCGGGGCGATACAGATAATGAATTTCCGCCGTAAAGTTGGCGTTTGGGGTTGGGGCCAAGATGAAATTGCTAACGTCAAAATAACCGTAGTATTTTGGGGTTCCGGTAGTAGACGAGTTTGGGTTAACCGACTGCACAAAATTTACGTCTTTGTACAAGAGAAACTCTTTGTTGGATCCGTTAGTGATAGACAGCGAAAACGGGGCCAAAAAGTCCGCGGGGGCCGCAAGAAATTGATTTCCAGACGTTGTCGTTCCCGTGGCGTTTTTACGAAACACCGTAAGTTGAACACTTTTGAGAATTCTCTCCTCAGTGTTTTTGATGAAGTTATTCAGGTTGTTGACAAAAGTTGTTTCGTCGTTTTCTGTGTAATCCTGAATAGCTTGTTTAAGCTCAGAGTAGGTATAGGTCATGTCGTCACCACAGTCACAAAGCCAACGCTAGAGACAAGGTGCGTGTCTACACCTCGGTCGGGAAATCCGCCTCCGCCGACCGGGACATCCATAGGTTCTACGCGATCCGGTCGAGCGTTCTTCAATGCCTGCGGGTCCGTAACGGGTGGAAATGGGTATAGTTGCGGATGCTTGGGCTCGTACTCATCCTTGCCCACCAATAGCCCATTCCACTCTTTTCGCATGTCTTGATAGCGATAACGCTGACCAGAACGGTCTGAAATAGCGTAAGAGTTTTTTCCTGTGGCAAACTTAGGCATGACGGCTACCTAAGATACTGGTAAGCGGGTTCAATAGTAAACGAGGCCCTGTCCCTGTCTTCCTGAATGGCCCGCTCCATTTCCTCCTCGTACACGGCTTTCAAAAGCTGCACACGTTGTGGAGAACGCTTAATAGCGATGTAATAGGCCAGCCCGGCTGCAAGGCAGGGGTAAAAGCGGAAGGGAATTTCCATCGTATTGGTAAACGCATCCGCGTCGTCCATACGCGTTAACGCGTCATAAAAAAGAACGTCGGTACTGTTTTCGGGAATTGGCCAGATCTTGAGGTTGGGGCTAATCTGACGATCCAGAAAGAATTGGGATGGGCGACCCTCTGTCGTTTTCGTGGGGATGTTTAGATACTCTTCCCGACTAAGACGATCCAATGAATAGTCGGTGCTGTCGCGACGAACCACAACAGATAAGATGTCAATAACATCTGTCCCAATAGTGTATTCGCCGTCGCTTTCCGTAAGCGCCTGAGATCGTTGCGCGATTGTCCACGCGTTTAGGCCCCGGTTAGCCCACTCAGCCAACAAAAGGTTAAGCGAACGCTTTGCGGTCTTGAGATCGTACCCAGTACGAACTTCAAGACCACAACGCTCAAAAGCTTCTTCGATGTAGTCCGATACATCGAGTTCAAAGTCGGTGCTCCCGGAGACCGCCATCAGCTAGTTCACTTTCTCTTCTTAACCATGCCGCCGCCACGCATTTTCTTAACCATGCCGCCGCCACGCATTTTCTTAACCATGCCACCGCCGCGCATTTTCTTAACCATGCCACCGCCACGCATTTGCTTAACCGGTCCGCCGCGACCTAACTTAACTCTTGGCTTCATCGCCATTTTAGTCTCCTATTAAACGCCGGTATAGGCGTTCTCGTCGTTCATAAAGCTCTAAAGCGTCTGTCTCCGCCGCACATTCCTCATAGTACCCCTTTTCCTTGAGCTTGTCTGCCGATTGTTGCAGTTTCGAAAGCCTCTGGATAAAAGTAAGGGCATATTCGTCTTCTACCAAAGGATGGAAAACGCCATCATTAAATTGTTCTGATGGATCGTCGGATGGATGGAAACCCATAACCCACATATCTCTATCAATAAAAAAACCCTCCGAAATAGCGTCGTTTAGATCACTTAGGTATTGGTGGTAATCCTCGGGTTCTTTCGTAAAGGCGGTTTCCACCAACAGCACTAGATCGTACCGATCTACAAACTCTGAAATTATCTTGTAAAGAGTTTGGTATCCAGACTCGTGTTTAAACAAAACAAGAACTTTGTCGTCCTCCCAACCTCTTCGCGCATAGGGGCACGGAGGAAGGTTGTTAAAGACGGCAGAGGCCCCTTCAAGAGCGTGTTTAGACCATGCTCTTATTTCCATATAAATATCTTTTTCGCGACCGACTAAAAAATCCATTAGGCGTACCGTGTTCTTTTACGGCGCTCGTCCATTACCGCCCCGCAACCTTTGTGGAAACGAAGATCCCCCGGAGATCCGCCCTTTCGCATACGTTTTACTTTTGCAGCCTTCGTATTGGAGACAACAGTTTTTCCTTTAGATCCGCCGCTCTTTTTTTTACGCGCTGTAGCAGCTCTTTCACTTTTGCTAAGACTTTGAGCTTTGCTGCGAGGAAGGCATCGGTCAGGGTTTTTTTTATCTTTTGATGTCCCGCACTCACCCACGATGTTACCGGAGCTATCAATTCGAACCCAATCTTCATCTAACCACTCCTTTAACTTTCCCATTTAACGACCCTTCCGCTTACCGCCTTTGGATTTTTTGGCGTAATTAGGATCTTTACAATACTTGGACGCCGCTAGGTTAGCGTAGGCCGAGGGGTATGTGTCAAAAGTTCGCTTTGCCCAAGCTTTGCCTTCGGGGCAAATTGTGCCGCCCTTTTTCTTACGTACTACGCCGCCCCTACGCATCCTTACGGGCTTACAGGCTCCGGCTCCCAGTTTAACGCGACTTGTCATGCTATAAATGCCAAAACGGCCCCCACAACAGAAATTAACAAAGCTGTAAGCTGAATAGTGATGCCGCCCAAAATCATCCATACTTTTTTGTCTAGAGAGGCTACGTCCTTTTCAAGATGAGCTATGTGATTTGTTTCTAGCCGATTGAGAATAGCCTCAATCACCGTGACTTTTTTATCGATTTCTTGAAGGTTGGGCTCGGACATTGGATCACCAAGCCTTACAAGACCAATAACGGGCGCTAAATTTATCCTTGGCTGTATCGCAGGAATGGCGAGACCTAAAATTACTACGGCGTTTTGGTTGGTTCTTCTTGATGGACATATTTGGATCGCCAAATCGAACCAGTTTGATTTCGGTGCCCTTCTTAGCCAAAACAGCACTTTTCTTTGATTTACCGGGAGTACGCTTGGGTTTGTTAAAACCCCCAAAAGTTTCTCCGCGATAGCTAATTCGACCCGAAGGCAGACGTTTAACGTCTTTTGTTGTAGCCATAGATCAGTACCCTGAAGTTTGAGTGGCCCGGATGCACCCACCCGAGCCACTTGTTACCTCTAGCTAAACTGTTTCCGCATATACAAAATAACGGTGTACGTATCGGCGGAAGTGTGCCCAACAGTGGTAAACTTAATATCACCGTTTTTACCGCTTCCCGCGTTATTCGTAAGACCGCCAAAAACAGTGTAATCGTGATTTCCACTTTGGTTCTCACCAAGCTCTATGCAAAACGCGTCGGTCGATGCATCCCACAATATCTGAAGCTTCATGCCTATGCACTGCCACCAGATCCGCTCAATAATAACTCCCGTGCAAGTGTCACCATCTGCACTGTTATCCAAACCAGAAACATCTACCTTAGTAACAGCGTCTTCACCCGTACCGTCGGAAACATTAGTAAATTTCATCACCGCATATTTCGGACCGTCCGAAATTGTTTGAGATGTTACTGCGTCAGCCATCGTGACCTCCTTCTAAGAAGAGGAGTTTTCTCTCCCCACTTAAACTACGCGACCTGCACGTACTCAACAATGAACGTAAAAGAGCCCGCTGTGGTTGCGTCCACCGTGTTGGTGATGTTGCAGAAGATGGTCCGTTCTGCGGACGTATATTGGGCGGAAACTGGAGCAGTGGTTGCGCTCTGCGTCGTTGCTACCAATGTAGTAGTTGTCACGTTGCCGACAACGACAGTGGTTCCACCGTCAAGGATTTCATCCGTTACAGCCGCTACTATCTGTGCGCCAGAGGTAGACGTTCCAACCTCATAACCAATATCTCCCGTTCCGATAACTGGAGCGGTAACACAGAGAATCTTGATGTCAGTGATTATGGTGTTGGCTGGCTGGGTAAATTCGCCGATTGCAGGGCTGTCACCCGCTGTAGTGTTTACGGTAACGCCCGTGGCAAAACCAACGTGCTTGACGAACTTGTCTGTGACAATACCCGTAGAGGCAACATCAAAAACCGTAGTTTCCGCGCCCGTTCCGGCGGTTACGTTAATTACTTCAAACCCGTTTTCAGAACGAACGGGACCGTTAAAAGTTGTATTAGCCATTTCGTGCTCCTGTCGTGGCTAGTGTCGGCACATTATGCGCCGTCAGAAACAAATAGATCATAACCCAAAATAAAAGGGGCGGCAATAGCCGCCCCTCTCATTGTAACAACAAAGCTGGGCTTACGCAGCGCCAGCAGTACCGAAGACCGCACGCCAATCAGAGACGCCGAAGCTGTAACGCTCACGGGCCTTGAACCGCATGTTGCCGGTATCAAAGTCACCTTCCATCGCCGTCTTAATCGGAGAGCGATTGAAGTACTTGAAGCCGTTAGGTGCATCAGTTTTGATGAAGAACGCATCCGTATCGGTAAGGTAGTGATTGACCACCGCACCTTCCGGAAGCATGCCCATCGACTTTACGGCGTTCGTGTCGTTATCTGCCGTGCCCGAACGCAGGTTCGAGTTAATGACACGCTCGGCAATAAACTGAAGCTCTTTCGGAATGAGAAGCTTCATGCCACGAACGGCGATCTTTAGACCGCGCTCGTCAGTAAGACCAGCAATGTCAATCAGCATTTGCTCAAGCGAGGTCTCATTGAGATCCGACGCCGTGGAAAGCTGGTTGCGCTGGTTACCCGACAGACTCGGGTGAGCCGACGAGCAAAGCGCTGCGCCGTCACCAATTGGGTTACCCGTGTCAAAAGCGTTATTAAGAACAGCAGCCGCTTTAATCTGCTTGGTCTGGGACATAGAACGAGCCAGAGCCTTGGTGTAGCGAGAGGCCAGACGATCATAAAGATTGTCTTCGACAGCTTCTTCCGTAATGGAGAAAGCTAGTGCGATGGTCTCATGCTGATACCGAGCAGTGTAGGTCTCCTGCGCGTCGTCAAAGTTGATGGAAGTTCCTTCACCCTTGACCGGCGCAGTGCCGAAGCCACCGAGCATAACTTCTTCTTCGAAGGCTCTGTCCGAGGACTCCTCTTCAAAGATGTCTGCATGCTCGTTCTCGTAACGATCATATTCCAACCCGAACAATGCATTCAGGCCGGGTTCTAGTTCTTTTGCAAGCTGTGCGCGAGAAATAGCCATTTATTTACCCTCCTAAATGCCAGTCGAGTCAGCGGTGGTTTGAGAATCAAACCGTCGCGTACCCGCATTGAAGTGAGCGTTCAAACGAACAATCAGCGGAATACCCGCAGCCGCGTAGTCGCTATTGGCTTCGTCATCAACGATGCCAACAATTCGCAGTGGCAGAGTAGCCGTGGTTGCAATCGTAGAAACACCCAAAGCGCTGTTGGACGACCCTGTATCTGTACTACCCGTGCGGGCAGACGTACCGAGCGAAGCATTAGCGAAAACAGCCGCTAGCGCAGTTGCGCGATCTGTCAGGGTTGCGTCAGAAGCAACTTTGAAAAGCTGGTTTGGGTTGTCAGCAACAAACGCTTTCACCGGGAAATTGGTGTCAACGCTTACGCTGCCCGAACCGGGCCAATAGTTGATAAAGACCGGCTTTTTTGAAACCGAGTCTTGATATTCAACGCCCATCAGGACACCAAGTGCTTGTGTAGTACCGCCGGACGTAGCTCCGGCCTGATCAATCACGCCCGCTGCAAGCGGAACGCAAATCGAGTACTGAAAAATCGCATTGGTGTTGTTAGAGGCAATTTCGTACTGGGTTACACCAGTCGAGTTAGCGCCACTACCAACAAGCCCGATAGGACGAAGACCGTAGGCAGTTTCTTGGTTTGCCATAGTGGGATTCTCCTAAAGGAGCGGTCACGTTTTATTTCGTGAGCCGCCGAAGGTTACACGAGATTGACGATCAGGTTTGCTAATCGTCATCGAGGAATGTGCGTTCTCGCGCATCATATCAGAATCAACAGCTTGCATTTGATCAGCGTTACGCTGGCGGAAATAATCGTTCCGTTCTGCAATTGTCTCAACTGGCATACGGGCAAGAAGCAAACCACCCACACCAAACACACCTTCATATTTACCCGATTCGACTACCGGAGCTTCAAAGTCCGGGTATTCATCCTGACGTACAAGTTCCCAGCCTTCACGGAGTTTGGCACTGATGTTCTTTCGATCATCAAAACCACGAGTCTCCGCTCGGATCCATCGATGCTTGTAACCGTCCGGGGCGGGCGGTGCGTCCAACATGGACGGAGGAGCCCACGGCTTACGCCTTTCCGTAGAACTCCGAGTCTGTTGCGTGCGGGACTTCCGCTTTTCTTGTGACGTATCAACTTCGTTGTTTTCAACATCTGACATAGCTTAATCCTTCACGTATTTCGCGTATTCTTCAATCGGCACACCCAGTTTTTTCGCTATTGCGACTTGGCTAGGGGTGAGTCTAACCTTTTTCCCACTACTGCGCCCAGAACTTCCGCGGGATACTGAAGCAACCGTCTGTGCGGGCCGTTTGCTTCCACCGTTAGATTTAAGTTTATGGGGAAACTCATTTCCCATACGCTTGTCTAACTCAGTATAGTAATCATCGCTTGTTGGGTCAAACCCATCTTGTTCCACTAATTTCTTGTGGATTCCGAAGGCGGCGTAAGTCATCGCCTCATCCTGACCAAACCAAGAGTTTCGAGAGGCCCATTGTTCGGCCTGCGGATCAGGGCGTTTTGGCGGCTGTTGCGGCTGTCCCGCCGCCATCTGCGCCTGCTGTTCCGCCTGCTGACGCACCCGATCCTGCTGCATCTTGGCCTGTTGGGCGCGGTCGTTTTCTAAAGCCAACGACGTAAGCTTGCGCTGCGACTCAATAACACCGTTCGTATCGCCAAGATCAATGGCGCGGGCCAGCTCTTGCTCGGCAGTTGCGACCTGCGTCTCAACTCGGCTGCTGTATTCATTGACGTAATTGTTGTCCAGAGCATCCATGCGCTGGCGAAGCTGCTCCGCTTCGCCCTGCACCTGACGAGCATAGTTAATCGCTTCTTCACGCTCGCGCTCGGCGGATCGCATTTTTTTAGTCAATCGATCAATACGCTTCTGAACCGCGCTTTCGGCCTTTTCAAAACGGTCGTCCGACTCGTCCAACTCTTCCGAATCGGCAGCCAGCGGGGCTTCTGGAGCTTCTTGCTCCTCTACCTCTACCTCTACCTCGATATCCGCGTCTTCCGGCGCGTCATCATTCTCAATCACATTTTCATCGGTCATTTTGCTCTCCTAGAAATGAAGAATATCTTCGGGCTCAAGGATCTTGGCCAGAATTTCGTCATCATTTAGAAGACGAACCTCACCACCGTCGATCCTGAACCGGGAACCCGCATAACGGGCAAACATTACCCAGTCTTTTTCCTCGCACCATGCTCCGGTGGAGAATTTTTCCGGGTCTTTGTACGCAAGGGGGCCAACCTTTAAGACGTAGCCGACCTGTGTGGAAACACTTTGTTCCTCAACGGCTTGGTCTGGGAGGATAACGCCACCCTCTGTTTTGCCCTTACCCCGATAGGGAAGGATCAAAATACGCCAACCCGTGGGGGTCGGCAGGCGTTCTAGGAGGGGTTTCCCGATAGCTTCGGGGTCCAGTACCTTCTCTTTACGATTTTTGTAAATAGAAGAAAGACCTTCTACACCGGCTTTTGCGGCTTCAAGGTCCACTTTTTGGGCTTTAGTCAATACTTCGCTCCTGTTTGTCTAGCAGGCTCTTGAGTTCCTGTTCCACGTGATTAAGGGCCTCTAAGTTGCCCATGAGCTCACGATAATGCTCCATGTCCTTCACGTTGTTAAACTGAAGGATATCAAGGATGTTTTCTCTCCGTTCCCGAATAATCCGAAAAGTTGCTTCCGCAAAGAAGATTTCGTCCATGAAGTTACCGCATCTCTTCTGATATGCTCACATGGTCTCCTAGCATGTCAGATACATCTTGTCACTAGGTATTTAATTTTATTTAAACGAGAGCTCTTATTCTGCCCACAAGACGCTCTGCGCGGTTCGTAACCTGCTTATACCAGCGGCTATCCACCATCTCGTCTGCTGCGCGGTTCCAGTCCCGCGCATCAACGCCCGCCTTCATGCCCTTAAACTTGGACAAACGCGGGCGGCCCATGTTGAACATCATGTTGGCTATGACCAACTGCGCTTCGTCGGGAAGTTCGGCAAAGTCCGGATAAAGGATTCCACAGTCGTCCAGTGTAGTTTGAACGTCTTCCGCAAAGCACTCGTTTACGCGCTCTTCGCTGACAGGCGTTCCCACAGGATGGCCATGCTCCAAATCAGAAGGGCGGACAAGATGGCCAAGACCAAAAGTGGGAAGAGACAAATGATCCAGATAAATTTCATGTACAACACCTTCGTCCCTAGCCAACTCTTCACGGAGCTTTTTCACTAATTCGGGGGACATTATTTACTTACCTGTTTAATCTTTTCTACGGTTCTGAGGCCCCCCAACCCGAGCATTCCCATCAAAACAGGCATCATCTCGCTCATGTCCAGCGTCGGCAACTCGATAAGATGACCCGTTTGCGCGAGAACAAATGAGGCAAGCGGAAATAGAAGGAAATTAAGGCACATCGCTAGACCGCATGACCAACCGATGAATGGCCGCCAACCGGACACAAAAATTGAACGGTGAGCCGCCTCAGTCTTGTTGATGTCCAACTGAGCGAGGTCGATCTTTGCGAGGTGAGTTGTTAGCTGCGCCTCGATCTCGCGCTCGGCGGCGGCCCGCTTCTCTTTGTCTTCAGGTAAAAACCTCCCAGCCACCTCCATTACTGAGGGCAAGACCGCACCGATTAAACCAATCATGTTGCTTTCCTCTCGTTAGACACAGGCGGATGTACTCCGTTGTGGATCTTATGTATCCGCTCTGATTCAGATTTGAGATAAGAGATATCAGCCAGAATGCTCGCTACTTGCATATGATCTCGGCGCAGGTTTTCTGGGCTGTTTAATTTGGCAAGAATATCAAGTCGCTGTTTTACAACAGCTTCGCCGTTTTCTAAATGGTCAATGCGTTGGTCGATCTTCCGCAAGCGGGACTCAATGTCATTCAAGGTTTCCTGAATAACCTTGATCTGAATTTTACCAACGGCGGCGGCTCCCGCAACGCTAAAGAGAATGCCGCCGAGAGTTACAATCAGCCTTATGTCGATAGCGCCGTCCATAAGGCCCCCTTAGACTAAAATACGCCCTTGAAATACCGGGGACGAGCAATAGGGCATTTATCGCCCCATAAAACTTTTGCCTGTGCGGGCCGCACCAGCGCCACGCATAGTCATTTTGCGAGGAGTGTCGCCCGCCATTGGAGCGGGTGCGGTTTTACCGTACGGAATACGGCCTTGACCCTTAATGTCGGCGTACTCAACCGCTTTGGGAGCCGGACCCGGCGTGTTTGTCACAATCTTTACGCGTGGTTTCATGGCCATAATAGTCTCCTAATGTTACTGGTCTCGTTTAAGAAGTTCGCGCTGCATAGCGGCGTCGATACGTGCCGCTGCAACTTTTTCCTGACTTGCCAGCCGCTGCTGGAATTGCTGAGACCGCGTCTGCTGGTTCTGCGCGTCGAGATTGAGCTTGGCCATATCCACCTGCGCGTCTGACTGCTCGGCCTGTGCCTTGATCTGAAGCTCCTGCTGTTTAAGCTGAACCAGAGGATCAGGCTGATCGGACCCGGATACCTGACGACTAAGCTGCTGCACCTGTTGCATGCCCTGCGCCACGTACTGTGCAACCAAGGCTTCCATCTGAAGCATCTGCTCTTCATCCAAAGGCTGACCCTGTTGCGACTGAGACTGCTGAATAAACGCAACAATCGCCTGCTCCCGCGCACCAATTTGCACATGTTCCATGACGTGTTTCTGCAACGTCGTTGCAATCACAGGATTAGCCGCGACCATCGGACCGCTGGCAAACACCAAATGCGCCATGATGTGCGCCTGATGGTCCTGCCCCTCAAAGGCGTGAAGCTGCATCATGTCCAGCGCATCAATGTTTTCCTGCGCGGGATCCTTGGGCTCCGGCTCATCGACCGGGGTACGCTTCATAAGACGGTCCGCATCACGAACGCCTAGAGCGTCGTACATGTCACGGAACACTTCGTTCATGTTGTGAAGTTCCGGAGCCGCAGAAGCTAGCTGTAGCTTGGTCTGCGCCAGCGCAATGCGCTGTGCCTGAGAGAACACATTCGGATCGGAAACCGGAATTACGTCCACGCGGTCGTCAAAGTCTTCTGACTTGACGCTCGAATCCGAGCCCTCAATGCTGTACGGGTATTCGTCCGGCAAGCTTTCTGACATCACCCGTGCCAGCATCTTGAACTCCAAGCGCATAGCGTAATGCAGGCGCTTGTGAACAGCCGACATGACCCGCGAGCCCTGCTCCAGCAATGCAATGGTCGTACCGACCGGAGCCTGCTGGTTGCCGTCCCCAACTTTCATATCGGTGATGGTCGCAAAGCGACGACCCGCATCCACAACGAAACCGAGCAGGCTGAACAGCGTTTGGTCAGCGCCCTTAAACGGCAGCAGCATTAGGCTGTCACGAATAGCCCCTCCCGGTGCGTCAACATCCCTGAACTCACCCGGCTGAAGCGGATCGTCGTCGTCGCGAATCCGCAAACCACGGGCTTTGAAGCCCGCTGGGAGGTTTGACAGGGTTCCGGCGTCGATAAGCTGCCTCAGTGCTGCTGTGGCGGTCCGTGACAGCCCGCCAATCGTGTGAATAAGCCCCAAACCGTAAAATCCGAAGCCCGGAAGGAACTTATAATGGACAAAATACTGAATTTTCTTCTTCAGTTCGTCGTCTTCGCGGTAATTACGGCGAATCGACAGAATCTGGCCATTATCAAGCGAGATTGTGACGATATAAGGCACCTTAATGCCCGTTTCCTCGCCATCTTCGTCAACTTCTTCGTACCCCTCAAGGTCCAAATCAGCATGACACTCCAAAAGGGTACAGTCGTAGTCAATTTGAGAGGGCGAAAACCCGTCAATGCGGTTAATTTCGTCCTGAACCTCGTTATTTTCGTCCTGTCCGGGGTGAACCGGGATGTCCAGATAAAAACCAGACACCTGACGCTTCCGCAAATCGTTCAACGACATGCGAATAACCTGTGTAATGTTGGGACAAGTCTCTAGATCAGCCGTCTCATACGGTACAATCAGGTTCTCCGCCGGTACAAACTTGCTTACCGCCCGATCCAACGTCTCGTCAAAGTAAACCTTTTTGAATGTACTACCCGCCAGAGGTAGATAGAACAGCATCTGGTCCAACTCTGGCGTGTATTCCTCCATCACATTCGTGATGTAGTAGTTCATAAAGTTGCGAACGCGTTGCGACTGCTGGTTTTTGGCCGTGGTATCCGCGCCCATGACCACGGTACGCACCGGACCACCGGCAGGCAGTAGCTCGTTGAACGCCTGCGCCTGAAACTGCGTAGCAGCCTCGGCCAAAAGCGGATGTGTCACGCCCGACGCGCCACGGAACGGCTCACTGCGTTCCTCGTAATTAAATCCTAGAAGGTCCAGACCCTTGGAATACGCATCCTCCCAGTCCTGACGGCTGGCCCGGTTGGCGTCATACTCGCCCAAAAGCTCACCGGCGATGCGGCCAAGCTCGCGGTCCGGGATCTCCTCGGCCAAATTCATGTAGAAATCGTCGTTCTCACCACGGCGATCATCCGGATCAAAGTCAACCATGACCGACCCGTCTTCTTCCATCTCAATTTCAATCGGAGCATCCCCCTCAAACGGAAGAACATTCTCCTCATACTGAGAACCCGGAAGCTCTATCTCAATCTCCGCACGCAAATCCTCCTCATCCAACTGAGAAGGCACGTTGCGATCCATCAAACCGCCATTGGGCTGCAAAGCCATCAGGTTTCTCCTGCGTCAGTAATGCGCTCTTATATCATAAACTATTAAGAGTTTCAGGCAACTTTACATTATCACCCATCTCAAGAATATCACCAAATATATGCGGCATCGTGCAATACCCCTGATTGGGGTCCATAATAATCACCGTGTACGTCTTCTTGCCCGCATAAAACAAATAAGGCACCCCCATCTTGGATATGCCCGAAAACAAGAAAACCTCCCCGTACTCCGCCATCAGCTTCTCAACCTTCTCCACATCCTGCGTGCAAAAAGTCGTTTGAGCATAAGATCCGTGGGCCGTGAAACACGGCACAAGGAACGCAAGTAACAAGATAAGCTTCTTCAACATCGTTGGCTCCATCCAGAGCCGTGGGCCGCTGCGCGCTGCCGTGGGGCCCCTATTTATGCAACACTCTCCTCAGTCCACGGATCACGGAACTATATTCATTAGAAAGGAATTGTGACGCCCGCCCGGAAAGGACGTACCATTTTCGCAGCGCCGGTTTTCGGGTCAGGGTTCTCACGAACACCGAAAGGTGTCGCCTGAAGAGAGTACGTCGCTTCCGGCGTCGAATACGTATAGCCAAGGTTATATACGGATCTACCACCCGGTGCATCACGACTGGCTCCTTCTTGTCGGGGCGTCACATTTCCTGAGAATGTGTGCCGACCAGAGGAGTAGCTTACATCATAACCGCGGGGGACAACACCCCGGGGACCAAAACGGATATCAGACGGGGCCCCAAAGGCAATAAATTCGTCGGGCAACAGGCGTTTGGTGCGATCATACGTAGCCGTCACGCCGCCACTAATCCGGTCATTGCCAGAAAATCCGGGAAAACCAATCTCCGCGCCTAAACGGCCAATGCCCCCCATGTTCCGATCCCGGATCTGGACTGTGTTGTCCGGACCAAAAGGAACGCGACGGTTGCTTTCACCAATCCCGAAGCTGGCATCAAACTGGGGGCGAAAGTAAACGTCGTCCGATACCTCCAATGCGACAGGCGGGGCCGACATGTTCTGAAGTTCCGTGAGCCGTGAATAAAGCTCATCGATCCTTTCGGGGTCCCTCTCGCGCTCCGGCTTCCGGTTCTCTTCATCCAAAAGGTCGTAAATAGCCAAGATTTCTGCTTCAGGGTCCGCGGACCGCGGTTCGCCAGCGCCTTTGAGTTCCATGCTAAGATTTACCGAGCGCTGCGATGCTTTTTGCTCCGCAACGGCCAAACGATCAAAAACAGGAAGCGGCTCACCCGTTACAATATCTACCGGGCCTATCTGGTCAAGGAGACGAATAGCCTCCTCTTCAGAAAGAATACTACCGTCCACATCCACCGTAGGGAAGTTAACCCAACCGTCACCATACGGAGCGGTGATAGTCTTTTCCGAGTACATGTCGTCCCCGGACTGCCAAACAGGCCGACCGCTGGATAGCGTAAAGCCCGCGGACCGCGGTTCGAC
>Ga0070747_1000178_pt1 | contig 31943 bp, 33 predicted proteins | sample VirMetDEL_Mar_31_FD_77321 | JGI IMG/M metagenome (GOLD analysis project Ga0070747, IMG submission 77321) | Aqueous microbial communities from the Delaware River and Bay under freshwater to marine salinity gradient to study organic matter... | ecosystem: Environmental > Aquatic > Marine > Coastal... | reverse complement strand
TTCTATAGCCAGCTTGCCGCCGCTCCCTCCAGCTAACAGTCCATCTCCCCCTTGAATCAGGACCGCTGTATTGCGGCAAGCCGGTTATATTCCCAGCAAACTCATTGAACCTTTCTTGGACCCCGGTTAATGAATCTGCATATTGTGTAATCTTGATTTCACCAGATGGAGAACACGGTGCGTCATGCTCCCTTATTGTCATCCGTTGTTTGAACCAAGGTATTTCTCCCGTCATCGCCTTCCCCCCGGTAAGCAATTTTGAGTAACTCTATAAAGAAATCCAGTCTCATGGAAGCTATTGGCTCTTGTCTGTCCCACTTGCAGATGGCAACAGGAGACTTGCCTGTCTTGGCTCCGGCTTCTGCTTCTTCTGCTTGTTCAAGGGCTGCCTTAATGTTGGGTCTTTTGCCGACCTTGCACTCGACCCAGATTTCGGGGCAGTCAACATCGGCTCGAAGATCACCCTTAAAGCATTGTCCAGAACTTCTCGTTGTTCGTGGTCCAAAGACTTCTTTAAGTCTGTTAGCGATTTCTCTTTCAAACCTAGCGCCTTTATCTCTTTGGTATTTTCCCACAATATTACCTTAGCGATTTTTCGTTAACATGGACAAACCAAGTATTGTTTTCTGGATTACCATGCTTGAAGCCTTCTTTAATTCTGCTTGTTACTCTTTCGCCATACCTGTCTTGAAAGTCTCTAGCGTTAAGGTTTGTTGTAATAATTGTTTGCCTGTAATTACTATAGCGCTCATCGATAAGCTCATCTAGTCGATGACTAAAGTATCCGTTTTTGTCGAGATACTCTACGCCCAAGTCGTCAATCACCATGAGAGGAACCTTCATCATTTTTTCCAGATCGGCATTGAATCCACTTACTCTGGCAACTCTTGCGGCAGTCCACCATCGCATATCTTTTGGAGGATCAGATTTACATTCACTGGTTTTTTCCCATAAGTAATGCGCAGCAGCTGTGCTTTTGCCGCAACCTTTAGGGCCAGACAGGACAAGGCACCATGCTTCTTTCGGGGATTTTAGAAATTTCTTAACAACTTTGACGCAAGATGTTAAAACAATATCTGATTTAATATTATCTATAATGCGGCGCGGCATTCCTTGATGACTAAGAGAAGAGAGAAGACTTATTTGATCTAGCTTTTTAATGTCTCCAATGTTGTCGTCACACTTCCAATGGTCTTCATCTTTTATGGATTCTGCAAAAGTTAAAATTCTTTTTTCAATCTCCGAACTCTTCAAGCCCTTCGTTAAATTGTTTGCTCCCAGAACTGTAGCCACGCTTTGCATTTGGTATTTCCTTTTGTATAAATCTATCTAAATTAGAATCGTTTCCCATAATGTTTTTGATTCCATGAAGACGATTCTTTTTAAAGAATTCATCTTTGGAATTATTTAGTATTGCAGCCTTAAGCTCATCAGCACTGTAGCCATCGCTTAATCTTTTTCTAATTATTGCCCAGCTTTTATGCTTAGGCCCAAGGGCTCTTTCTCTTAATGGGTGTAGTTTTTTGTAGTACTCGGCTACTGCGTGTATGTTTTCCTCTGTTGTTTTTTTTGAGGATGTTGCCTTGATTAAAGGCTTATCTTTTACAATAGAAATAACAGGGCTATTTGACGCATTGCCTATATGCTTTTTATCTGTGTAAAGATTTTCAAGCTGGTCTGAAAGCTCTCTTAAGACCCTTACTAACTTTCTTAAGCTGTTTGCATTTATGTCAATTTTCATTTGGCTTATTCCATGCTGGAGGTAGATGGAAAAGAGAACAGGTGCAAAGGATAAGCAGCCAGGAAAAAGACTGCTTATCAAAATTGTGAAAGAGCACCTGCTCTCTAATTTAATATAGCACAATTCTTAGAAGGGTGGCGCATCAACGCCGCTTGCATTAGCAGGGCCAGATGGTCCGGAGTACCCGACAGGTTGATACCTTTTTACTTCCATATAGGCCGAGTCTTCTTTTGGACCAAGAGAACAAACGCCTTCGGCTCCTTGAAACTCATCGGTGTCAAGCTCTTCATTGGTGGAGTCAAGCCCAAAGCATTCGCAGAACTGATCATAACGCCACTTGGAATTGTCTGTAAGGTAAACATTGTCAAACACTTTGAACTGTCTGCCGTCATGGTTGGCAAGCAGAGTTACTTCAAGGCGACGAGTGCCAGTGCTTGCTTCGCCAGCTTTGACTTCAAGAATTTCAAAATCATAAATGCCTGGACCGAAAGGAACCTGCGGCTTAAAGGTTTCTTTTTCTTCTGCTGATACTGTAAAATTAATTTTAGTCATTTAACTTATCTCCCATGTGAGACTGATATTCGTCCCAGTTTAATTTAATTTTGTCTGGCAATTCATACCCAACACGACACCCTGCATCTCTGCCTGGGCTTCCTCGAAAATGTAACCAACGGTCTTTGCCAAGTTCTTTGGCCTTACCCTTGTCAACAGCAAATCTAGATTGAGCATGACCAATTTGATCTGCCCAGTCCCTAACTCTGTTCCATGCATATTTACTTAGGCTCGGTGCCCACTTCTTAAAGTCATCACCAAGCGCATTAGCACCTGGCAGTAATCCATCATGAGCAATAAGAATAATGTTCATGTTTTTTGTTTTTCTAATTACATCTAGAGCAAACAAAACTTGAGATATCATTTCTCCAGCGATAACTGGCCCTACGTAATAGGCCATGTATTTTTTCTTATCGCCTTCGAACTGTTCTTCTAGGACTTTTTTCTGAGCAAGCAGTTCTGCCTTGTCGAGAGTGTCAATGATCAGAGTCTTTCTGTCATGGTCTTCTCGAAGCACATGTCTTAAGCATTCCATTAACTCTTCCCATGTTTCACATGGAGTCTCTGGAATTTTAGGGATTCTTAATCCGGCTGCACCATCTTCTGTTTGTAGAAGCAGAGGCGCCGGAGCACCTGATGCGAAAGATGTTTTTCCAACTTTGGGTTCGCCATAAACAACGAGCCTGGGAGCGGGAATCTTAATGTCTTCCGGCACAGATGCGATATTAAAACGGGATGTCATTTTGATCCTTTAATTTAAAGTGTTCTTTTTTCTGAAACTTTGGATTCTCGTGAATTTGCTCAGAGCCAATACATGCGCTAAGAAATGCACATCCTCCGTAGTTTCTACAGCTTTGAGTATTTCTTTTTGCATTGCCAATATAGGCAACACTGTTTGAGGTATAAGCAATGCTCATAATCTCATCCATTCTTTGGATTCTTGATCCATCTAGAATTGGAATAAGCTTTCTAATGTAACGATTCTCCTTTTCGTCCATATAGATTTCAGTAATTCTTTTCTCAAACTCCTCAGAAGATTCCCTTTCTTTAGTTTTTCTATCAATAATTTTCGGTTTAGTTTGAGGGCTTGTAAGGACAACATCATACCAGACATAGACAGGCTTATTATATTTTTGTTCTAAGTATGTAGCGTAGATTGTTAACTGATTATTCATACTGAGACTTTGCCAAAATATACTTGATGGGTCTTGGCAGTCTTTGCTGGAAACATTTTTGTGTTCCATTAAGACGATGTAATCATTTTCTTTATCAAGCAGAACGGCATCAGTTCTTCCAACAAAATCTACTGCGGTCATTGAACCTGCATCGACTCTAAACATAAAGTCTTCTTCAATAGATAAGATTTCGTACTTGCCTCTGGTAAATGCATCGGCATCTTTTGATTCCCAGGCTTGATAGTATCCTTTGATGTATGACCGTAGCTTGGGAAGAAACAAAGGATCTTCATGCCATGATCTTGATTTAACTTCCTGCTCTATAGAGTCAAGAACAGCGCTGCAGTTGTGACCATGAAGATACATCTCTTGGGCATCGTGCATCATAAGGCCAGTTTTTAAACCGTTGCTAATAGTCTTTAGCTCCCAGCCTTCTTCGTACTCGTAGTAAGCTTTCATCTCGCATTGTTCTATTGTTGATATTGCGCTGGCGCTAAAGACATTATTTTGAAAGCAGGTTCTAGCCATCTTTTTTCTCCTCGTGGTTATCGTAAGCTTGGTCAAGAATCATATCGACTACCTCTACTATTGGCGTATCTTCGAACAAAATAGCCAGAGCCTCTAGTAGTCTTAGAGAGTCTGTTAAAAGGACGACCGGTTTTGAGGTGCCGTGCAGTTCTCGTATTTGCATTACTAATGCCTTTGCTATTTTTGAGTGGGTGCTTATCTTCATACTGGGGTACGTGTACTGGCTCCCTGACAAAGTGCATAAATTCTTCGCACTTTGGTTCGGCCCATCGTAAGTCTTCAGGCCATCCAGGTTTGGCCAATTTTTTTTGTCATTCATTTCTATCCTCCTCGACAAGAATATCTCCGTCAGGTGTTTTGGTTTGCATATTAAAAGGAAAGGAATCATCCCACGTCACTGCATTCATTATATTGTTAAGCGTTATCATTGCAGACTTGGCTTCATCTATTATGTCTATTAGATCTGTGTTTTCTGCTATGCGGACATAATCACTGCCCAGGGCTTCGGCGAATGATAGTATTTTTTCTACAGATTGTTTTGCTGAATCTGCTCTTTGGATGACAAGCTTATCAGTAGCTACTACCCTGTAGCCTCCATGCTTTGTGGCGTAATCCCATGAGTGTGGCTGAAGCTGCTGAAGCTTTATGTAGCACTCGTTGTCACTCCCGCCGAAAATAATTTTTCCGTCTTGCAGCAATAGATGACTCATATATTATCTCCGTACCTGTCTTCATCTGAGACTGTTAAGCTGTTTGCGAACTGCTGGCGTGTTAACTCTTTACCTTCATCAACAATAAATATTTGAAACCTAAGCCCAAAAGCTATTTCATATTCACCCGATAGCTCTAGCGCTTCTCCCTCCGATTCGATGCCTTCTTCGAGTACGTCTCTTTTGTCTTCGTCTTTTCCCTGATACTGCAGATAGCTGACTATGCTGTAGGCCATGATATTTCCTTTTGCTAAATTCAAGATGAATGTTTTTTGAAGAACCCCAGGTGTCATAAACACCAGGCAGTTCGCTGATAAAGTAATCTTTTATCTGATGCCAAAGAGTACCAGCATCACCAACTGGTAAGTGATCTATTGACTGATATTCAATATTCTTAACAAGCCCCAGCCATTCAATAGCAGTAGCTTTTGGATTGTGTTGATTTAAAAGTCTTATGCTTTTGGTGCTTCCGATTACTGCAAGCATGTGAGGAATGTAATCTTCTCTTGTCTTATTATAGGAATGACACAAAGAATCTACATTCTCCCACGCCATTTGCTTTGCTAGATAAACAGCTTGTTCAATTTGTTCTTCAGTTGTTATCCACCTGCGATGTTTCTGTTTTAGGTGGACTATCTTGTTTGCTAACATCGCTATGTCGTTTGGGCTTATCAGATAACTGCTCATTGTTTTTCTCCATCCATTTCTTTAATTGTTCTGTGAGTCCCTTCATCCGTGTGGGTTTCCTGTTCCATCATAGTATTTATGCACTGGCTCATAAGGTGGTTCATCAGGGCCATCGTAATCAGGTGAGCCTGATGGATTGTCTTCATGGTAATCGTTAAGGTCTCCTAGCTGTATCCATTCATCAATGAGATCAACCAGTGCTTGCCCGGCTTTGCGTTTTGAAACATCGCTACCTGGGCTACCTTTTTTGCCTGGAATAAATGGCACTAAGACATGCTCGATTGCTTCAGTAAGCTCATCAACCTTGTCTTCCATAATCCATTCCCAGAAGTCTTCTGCTTTGCTTACAAGCCTCCATTGATCCCAGTCATCCTGGTCGGGCTCTGGTAATTCTATTTCATCAGGTGGATCTAAAGGTGGTTCGCCAGCCATTATGAATGCCTTTCTGTGCTTTTAATCATGTTGTTAAGAAGTTCGTGCGTCCTGTTGATAAGCTCAATAACTTGATCTTCGGCGTCTGCTTTAGGTATGCGCCATGCATTTTGTTGCCAGCCATAAATATCGTTTTTAAGCTCAATGATGTCTTGGGTTGTTACAACTGTAAAATCATCTTCCATTACTTATCTCCAAATATGTTTTTGATTTCTCGAATTAGGAATCGAATAACTACATTGCGCGGAACATTGAGTTCCTTAAGATTGTCTATGCACATAACAATATCATGCTTATTCATTGCTATCTTAGTGTTATCTGTAATTTCTTCATGAGCAATAAACTTGCCCTGGCTTGCTGGCCACTGAGGATAAGGTCCCTGAGCATACGGGTTAACCAGCTCTGCTAGCTCCCCTCTCGAGCGCTTGCCTTCGAGGTCTTTGAAAAATTCTTTGTCTAATTTTAAGTCGTCTGTCACGTCTTGTCTCCTTTTCGGACAGGTGCTGATTCTTTTCTAATTATATCTATTAGTCTTGATTTGAGAATGCTAGGTGAAAGTCCAAGTTCAAGACACCCTGTAATGCAATCTGCTGCTTCTATAAGTAGAAAGTTGATTGCAATTTCTTCTTGAGTTTTTGGCTCAATTGGTAGGTCAGGATTGTCTAGAATTGAAATGCCTTGTTCCTGCATTAGCATAAATTGTTGCTTGAGTGCGCCCATTAGAATCTCCTTAGGGGTGGGGGGTAGTTGGAATTTTGTAGATTAAAATATACACGGTGTGGTCTTGAATCCTTAAGGAGCCCGTCCTCCGGAGGATGGTTTTTAAGGCGAAGCCTTGACGCGCCCCGCGTATGGGGTTGGTCGCTCCCGCGTGACTGCCAGAGGCGAAGCGGATTGAACAGCATGTTTAAGCCCTCCGGCTTGAGGACTGGTTCTTAGGGCAGAGCCCTGAGCACTCTCCGTGGGGAGAGCCATTCGGCTTGAGAATTTGTCGCCCTGCGAGGTCGCCGAAGGCAATGCGGATCCAACAGCATGGTGGTCAATCCAGCGGAACGGTGGAGCCTCCCGGCTTGAGGGAGTAATCCAACGGCACGTTGGTTGCCGATAGGCGAAACGCATGTCTCCCACGAGGACAAGGGGACAGGTCGCGCAAGCGATCCTGCCTTGGCCGAGCCTTGGGTCAGGATTCCATCCGTGGCTTTTGGTTCCGGTTACCGAGCGGCGGGGTCCGGGGCTGGCAAGTCCCGTGTCGAGGGGAGCGCGAGGGGGCTATTCGCCCTCTCGTAAGGTTTGAGTGTTTACGCGTTATTGGCTGGGGTGCCGGGCTTCTAGGGCGGCTGGTGCCGTTTAGGGTGATGACTCGAGGCATCAAAGGAACATGGTGAGCAGTGGAGCTAACTGGCGAGCGAAGCGAGTCGAAAATTTTTGGGCAAAAAAAAGACCCTCTTTCGAGGGCCTTTAAGTTAAAGGTTGGTGCCTGGCTCTCGGTCAAGCAATGCCCGCACGGCGTACTTGGCGGGTAGTGAGAAGTAGGGTTTCCCCTCGTGCATTACTGTTCCGTCTGAAAGGATAGCCCTTAGCTGGGCAGGGTTATAGAGCCCTTCCTCTATATTCTCAACGAACTGATGATAGGTCATGTTCTGCCCGGTTATCTGGTGCAGCTCTCGCGAGTCTTTCCTGAGTGACTCGGGGAGGAATGTGATAAACTGCTTATTTCTCACAGCTTCTGCAGCCTGGGCCAACCGCTCGGCCTGCTCCTCTTCTCGTAGCCTGTGCCAATTCTGCAGCCCTTTATAGTCAATTTCGATGTCTTCGGGTGCGGCGTATTTGTCGATAAAATCACACATTGGCTGCCTTCTTTCTGATTGTCATTTCGTTGTACCGTATCCTTGCATCGGTCCTGATTGATTGCTCTAGATGAATCATCAGGGCTCGCAATGTGCTGAAGTGGTGGCTGTTGTGGTATCCGCTGGGCAATACGAGATGCATCGCATAGGGCATTTTGTAGGGCATTTCTTCCGGCTCTACGTCTCTGTAGGTGATATCGTAGTTCTCACCGTTTAGGGCTACCGTGTGGATAATTTCATACTTGCGGTTCATGCTGATACCTTCTTTCTGATTGTCATTTTACCACGAGCCTGAACTGCCTTCTCAAGTGCTGCCTGGGCTGCGTCTTTGGCTGCCCATTCCTCCTGCAATAACTCGGAAGTGTCTTTCTCGGTGGCGCTGGCGATGGCCTTGGATTCGGCGCGTTGTTTGTCCTCCTGGGTCAAGTCTTCGCCCTTGTTGAGTAGGTAGTCCTCGCAAGTGTCACCACCTTCCCCGCCCTTGTGAGCTGCAAGGTCAATCTTGGCTTGGATTTGCTCGGCTGCGTCTAAGCAGTGTTCAATGGTGATTGTCTTGGAGTCAACGAAGCCGCTGGGCTGCTTGAGCCCGACCCCTTTCATGTAACGGAAGTACCGGCCACAAACTGCGCCCCAAGCTACGCGGTTTTCGTCCTCTGATAGTCCTTCGTCCTCCCATTCTCCCTTGATTAGCTGCCATTCTTCCCAGTGCATTTTTGACTCGTCGCTCCATTTGAGGGCCTTGATTTCGGCTTCTAACTCGCGAATCATTGCACCGGCTTCTGCGTGTCCTTCTTTTCTGGCTGTTCGGGCGTGTTTTTTGTGAGCCGTGAGCTCTTCTACGATATCCTGCACGGGTTGAATATGCTTCTGAAAGTACCGTTCCGCTCGAATTGATACGTTAACGACCACAAGCTGGTGTGCGTCTGGGATGTGGTGCCATCGGTCAACGGGCTTCTCGTTGTCTAGTCGCTTATCGCGCGAGCGTCGTACGCGGTTCATTACTTCTTTGAGGGCTGAGATACTGGTCTTGCTTGTCATAATTAATTTCCTTCTGCGGCTTTCACTCCGCGTTTTGTCTTGTCTATATATTACCAACAACGGCGGGTATTTGTTCCTGTTTATTGTCAGTATGTTATTCACAATCTACTGATTATTATAAAGATTACGCGGGGTTGCGCTGATCTTGATGGCAAACGAGGGAGTCATACGACTGAAGTGCGAGTCATACGAGCGAGAGGCTGGGCTACATGTTGGAGACATCCACTGCGGTTTGTTCCAGCCGTGCACAGAGCAGGTTGAAGGATATTGGTGTTCCCAAGGAGCAAGGCCGGTGCTCAGGCCCAAGCGTCGCTATCGTCCGGGGCTGTTTTGTTTGAGTGAGGTGCGTGTTTTGTTCCACTGCCCAAGATCTCATTGTAGCAATTACAGTCACTTAAGGGTGAGGTGGTTGAGGGATTCACTATTTTACCGGGGATGTGTTGCCTTCCGGCACGTCCAGCGTTGGCTACATATTACCACCCTCCGCTATCAATTGTAGGAGAGTTATCGATGAGTAAGTAATGTAGGATGGGGGTACCCCCCTTTCAACTCTACCCAAGCGCAGTGTAATACCCTCTACGAATTTTTATCCAGTTTGACCTTAGCGCACTGCGTTAATGATCACTGCACAACACCCCCCCCCGGAATACCTAGTTATAAACCGCAGGATTGGGTACCTGTATTGTGCATCACTGGTGAGTTACTTCCAGTGTCGTATATGAAATCTATCTGGGTGTTACTGAGTCATTCTAGGTCACTCAGCCAGTAGGCATACACGAGTCCGCGTCCGGCTCTAGGGAGGATTAACCTCTGCCGTCTACTCCGTAACTCGCACTATTACGTTAACCAAGAGTTGAAACTTAAACAATAGCTCATTAGAATCTATTGTATGAAAGATGAAGCTCCAAAGATTGAGACTGTAAAGCAAAAGATTACTAAGGGTACGGCCACTACCCCCACCACACGAGCAGGACGACGTGCTAAATCTGGCCAAAAGACCGTTACCAAGGATGGCGTAGAGAAAAAGGCCAGGTCTTCTGGCACTTATGGCATCTCTGGTAGCAAAGTTGAGATACTGCAGACCCAGGATAAACATAAATTGTGGGCAGATTTGTTCTCTATTACTGAAAGCCAGATAGGTTTACTAAAAGAAAAGATTGAATCTGGCTTAGAACTAGACCCTAAAGACATGTCTAAGCTTGATAGCTGCTACGGTGGCATGAAAAAACTACTAGAAATTGAAACTATACTTAAATCAGACGCCATTGCATCTATGTCTACAGAAGAATTAAAGCGAATGGCCAAGAAAGCAATCAGAGAATCCAAATGATTAGAAGCATTGAGAAGATTGACGAAGACTTTATCTACCACTCCTGGCTGCATTCCGTTAAATGCCCCACCAAATCAGTCTCAAGTATGACTAGACACCTTATAGACTCCCTAGTTGCAGACAAAAGCATTGCTATTTGGTGCCCAGATGACGACAAAAACCACATTGTTGGCTGGATGGCGTATGGGAAAATAGAGAATACGCCCTTGTTTCACTACATGTTTGTAAAGAAAAACTTCAGAAAGAACTCTGTTGGTAAAGAATTGCTATACAGTGTGTACCCTGACAGGGATGTTCAGGTGTTTTGCACCTACTGGTCACACTACATGCAAGCAATGAACGCTCGGAGCAAATGGAATGTTAAGTTTGCATCTAATCTTCTGCCAGCAGTTATTCATAATCTCCACACTGACAAGGATTTAGAGGTTTGCCGTGGCGCTGCCTAAGATAACTTTAACAGATAGAGAAATTTACGAAGCCTTGGCAGTAAGGTCTGACGCTACAAGGCCCAGTAATCAGGCTGAAAAAGAACAACGAAAGTCTCATGCGCTTAACTTGTCTAAGACATTGTTCAAAGAGCAGGTTAATTTTATTGAAGACACTTCCAAGAGAAAGGCTGCTATATGTAGTCGCCGATCTGGAAAAAGCTATTCTGCTGGGCGATACTTAATTAAGGAAGCTTTAGAGGACGCAGGTACTACATGTGTCTACATTGCTAGAACTCGAGAAGCAGCTAAACGTATTCTGTGGAGTTCCCTTAAGGAAGCAAATCAGCGCTTTAGACTTAATATTAAATTTAATAACGCCGACCTGATAGCCACTTTTCCTAACCAGTCTAAGATTATGTTTACTGGAGCCAATGATGCCAGCGACGTAGATAAGCTTCGCGGAGCTGCGTTTAGCTTGGCCGTTTTAGATGAAGCTGCCTTCTTTAACATCAACTTAAAAGAACTGGTTAACGAAGTCTTAACTCCCGCCCTCCTTGATAGGGACGGTAGCCTTGTAATGATTTCAACGCCTAACTCACTGTGTCATGGGTTTTTCTACGACATTACAGAAAAAGGAACCTACAACTTTTCAGTTCACAGGTGGACAGTCAAAGACAACCCCTACATGCAACACGCTGTCCGAGCCATCCAGAAGGACATCGACAATGGTATCCTCGACGTTACCGATCCCTCCTACAAACGCGAGTACCTCGGAGTCTGGGTCCGCGACGATCAAGAAATCGTCTATAACTATGGTCAGGAGAATTTGTTCGAGGATAGACCACTCAGTGACGAATGGGAGTATGTCCTCGGAATTGACCTCGGATATCATGACGCTACCGCCTTCTGTGTTGTTGCTTGGTCGCCAGATTACCCGTCACTTTATATTATCGATGAGTTTAAACAAACTAAGATGCTTACTACCGAAGTAGAAGACACAATTCACAGGTTCATGAAAGAGTATGATTTCACTTCTATTGTCATGGATTCCGGTGGCGGCGCTTCTAAGATGCTACTGGAAACACTTAAGCAACGATCTGGCATTCCTTTAAAAGCAGCACATAAGTCTGGAGACAAGGTAGGAATGATTAAGATTATGAACTCCGACCTTAAGCAGTGTAGCGTCAAGGTTAAGCGAGGAATGGAACTATTAGTTGAATGGGACAAGCTCCAATACAACAAGTCAGGCACCGCCGAGGATAAAAGATTTGATAACCACCTGTCAGATGCTTGTTTTTACGCATGGCAGGAATCTAGGCACTTTATGTACGAAGAGCGAGAAATGCCAATCATTCCGGGCTCACCAGAATACTATAAGAGACTTGAAGACGAGATGGAGCAAAAACTTCTTGAGAGAGACGAGCAGGAACAGTATGATCCTGATGTATGGGGTGAAGGTTATAGTGAAGCTGACCTATACAATTAGGAGAAGCAATGACTGACAAGAAGCAAACAAGAGAAATGGGCGCAGGCCCAAGCACCAAAAAATTAAAAAGCATGCTTAAGATTTTGTCTGAGCATGGCGTGTCGCGTTATAAAGACAGTGAATTTGAAATTGAATTAGCTATTGGGTTTCATTCCGAAGCTGTTGTTGAAAAATCAGAATCATTTAGTTTTGGCAATTATGATGAAAAAGCCAACGATGATAACAATAAAAGTTTAGAAGTTAGAGATGGCCTTGGATACACCGAGGAAGATTATCTTTGGCGGTGCGCTGAAACATGAGTTACGGAATTTTTGGAGAAGCCTTTTGGTGGCAAGCTGAGTCAGACCCGCATGAGTCTGTCAGTAAGTTTATCCAAGTTCTACGAGATGAGCAGGACAGCTATTACAACGATATAGTCACATTTATGGGTCTATATAACGGTAAGCCACTTCATTCGAGATACGCTCATGGTTCAATGCAGTATGCTTTGCTAAGGCAACCCAGGCTAACATTCAACATTATCCACTCTCTCTGCCAAGCCGCTACATCCAAAATTGCCAAACATAAACCAGCTGTCAGTTTCCTGACAGAAGGCGGAAACTACTCTCAAAAAAGAAAATCTAAGTTATTTAGAAAACTTATGCAGGGTCAATTTTATTCAATGAAAATGTATCCAATTGCTCAAAAAGTATTTCTTGATGCCTGCATTGCGGGCACTGGGGTTATTAAATACTATAACGAGTTTGGAAAAATTAAAGCAGAACGCGTTCCTGTTCACGAAATAACGATAGATCCTATCGAGGCTGAAACCGGCAACATGCCGCGTCAAATGTTTCAGACTAAAAAAGTATCTCGATATGTTTTAGCTGAAATGTTTCCAGATAAAAAAAATGAAATTCTTTCATCTGAATCTGGAGAAGACGAAGAGTACAGTGACGAAGAGCGATTCTCTGACATGATTGAGTGTCATGAAGCTTGGCATCTTCCAAGTGGGCCAGAAGCAAAAGATGGTCGTCATGTTATTTGCATAGACTCAGTTACTCTTCTTGATGACGAGTGGGAGAAAGACCATTTCCCATTTACGTTTATTCGATGGACTGAAAACCCAACAAGCTTTTGGGGCAATGGTCTCGCAAAAGAAGTTAAAGGCATCCAAGTTGAAATCAATAAATTGCTGGCAAGAATTCAAGAGCAAATGCACTTGGCAACTCCAAAAGTTTTTATTGAAGACTCTTCTAAAATTGTACAGTCGCATTTAAACAATCGCGTTTTTGGAGCAATTAGATACCGAGGAACACCTCCTCAGTTTTTTGTTCCAAGATCTGTCGACGGTGCAATGTTTTCTCACCTTGATAGACTTGTTGATAGAGCCTACGAAATGACTGGCATTAGCCAGCTTGCTGCTCAATCTAAAAAACCTGTTGGCCTTGAGTCTGGCCGCGCTCTTCGTGAGTTTTCCGATATTGAGTCAGAACGATTTATGGTTGTTGGTCAGGCATACGAGCAGTTGTTTATGGATGCTGCAGAAAAAATTATTAACTTAATTAGAGATGCTCACATAGAAAAAGACCAGTACACAGTTTCAAGCTTTGATAGCAAAACAGGACTTGAAAAAATTAAATGGTCTGAAATTAATCTTGAAAACGATGAGTATGTAATTCAGATTAAACCTATTGGCTCTTTGCCTCAAACGCCTTCTGCAAAACTAGCATCTGTTGCTGAGATGCATATGAATGGATTCTTTTCTACTGAAGAAGCCCATCAATTATTAGATTTTCCAGACTTAAATAAAGCTAACAATCTTAAAGTTGCTCATATTGAAGTTCTGGATTTAGTTATTGAAAAAATTATTGAGCATGGTGAATACATTCCACCAGAACCATACATGAATTTAGAGCTAGGAATTAAACGAGTACAACAAGCCTACAACATGTCTATTCTTGATGAAGTAGAAGAAACAAGAAAAGAACTACTTAGGCGATGGATTACTCAAGCAAACGGATTAATTGAGCAAAAAATACAAATAGCAAAACAATCGGCAGCACCAGCAGGACCTCCTCCGGGGGCACCTCCAGGAATGCCTCCAGGAATGCCTCCGGCGCCACCAATGGGCGGAATGGCACCTCCCGGACCACCAGCTGGCGGACCTCCCGCAGGATTACCGCCTGAATTAGCAGTAGCACTAGGAGCATAAAATGGAATTAGAAGCGCAATCAGAATCATCGCCCGTTGAGGCTGTTCAAGAAATTAATGTTGAGCAACCTGAGCAAGCCCCTGAATCTTATAATATTTTTTCAGAAGAGCCTGGTCCTGTACTTCCAGACAATAAAGCCAGTCCAGTTGAAGACAGCCCTAAGAAAAGCAAACAATTTTTAGAAAATTTAAAAAGAGATCGTCAGGTTAGACAGCAAGAAATTGCTTTAAAACAAAGACAACAATCGCTTGCCCAAAGAGAACAGCAAGTAAAATCTGTTATAGAAAATAACAGAAGTTTTAAAGAAAGCCCTGAAGAATTTATGAAGTCACAGGGCGTTGACCCAATGGCTTTTTATAAAGAATGGACAGAGCGCTTACTTAATACTGACGGCCAACCATCTGTAGAAACTCAAGTTGAAAAACAACAAAGAGAACTTGCCGAGTTAAAAAACAAAATTCAAGCAAGAGAACAAAACGAAGTAAAAGCAAAACAAGAACAAGTTCAAGTTCAAGCTTTTAATAATCTTTGTAAAGATGTTGAGCAATATGCATCAAGCAGCGATGGGTATGAAACAATTAAAGATACCTGCACTGCAAAAGATATTGTTAACGGAATGGTTACTCACTATCGTCAAACTGGTGAAGAATTAACAATCGAAGAAGCATTTGAAAAAATTGAAACCGGACTCCGGCAGCGTGAAGAGAGTTTTTACAAAGATCCTAAGATCCTTGCAAAACTTCAGAGATACAACCCAGAAGCATCAAAAACAGCGAGAGGCCCGCAAGCAACGTTATCGGCCAGATTTAAAGAGCAACCAACTAGGACAGATCCAACTGATATGTCTTACGAGGAAATCCGAGACCACTGGAAGGGTAAACTCTTCACGTAATTAAGAAAGGAGGGATCCTATGGGTTCCTTTAATTTAACAAACTTTGATGCGGCCATGAAACACATGTACCCGTATAAAAAAGTTGAAAACATGGTTTATCAAAACAACCCTCTGTTCTCAATGATTCCTAAAGAAACACACTTTGCTGGTCGAAATGCGACTTATGCAATTGAGTACGGTATGACCACTGGTCGTAGCGCAAATTTTGCAACAGCTCAAAACAACCGTAGCGGCACAAGACTTGAAGATTTTGTCGTTACTCGAGTAAAAGACTATGCAGTAGTAAGCGTAGACAACGAAACTTTGCTTGCCGCTGATGGCAGTGAAGGTTCTTTGCTAGACGTTGCTAAGGCAAAGACTGACTCAGCTCTTCATGTGCTTTCACGCACAATGGGCCGAGACATTTACCGAAGCGGTACTGGTGCTGTTGGTCAGGTTCATGGAAGCACGGCTCCAACTACATCAACATTGCTAACGCTTACTGAGGGTTCTGCTGTTAACTTTGAAGTTGGAATGCGTCTTAAAGCAAGCGCTACTGACGGCAGTGCGCTGTATTCAGGTGTTCTTGAAATTGTCGGAGTAGACCGCGATGCGGATACTCTTACAACTAATGTTAACACTACAACTGGTATTCCGTCGCTTACTACAGCTGACTTTTTGTATGTTGAAGGCGATGCTGCAAATGGTGGATCTCACATTAAGATGTCTGGTCTTGATGCTTGGCTTCCATCTGCTGTTACATCTTCATCATTCTTTGGTGTAGATCGTACATTGGACAAGACTCGTCTTGGCGGCCAGCGTGCAACTTTTAATAGCACTGTTCATGAGACAATCATTAAGGCAGCCGTAAAGGTTGGCCGCGAAGGTGGTCGTCCAGATGCAATGTTTATTAACCCAACTGACTGGGCTCAACTTGCTCTTGACCTTGAAGGTAAAGCTGCAATTGGATCAAGCGGAGCTACTCATAACCGACGTTATGATCCTAGTGATCGTAAAGGTCAGTTTGGTTTCTCAAGCTTGAGCATTGCTACTCCTACGGGAATGGTTGATGTTTATGCAGATCATAACTGCCCACTTAATCTTGGTTATCTTCTTCAGATGGATACCTGGAAGTTTAAGTCTCTTGGACCAGCTCCTCGTATGCTTGACTTTGACGGCCTTAAGGGAATTCGACAATCATCGGAAGATGGCGTTGAGTACCGCTGGGGATATTACGGTAACCTTTTATGCACTGCGCCGGGATTTAACTGCCGCATTACATTAGCGTAAGGAGATAACTATGGGTTTTCCAAACTCTATGCAAAGCAGCACCAGTCCTGTGATTGTTGCTGGTTCTTTTAATAACGGTCTAACCGTTGTTCGCGGTGATGGATTTAGCGTTGCTGAAGCCAGCCGAACTTACACAATTACTTTTGACCGCGAATATGATGGCATCATTAGCGCTACTGCAACGTTGCTTAACGCAACGCCAGCAGGCGATGAAGCAATTAGCGCGGTCATCAAGTCTCACAGCGTGACAGCTGATACTGCTGGTGGAAGCCTTGTTATCCACCTGGTTGATGATGCTGCGGCAGTTGATGCCAACACTGCTGACATTGAAGTCCACTTTATTGCGGTTCTTTCAGCGGATACCTAACAATTCTGGGAGGGGGGCTTCGGCCCCCTAACCATTTTATGGAGATTTAAAATGGCTAAAGAATCAGGTATTGCGCTTATTCTTGGTGACAACAAGAAAGAAAGCAGTAAAGACAATTTAATGGGTTTTGACCCTGAGTCTGATGATAACGAAATTGGAAGCGAAGATGCCTTTGAGGATGCAGCCAGCTCTGTTCTTCAGGCAATTCAAGAAAACGACCTTGAGGCTTTTGCAGATCATTTAAAAGACGCTATTGAAATCTGCATGATGAAGCATGAGGGTGGAGAGTACTGATGTCTACCTTGCTTGAACTAAGAACTAGAGCCCGCAGGCTTGCTGATGCTGTTGGTAATGAGTTTTTTTCTGATGCAGAAATTAACGATTACATTAACACTGGCCTTGGTGAGCTTCATGATATTCTTGTTTTAAAATTTGAAGATTATTACGTTAGCTCAATTTCTTTTAGTTTGGCAGGGGACACGTCTTCTTACTCGCTTGAGTCTATAGGGTTAAATAATCTCTATAAGCTTATGGGTGTGGACCTAAAACAGGGAGCCGAAACAGTTCGTGTTCCTAGGTATTCTTTTCAGGAAAGAAACACATTCAAGTCAAGCCAGGCACTTTACTCTGACCGAGGGCACACAAACCATCGGTACAGTTTAACTGGAAATAACTTAAACTTTATACCTACTCCAACATCTACTGATGAGGTAACCGTTTGGTACATTCCAACTTATGTAAAGCTTGTAAATGATTCAGACTCGGTGGATGACAGAATTGCATCCAACTGGGAAGATTACGCAGTTTGTTCAGCAGCAATTAAAATGAGGCAAAAAGAGGAAACATCTACAAAACCTCTCGAGCTTGAGCACGATAAGATTACAGCAAGAATTGAAAACGCAGCAAGAAACAGAGACGCCGGTGAGCCCTTTGGCATTACCGACGAAGATATGGGTGTTTTGGCAGGTTACGGACCTTTCGGTTAGAGGCAGTTATGACTCTTAGAAAATTCGAAAGAGTCTCAACTGATGACTCGACACTCAATCGTATTCAGGAAAGAGTTGAGGATGCTTTTGTTCCTGTTTTAAGCTCATCTATCCTTGATGGAAAAATCATAAACGATGTTGATCTGGCGTCTGGATCTACAACAATAGTATCTCACGGCTTAGGAAGAGTTCTTTCTGGCTGGATTGTTGTTGGTAAAAACGCAGCTCAACACGTTTATGATGTTCAATCTTCAAATAACAATAAAGATAGATTCTTACACTTAACTGCTGGCGGTACAGTTACTGTTAGCTTGTGGGTTTTCTAATGCCATTAAAGAAAAAAGTTGCAGTCATACCTTTTGGTAAAGGTGTTCAGTCAAAAAAGACTGACATTACCCTTGAGGCTGGTGAGCTTGAGGTTTTAGAAAACGGAATCTTTGACAAGCTAGGTCATATTGCAAAACGAAAAGGTTACTCTGAAGAATCATTTACTAGCTCGTATGGTAAAACGCAGGCGTCGTTTCAATTTAAAAACAGTATGTATGCAATAACTACTGCTGGCATGGTTTACAGGCTTTCTCCGACTAACCCATCCGTTTCTCTTGCAGTTGGTGTTGATGACCTTGGGACGTATGCCCCTGTGCATACTGAAACTTTTACTGCCTCTGGCGCGTCATCTACTCATCATCAAGAAAATCCTCACGTAGCGCTAAGCACTAACGGAACAACCTTAGCCGTTGTTTACACTGAGGCCGATTACGATTACGCAAACAATGTAGTTAACTATGGTTATCGCTGGGTTGCTATAGATGTTGCTACAATGAAAGTTATAGACACGGGTTCAGGAAAAACTGCTGATGCCCTTGCCAGATACACGTACAGGGGCCGAGTAAAGGTTGTTGCAATTAGCACCAGCACAACTTCGTTTGCAGTTTACTGGGAGTACAATGACAGTGGAACATATGAGTTAAGGCGAGGAATTATAATTCCAAACTTTACCCCGTTTTCGACAATGGTTAACACAACCTTTGGAAACAGTGGGCACCTTATTTCGGACAACTACAATCAAACTCCAGCACAACAATCATTTGATGTTTGTGAAACAGCTACCCCTGGCTCTACTCACGTTGCCTACTATAGAACAGCAGGCGGCTCACACTCTGTCAGATATGTTAAAGACAATGCTCCTTTTGTTCTTGAAAAAACAGTTTCTGGGTCAGGGCCAGATGGCTCGCCAACGTACAGCGTAACTTCATCAATGCCTCAGTTAGATCTTGACCATGCAACAGATTTTAACGGAGGACTTGCTGGCACTGCCCCAGTGTCTCCGCTTGCTATTGGAAGATCTGCACTAGGGGCCGAAAGAGTCTATATTGGATATGCAACAGATTCACCTAGCACCACTAGGGTTTATTTGTTTCCAGAAGGCGCTGCTTCATCCACGGCTTTAACTGCAACAAATTCATGCACTGGCGCTTTTTTTAAACCTCATGGGTTTATAGATCACAGATGGCTTCCAGGCACTCTTTCTGATTACGATATTGTTTCTTTTGTTTACGAAACAGGAGGCACAGGTGTAGCGTTTGAGCAAAAAAATAGGTGGATATCTGACCCAGCTGGCACTCCTGCTCTTACTTCAACATCAAAGGTCATAGCAAACGGAAGACACAGTGTTGGACCTTTTAATTTTACAACTGGGTCTGATTCGTTAAGGCACACAGTTTTTGGAATGGGAGATATGTATACGGCTGATACTGAGTTTGGCTCAATTGCTTATGCTAACGGTGATAGCGCACAATGGACTGGCGTATCGGCTGTTGGGTCTTTTAAGTATGAGCATTCTGTTGCACCATGCAGAACTGTTAGCGGGACTAATGTTGCCTATTCTGCATTCCCTAAAGCAAGCAACATTAACACGTTTCCAGATGGCTCTGGCGGTTCAACTGTTGCTACAAACTCTAACATCAATATTGTTAAATTTACTCCAGGAATACCTGCCTGGGGAGTTAGATACGCTTCTCTTGGTAAGTCTGTATTTTTTACTGTTGGAAATGCAGTGTACAGGGATTCATCTGGAAACGATTTAGACATTTTAGGAATGCCTAAGCCTGTTGTTGTTTCAACGGCGGCTAGCTCTGGTGGTAGTCTCGACGAAGCGGCTTATCAGTACAAGGCTGTTTTTGAGAAAGAAGATGCACAGGGTAATATTTACAGATCTGAACCATCTGACGCTGCATCAATTAGCACAACAAGCTCTAATAAAACTGTGACCGTAAAGGTTAACAACATGCACTCGGCAATGCCCGGAGGAGCTTATCAGTGTGTTCTTTACAGAACAGAGGGCGGCGGAAACATATTCCATAAAGCTCAAACAGTTAGCGCAAGCGCAGCTAGCGGTTTAACAGTTGATTTTACAGACGACATTGCAGACAGCTCAGTGCTTGCTGGTGCATTTCTTTACACTGAAGGCGGCGAACTTCCTAATACCAGGTGCCCTGCTTCGTTTTATGTTGAAGAGCATCGAAACAGGTTGTTTGTAATATCAGAAGACAATCGAATCTTTTTCTCTAAAGAGTATCAGGAAGGGTTTGGGGTATCGTTTACTGACACATTCTTTGTTCCTCTTGATGGCCTAGACGATGATGAGCCAACTGCCCTTGGCAGTGCAGGCGGAACTATTTACCTGTTTAGAGAAAACTCAATCTGGGCGCTTAGTGGCGATGGTCCAGACAAAACAGGAAGCGGTAATTATTATACTCCGCAGCTAGTTAGTAACAGTATTGGAGCGCTTAAGGGTAGTCCTACTATATTTACTAACGAGGGGCTTTTCTTTCAAAGCTCTAAAGGTATTTTCTTAGTAGGTTCTGGCGGCATTACTTATGTAGGAAGCCCAGTAGAAGACGTGCTTGGAACATCAAGAATTATAGACATGATTCAAGATCAAGCAACTTCTACTATTAGATTTATTACAGACTCAAATGTTATTGCTTACAACTACAGCACTAAGCAATGGGCCAACTATACGTTTTCTACTCTTGGCAGTAACAAGATTGTTGGAGCTGGTAATGCTGATGGCAATATCTATTTAACCACCAACGACAACAAGCTTTGGAAAGAGTCTGGATACAAGCTAGGCACAACTTATTTGCCCCTTAGCTTAAAAACAGGCTGGATATCGTTTAACGAAATTCAAGGATTCGGTAGAGTCTATAGGTTTGCATTGCTTGGCAAAAGCAAAGACAAGCATACGCTTACTGTTAAGGTGTATTATAATTACGATGACGACTCTACGCCTGACATCTACACCTTTACTACAACTTCTGCAGATGACGCAGTGCTTCAATTCAGAGCACACATGAAACAGCAAAAATGCGAAGCAGTTAAGTTTGAAATTTACGACGCAGACAACAGTGCCTCTACTGGCGATGGATTTGTAATTGAAAGCATTGCCTTGGAAATTGGAACCAAGAAGGGCATTTTCAGAACGTCAGAATCTAACACAATTGGAGCGAACTAATGGCTAGTGCAATGGCAGCAGGTTACGGCGAAATGCTAAGAGAAGAAGAAGATGATGAGCAAGGGCTTGTTGCGGCAGCGGCAGGGGGACCTCAAGAAACTCAGCCAATGTCAGGCGATAGCCCTTTTGGTGGTGGCGATCCTATTACTGACAATTTAGACACAAGCCCAATCAATAGCGGAGAGTCTACGGGAATGGCTTCAAGTCCTGGGGGAGGCATTGATCTTGATGCCGTTGTTCCACCATATAATCCCCCATCAAGTGACCCAAACAATCTACCTTTTGGCACGGCATCAAACAACACAACTGTAAATGCTCCAATTGTAGACCCTATGTATTACCAAGATGAGTTTATAGATTCTTCTATTAAAGAAGGTATAAACGAAAGAAGCTACGTTGATAATACAGCAGCTCAAGCTCAAGCAGCAGGAGTGGGTGCAGCAGATCCAATGCAAGCTGCGCAAATTGGAACAGTAGCAGGGCCAACAGCTGCTCAAATTAACCCTCAAGACCTGATGGCAAGACAAGCGCAAAAAAGCCAATTGCAAATTTTAGGCGATATTGCTGGCGGGCAAATGAGCCCAGTCATTCAACAGCAACGAGACAGGGCAACTCAAGAAGCGCTTGCAATGATGGCAACTCAGCGAGGCGTTCCTGCCGCAGCAGCAATGCGAACCGGAATGCAAGGAATGTCTGAGGCAAACAGGCAAGCAACAGAGGCAGCGGCTCAGCAGCAACTTCAGGCTACTCAAGCACTAGGAGATGCCGCTGGTCAAATGCGAGGTCAAGAAATTGATGTAGCTGGACAGCAGGCAAACCTACAGCAAGAAGCTGGATTAACAGGCTACCAGGGAGCGCTTCAAACATCTCAGCAGCAAGCAGAGTTAGAGCAAACTGCACGAATGACAAACCAGGAGCTTGCTCAAGGTCGAAATGATTTACTAGCTCAGTTCCAGCAGCAGACAAATCTTTCTAATGCAGAAATGCAAAATGAAATGATAATGGCAACTGATCAAGTAAACGCACAATTAGAGCAGCAAAGAGACAGCATGATTGCGTCTCTTACAGGAATGGGCGTAGATCGTGACGTTGCTCTTCTTCAAGTAAATGCAGAAATGGCAAGACTAGAGCAGGAGCTTCTTTACAAGTATTGGGCTGGAAAACTTGGAGCAGGAACTCAAATACTTGGAAACATTATTGAAGGCACTGATACTGGCGCTGAGGATATTTTTGAAAACGTAGTTGAAGAAGGAAGTGTTCTTAACTTAGTTGGCGGATATCAAACACCAGAAGGATATGAAGTTGGAGGAATGCAGGTAACAGGTCCATTAGGGTATCAAGGTGGCCTTAGCGATCCAACAGAGCCTGTTGGTCCAGATGATGCCGACTGGACTTTGCCGGAAAATCAACCTGGAGCAAGTTACGGCGGAAGCTCTACTTCAGGAGGAACAGGGTCTGGAGCAGGAGGAAACTGGTATAAAGATCCTGTTACTGGTCAATGGGTAAGAAGCGGAATTGAAGCGAAAGAAAACGTTGCCCCAATTGGCACTAAAGACGAGTTCTACAGAACAAGATCTTCTGATCGATTTGGTCAGATGGAAACTCCTGGAAATGAGCTTGCCTTAAGAACATCAATTACTGATCCTATGGCAATGCAGACCAGACAGGAGCCTGACCCAGTGCTTGGTCAAATTCGTCGGGGCCTTAAAAGAGATGCTGCAAACAGAAACATGGCTCAAGAGATGGAAGACATAAGAGCCACAAATCAAATGCTTGAAAGAAAAGCAAATGAAGATAAAAATCTTGCTAAAGGATTTAAAGAAGGAGCTGACTTTGTTGGAGATGCTCTTGAAATTGCAAATTTAACAGAAGCAGGCGAGCGAGCTCTTTCAGGCGATGAAGCATCTCAAAGAAGTTTATTGTCTACGGGAGTACAAAAAGGTGTTTCTGAAGCCATTGATTACACGGCAGAAACAATGGACGACATAAGCACTGCTGTTAGTGGAACAGCGGAAAGTGGCTACTCGGCAGCTGCAGCAACGGCAGCTCCTTTTATTGGCGGAGCCCTTAAATTTATTGGAAGCACTATCCAAGGACAGGAAATGGCTCCTGCTGCAATTGGAGCAACTGGAGCTGGCCTTGGAGCCGCTGCAGGAAAAGCCGGAGGAGGCGCTCTAGGCGGAGCAATTGGCTCTCTTTTCCCTGGGGCTGGCACTGCTATTGGGGCTGCTATTGGATCTGCTGTGGGCGGAGCTGCAGGCGGAGCGGGAGGCTACATGGCAACTCAACCATTAAGAGGTTTAGCTAGCTCCCCTGAGTCAATGAAAGAAAGAAAGTCTAGGTTTTCAAGAGCAATGTCTCCAGAGTCTGGGGTTGTAGATATGGGTAGTTTTGTTGGAGCCCCTTCGGCTCCAGGCTTTGTTAGGTCTGGGCTTGAAACTAAAAGATATATTGAAGACCTTGCCCCTATTTCTTCCGACATGAGATACGGAGAAATTTCTGATGAAAATGCAAAAATGGGAATTGGAAAATCTGAAGATGAACTCTCTGATTTCTTAAGAGAGCTTAATCCTGTAAAGTATGACTACAAGCCAGAGTATGGCGGAGAAAAAAATCAATATGGAATCATCGCTCAAGACGCACAAAAAACTCCAGTAGGAGATTCTTTTGTTAAGAAAAATAATGATGGTACTCATATGATTGATACAGGAAAAGCCACTATGGTTAACATGGCTGCATTGGCTAATCAGCAAAAAATTCTTGATCAACAAGGCGATTTAATTGCCAGACTTCTTGGAGAATACTAATGGCAGATGAAGAGCAAGGAATTAGCAGGCACATAAATAGCCCTCGTCCTGAAACTCAACGAAGCATGGCTGAGACAATTAAGCAGTCTCTTGCTGGTGCTGGGTTTCCTGGAACTCAAATGATTCCTACTGACTGGAATCAGTTTCATGAAGGAATATCTGGGGCTAGAACAGGGCTAGCTGAAACTGTAGCCGAAGGCATTGATACTGCTGCTGATTATTATGGGTCAAAGTTTATGCCTAAAACTGACCCGTTTGCTCCGACTGCTCAGTCTATTGCTTTAAAAAATGCTCCTACTCAATCTTACGAATCTCCAGAGGCATGGAGAAAAAGAACAATAGGTGCAGACCCAAGCGCTTATCCGATTGCAGATTCTAGCTATTCAGTTACAGAGATGCAGTCTCTTGAAGACCCTGCAATTATTGACGCAAGAGCCCAGGCAGTAGAAGAAGATTTAAATCTTTTAGATCAAATTAATATTGAAAGCGGTCCTGCAAGTTTTCAAGATGAGCTTGGTGAAGAAGTCTTAATGACTCCAGAAGTTGTTGGTCTTGAAGCTCAAATGCTTTCAGAAAAATCTGGAATTTCTGCAGATGAAGCTCAAAAAGTTATTGATAAAGTTGTTGGGGGAAGAGGCGGAAAAAGTGTTAAAACAGCAGTTGATCCAAAAAATGTAAAGCTAACACTTGGCGAACAGCTTGAAGCCCAGGCCCAAGCCATTCTTATTGGGAAGCATGGGACAGTAGCGCCCCAGCATCAAATGGCTTTATCAAGAATGAATGATTTAACAGAAATCAACAACAGGGTTAAAAAGCTTGCAGACGATAGCTACACAAACACTGAAATAATTCGAAAAAATCAAATCAAAAATGCAGAATATATTGAGCAAGCGCGAGTAATTGATTTAGCAGAAAAAAGACAAAACCTTTGGGTTGAAGAAGATTCAAGAAGAGCCCAAGGCATAGCTCACGATGAAATGTATGGCCCTCAAGGTCACATGACAAAGTGGAAAAAAGAAATTGAAACTCACAAGGAAATGGTGAGAACAGATGCAACTGAAAACTCTGGCGGACCTTATGGGTTTAGTAGCTGGGAAAAAGTTTTAAACACCACAGTTGCAGCCTTGGCCCTTGGCAGTCAAGTTGCCCTTAATATGGTTGCGTCTAAAAAAGGCTTTGAAATGCCTCAGTTTGTAATGCCAATGATTATGTCATCCATTGACGTTACGCTAAAAGAGCAAGAGCTAAACAAAAGAAGCAACATAAAGAAAGGCCGAGAAGCTATAGACCAAGGCGCTTTGCTTATAAGTGCATACAAAGATCAGTCAGCTGGCATTGCAGGTAAGAAAATTATTGCTCTTGAAGTTGTAAAGAAAAGAGCTGAGGCCCATATGGCTGAGCTTGGAGAAGGCGCTCCTGGAAGAGAGATGGCACAAGCACTTATTGCGTCTGCTGATAACCAGCAAATTTTGCTAGAGTCTCAAGTTCAAAGAAATGCAGCTCAGACAATGAAGGCAAACACTGAGGCTCACTCAAACCTTGCAAGCTCTATGCAGGCAGCTGAAACATCAAAAACTGCTCAAGGGTTATCTGCTCTTAACGGGGTTACTGCATTTAAAAACTTGTCTAAAAGGCCAGAAGAAAAAGAACGCTGGAACAATAAAAAGCTTTCTGAAATTTCACAAATGGGTAAGTTTCTTCAGACAACAAGAACTATTAAAAGCTTAATGTCTGATATTCTTGCTGAGTCTGGTGATGATTTTGGAACAATTCAACAAGCTCTTACAATGAAGTTTTCAGATTTTATTGATAAGTACTCTCAGATGCCAAGTCTCCTGGCAAAGGTAACAGAGCTTGATAGCGTTATTAGAGAAAGCATTCTTACTCGAGCTAAAACAATAGAGGATAGATTAACAAACGAAGATAAGAGAGATTACTATCAAATGTTTGGAACAATGGACAACAAGTCTATGAAGAACATTTACTCTCGAATGCTTCAGTCTGAATATGCAGTAAAAGAAGCTTACTATACTGAGCTTACTTATATTCAAGGCACTAAGCAGTATAGAAATTTAGACCCTCAAATTAGAGCGCACTTAAACATTGCAGATGTAGATGATGCAATGAATAGATTTCAAGCTTCTCTTATTCAAAGAACGCAAAACAAGCAGGAACTATTAAGACTTGATGTTGGGATGGAGACAATTGACTGGGCTTCAGGAAAATTTGCTAAAAGCTTTACCGATCCTGTCGATGCGCTCAACCTTACCAGGGAGTTTAATCAGCAAATAGAAAGATTTACGCCAGAAGCATTTGAGGCAAGAAAAGCTACTGAGGCTCTTAGACTTCAGCAAAAACAAAATGAAGATTCTGGATCTACTTCCTCAACCAGTAACGGAAGACCAACTACACCAGGTCAAACTCAAGCTCAAAGCAATGGTGAAGGAACTAAGATTGCTCAAATCTTAGACACTATGAAAGTTACAGATTCTTATGGAACAGACCGAGAAGATGGAAGAAAACACCTGGGTACTGATTTTAAGGCAGCTGTAAACACTAAGCTTTACGCTCCTGCAAATGGGGAAATTATTGAGTATGGATTTACAGAAAGAGGGGGAAATTTTATGACCCTTAGAACTGCAAGATATACTTTTAAGTTTCTGCATTTAAATGCAAATGCTGTAAATGCAGGAACAAACGTTAAGGCTGGAGCATTGATTGCTTTGACTGGGGCAACGGGAACAAGAAAAAATGGAAAGCCTTATTCGCCTCATCTTCATGTTCAGGTTCAGGATAATAAAACAGGAGACGTTATTAATCCTGGCCCTATCTTAGTAGCAATGCAGCAATTTAACGATAATTCAGCAAGGGCTTAAAGCAAATGGCAGAACTTTACAGTGTCAAAGAAGGTCGAATTGTTAACGTAGCTGACTCTGAGGTTGAAGAAAAAGTTCGAAGTCAAACCCACGATTTTTTGTCGGGTCCAAATTCAAGAATTGCCATTAACACAGGATCGGGAAAACCAACTTATGTTCCCGCCCACACAGCGTCAAAGTATATTAGGTCTGGCGCTTCGTATATGACTCCTCTTGCTGTTCAGCAAATGAGAGACAATAACGAATTTGCTGATAGCGCATTAGGAAACGTTGCTGCCGTAGGAACAGGACTTGATGAGTATCTTTTTGCAGGAGCTGGCGGTCACGCACTGGAAGCTCTTGGGATAGTTGATGAGGGCCAGACTGAGGCTATTAGTGCATTAAACCCGTACATTCATCACGGGTCTGGTGTTGCTGCATCTATTCTTGCTGCTCTTGGAACGGCTGGCGTTTCGGCTAAAGGGCAAACAGCTCTTCACGGCACCAAAGCCGCAACAGCTCTTGGCGCTGCAGCAGTTCAGAATGTTGGGAAGGCAACAGCCTTAAACGCAGCTGAGAAATCTATAGCAAGAAAAGGCTTTGATACAGTTTCAAAAAACCATGCTGATTATACTTTGCCAGGAGTAGGCGCAAAGATTGGACGCTTTGCAGAAGACAAAACTCATGCGTTCTTAATGAAACATGGGGATAACTTCTTTCCTTCAAAAATTGCAAACTCAGAACTTGCTAAAAGATGGGGACCAAGTACAGCGAAGGTTATGTCTGCATCGATAGGTGCAGGTGTAGAGGGCGCTGTCTGGGGAACTGGAACTGGTATATCTGAGGCTCTTGTTGGTGAGCCTGAAGAATCTGCTGAGTTTCTTCTTGATTCGATTACAGACAATGTTCTTATTGGAATGGCTTTTGGGGGAACGATTGCAGGAATTACCCCTTTTCTTGCTGGAGCCACAGGGGCTGGCGCAAACATGGCCGACACAATGCTTGATGTATCTGGTCGAGCAGGAGGGGCTGCTTTATCAAAAGCTGCACCAATGATTGCAAGGATAGCAAAGAACAATAAGTATGATCCTAAAGTTGTAAGCTGGCTTAAAAAAGTTGTTGAAGATGGAGACGTTGAAGCAATACAAGATTTGGATGCTTTTGTTGATTCCCTTGGGGCAACTGCTGCTGATCTTGGAAAGCTGTTTGATGCATTAATTGTCTCAGAGCAGTTTAGACAAGTCTCAGATATACAAGGACTAAACGTTGATGTTCTAAAAGATGCAATTGATGCAACAATTCAAGGGCAAAATATCCCTCACAATGTTGGTCCAATATTCGATGAAGACCAAGTGTTAATTGGATTAAAGAAAAGGCTTGGGGAAGACAGGCTAGCTGCTGATGCGTTTGATGATCCTTCTGTCACTAGCTTTGAAGGGCTTTCAAAGACAGATTGGATTAAAAAAATTGGAGCAAACAAGAAGAAAATAAAAGATAGAGAGCTTGCATTAAGAAGAGAAAATAGAACTCCTAATCTTGATAAAGATATTGTTGTTCCTCCAACATCTCAAATTGTTTTAAACAACGTTTCAGCAACTTTTGAAAGAGTAAGAAAATCTTTAATTAGTGCAAAGGAACAAGTTCCAAGCACAAACATAAAAGGCGAAGAAGCTGTTTCTAATTTGCTTTCAAAAGTAAATGAGGTTGAAGCAAATCTTTATAGGCAGTTATTTAGCGAAAATAACTATGACAGGCTAAGAAGTCTTTACGCTGAAAAAATAAGAGGTTCTCGATTAAAAGTTGGTGAAACTAAAATCATTGAAAAAGTTCAATCAATGTATGGATCAAGCGGAACCCTTGCACCTTCAAACGTTGATAGCCTTTCATCTAGATTAATTTCTCATTTTGAAAAACTTGGATTTACTTCAAAAAATCTAGGATTCAACATTGGAGAATTAAGATATGCCTTAAGTGTTTTTAAAGAAACTGGAGACAGAAAAGGAATTGATCTGTTTTTAAGAACAGTTAAGGAAGCAGACATTGAAGCTGGTGGAGTTGGAGCAGAAAGACTTGTTAAAGAGTTTCTTCCTAAAATGATTTCTGACTCTAAAAGATCTGCAAGATACACTAGCGCTCTTAAGAAAAGCGAAACGTTTAATGCTACATCTGAAAAATGGGATGCACTTGATGATAACTTTAGCGGCATCAGAGAAGACATTGGAAATGCAATTAACACTTTCAGGAAAGAGCCATTCTTTAAACAAAGATTATCTAAACCACAAATAGATCCTGAAACTGGACAACCTTTTCAGGAAATTCTTAAAGGTGAAGACACAACATCTTTTGCAGAACAGGGCATTCTTAATTGGCAAAAAACTCCTGAAGTTCCTTCTTTGAAAAATGTTATTGATGAAATTGTTCTTAAGCTTGATCATCAAATTTTTGATTCAGAAATTGCAGCAAGATCATTTAAAGCTATTGAGCAAGTTCAAACAGATGCTCTTAAGGCAATTCAATATGGAATTATTCCTGACACAGCAGCAACTCAAGAAGTTATTCAAAAACAAATTATTGATATGCTTAGAGAGGACATGAAGCGAGTTGATAAGTGGGGCCAAATGGCAACTCTTAAGAAAATGTTTGATGATAAAGCAGACAGCTATACAGCGTTTAAGCAGCAAGTAGAATCTAATCTTGGAACAGAAATAGGAAGAAAACTTTTAGGCGATCCTGATAAATTTAAATCATTTATTCAGGGATTAAATCAAGAAAACTTTGCGCGACTAGCTCAGCTCACAGGTTACGGTGAATCTGTTACAGATCTTCTTGATTTTATTAGAAGAAACTTTGATGAAATTGATGTTGACGAACTTCCTCCCCAGTTAAAACAGACTATAAAAACACGATTAAAAGAAATTGATGATGCAGGATTAAAAATTGGAAGCTCCCATATTCAAAATCCAAAAATGGGATTTGATGAAAGACTTGAAAACATGGTTAAGTTTTCAGGAAATGCTAGCAGAAGTCTTTCAAATAGAATTGATGAAATAAAAGAAAAGCTTCCAATTGTTGAAGCTCTTCAAAATAGCAGCGCACGAGACGCTAACATGAGCAACTTGATTAGCGATGTTGGCCGAGGCGGCATTGCTTCTACTTTGGCATTTGCAGCTACTGGAAGTCCTTTGGCTGCAGCAGCTACAGGTCTTGCCGTTGGTAGTGCAAGCATGGCGCTTAGTCCTCAAAGAGTTCTTAATCTTATGCGTCAGCTTTCTGTTTTAAAGAAAAGTCAAAAAGAAGCCATTGCTGACTACATGGTAGACTGGGCAGATAACAAAGTTCCTAAAGCTGCAATCTCTAAAGGCTGGGAAAAAACATCAAGAAGCATGTTGATGATAGCTGCTCAGCCAGCTCAAAAAGATACAAGAAAAACAAGATCTGAAATAAGAAAGAAGTCAGCTCAGAACAGAGACAAGGCTCACTGGACTTCTAAAATAAACGAAGCTCTTAGCTCTGACTTAACTGAAGAAAATTACTTTGACGTAAAAACTTCAATTAACAAATTAGCATCAAGCCCATTTCTTCTTGAAAGTTTTTCAAATGAAATGACCAAAGTCTTTGAGCAGGCTCCGGATATTAGAAAATCTATGAAAGATATCATTGTAAGAAAGATAAAAATTGCAAACAGGATTATTCCAAAAGGAACAGAGGGCACAGCGTTTAGTGATCCTGTCCCTCCTTCTGATTTTCAATTAAAAGAATTTGCAAGAAATCTTCAAATACTAAACAGCCCTAGCGACACCATACTAACAGCCATGCTTTCAGGAACATTGACCGCAGAAATGGTTGACGTTTTTATAGAAGCTTGGCCAAGACTCTATCAAGAAACAGCTCAAGCTGCGCTTGATGCTCTTTCGGATGGAAAAATAAAAAGAAACAGCTTATCAAGCAATCAAAAGCTTGTTCTTTCAACGCTTTTAAAAGCACCAATAATGAACAACTCTGAAGCAATGCGTCTTTCAGCAACCTTTGAAGAAGAGGCAAAAGCAGAGCAGCGGCCACCAGGGCGCGGCAACGACATGAGCAGCACGACTGAAGCGTCAGCTCAGGGCATGACTTACAATGTAAGGCAGTGATTAGTTGCAGTAAAATCAAACTAACGGTACGATAATATTAACCATTTGGGATGAAACGATATCCCGGCTCAGTTAAGAGCCCTTAGGAGGTAACAGTGCAAGTTCATAAATATCGAGAAAACATTGCTGCGGCTACTATTGCAGACAAGAAGGCTCTAGATCTTAGCCTTTCTGCCCATTCAAAAATCACAATTGCACTGCTTGCTACAGGCGCAAACATGAGAATCAAAGTAAACTACATCTTTGACTCTGTTGGAACGGCAAGCAACGTAGCCTCTGGCGGGGGGGCTCAGTCTGTAACTGGTGCCACTGCAGCAGACCCATGTGTTTATACATCTGCATCTCACGGCTATCTTGTTGGCGACATTGTAAGTGTTCGAGGAAATAGCTTTGACAGAAACGAAGATGGCACAACGGACACTCCATACATTTCTGCATATGAAGTTGAGTCTGGAAGAGTTACAGCTGTTCCTGATGGAAATACATTTACCATCGGAGAGCATAGCACTTCTGGGGCTGCTAGCTTTGCAGGCTCGATGACTGCTTACTATGAGGGAATGGAGTCTTTGATTCAGCAGATAGACCTTACTGCAGGAACTCTTACCCTTCTAAACTTCGATATGAAGATAGGTAAGATTAGAATTATTCGTGGTCAAACAGGTTCTACACCAGGCGCTGGCGTTCTTCGCATCGACGCCACAGCAGCCAAGTAGGAGTAAGCTATGTCAGCAAAAATTATTACATATGGATCTGGAATTACAGCAGGCTCTACGGCTATCCCAGACAACACAAGCGTTGCGCTTGATATCGAATCGACGGATGCTAAGGACTACGTGACCATAAGCACCGATGACTCGAACCCGTCTATTATCCTAGGTAAAGATGGCGCAGAGGTTGGGGTTGGCGTAGCATCACCTGACGCTTTGCTTCACGTTCAAGATACCGCGATTAGCACCGCTCGGCCTACC